>Ga0075108_10000040_pt1 | contig 70911 bp, 59 predicted proteins | sample AntAceMetag02UK1_FD_69797 | JGI IMG/M metagenome (GOLD analysis project Ga0075108, IMG submission 69797) | Saline lake microbial communities from Ace Lake, Antarctica - Antarctic Ace Lake Metagenome 02UK1 | ecosystem: Environmental > Aquatic > Non-marine Saline and Alkaline > Saline | place...
TCTGTGGCGGAGGTGTCTTTTTGAACATACCTAAAGATAGGGCTTTCGCCCGTTTTTCCCTAACTAAAATTACCGTAATTTTATCCCGAAGAGGGACTTTTCGGAGTGGACTCAAAATTCCAGTTTCAATGGATTTCTAGTGTTTTCGGCAACTTAGGGCTTACTTTTTATTTCATTTGAAAAATCGGATAGACCACGCATTTTACATCGATTTGGAATTCGTAAAGTTTTGGAGTTCATGATTTTAAAAAGATAGTCTTGTCTCTTGTCTCTTGCCTTGTGGTTGCTTGGCCTGCCGAAGTACAGCGTTCTAGATTCTTTACCGGACAACAATGATTTTAAACTAGGAATTAATCGTAAACAAAAAAATCCCATCTAGCAAGACAGGATTTAAAATATCAAAATATTGCACTTTACATTATTTGTTACCCCTTTTGGGGGCTAGGGGGCTTTATAATACAGCGTCAATAGCGTCCGTATAGGCTTTCTTTGGGGAAACACCTACTTGTCTGCTTACGATTTCACCACCTTTAAATACCAAAACGGTAGGAATATTTCGTACACCATATTTAGCTGCGAATTCTTGGTTGGCATCTACATCGACCTTACCAACGATAGCTTTGCCTTCGTATTCCGTACTTACTTCGTCTATGATCGGGCCTACCATTCTACAAGGACCGCACCAAGCTGCCCAGAAATCCACTACTACAGGTTTGTCGCTCTTTAAAACTATCTCGTCAAAAGTAGCGTCTGTTATTTCTAATGCCATTTTAATTTACTTTTATTGATTACACAAAGTTAGTCAATTAATTTAGTTGTTCCTTACTGCTGTTATATATGTTTTGATTATTAGGGTATTGGCATGGTCTATTGGGTTTGTTTCAAGGTAAATTAAACTGATATTGAACAAAATCGTCCCTTGGATTTAGATAAGATTTTTAAAAAAAAAGAAGGACGCAGCTCTCTGGCATACTTCCCTCTTTTTATAGCTAACTCAATTTACATACCACCAGTGGAAAGTTGCCACGGTGTCATGATTTTATTATGCCCCATTTGAGCCGTTATAAAATTTTACCTTGCCGGATTCCATATCGTAAAATGCTCCAATTATCTTTAGCTTTCCTGCATCTTCCAAGCCTTTCATGGTGGGCGATTTAACCCTAATATCCTCCACGGTCTTTTTTACGTTATTGGCAATGACCTTGTTTACGAACGGGGTGTTTTTAGAACTTACTTCCTCGCCTGCCTCGGCCACTACCGAAGGTTTTATTTCATCCAATAAATTTTGTAAAGAAGTCATACCCATGGCACCGGCGTCCGTCGCATCTATCGCATGGTGTACTGCTCCGCAAGAGGTATGTCCCATTACTATTATGACCTTTGATCCTGCTACGGCACTTGCAAACTCCATGGAGCCAACAATATCTGCGTTTTCTATATTGCCTGCGACCCTGGCTACGAATACATCTCCAATTCCTAGGTCAAATACATCCTCCACTGGCACTCTGCTATCCACACAGGATAACACCAAGGCTTGTGGATATTGCCCTATCATGGCTTCCCTACGTTGCTCGGAATGGTCTCTTCTGGTAAGATTATTTGCGGAAAAGTTTTCGTTCCCTTTCTTTAAACGGCCTATGATTTCATCGGGCGTCATGCTGGTTTGTTCCTCTGCGGTCATAATACTTTTTATGGGCGCCTCGGACATGGACATCTCTTTTGCCACCTCTTTTGCTATTTTCGTTATCATTTCACTAGATACGCCATTTGTATTTGCCTCTTGACAGGAAATCCCCATTACCGCGATCATTGCCGTAGTAAGTACTAATTTTCTATTTTTCATAATTTTTATTTTAATTGTTATTTGTATGAATTGTTTTACTTGTTAAATTAAAAGTTGTGGTGCATGCTAAATTGTAACTGTCCCTTGCCCCAGTTTGCCGTTTTTTGGTTCATCCATCCAAGTTGAACACGTATTTTTGGCGTTAGTACGTAGCCCAGGCCCATATAGGTCCTGTTCCTGTCAAAAAGTTCTGTTGTTCTACCATCGCCTATATCGGTTTGGCCGTTTATGAACAATTCATTGTATAGTGCTAAGTATATAGCGTCTTTTTCCAAAGAGGTTTTATTGAACGGAACGTTGAAAAAAAGCATATAACGGTAACGTGTCCTAAAATCCTGATCTTCTACAAAACGCTGCTCGTACCTAAACCGATGCGTAATAAAATAGCGACTTCCCAATTTTTGGGGTATAAGCGCTTCTTGGTAGATTCTGCTCTCCCCGGAAGTATCGTCTATGTCCCCTGGAACGCCAGATGTAACATGTGCGTATCCCAAGGTAAAAAGGACGTTGGCCTCCTTGGGCTTAAAGGTAAGACCGCTACGGAGTAAAAGTTGTTCCATATCGCCAAGGCCTGCCCAGTCCCGATATTGAAAATCGCCCTGTATTCCCCATTGGCTATCCTTAAAAGTTGTATTGTAGAAGTACATGTACCAAGCACCGGTTTCCGCTTCATCTACTTGTGAAACCAATTTTGGGCTTAAACTTATGCAAATAAGAAGGAGTAATAATTTCTTGATCATAATCTTTCTTTACGCCAAATCTATAAAACTAAGTAAGACTATGTTAAAGGATTGTGATACTTTTAACTAATGATAGTATCACTATTAATTTAATTAAGTATTGAAGAATAATATCAGTTAAAAAAGGAGAATTTATATACTGTACAAAGGTTTCTAAATAGCTACGGCGGAAAAGGTTCCCCTTACACTTTTCAAGAGATTGGTACGCTCGGAATGAGGCAGGATTAATTTAAAACGTCTTACTTTTTTTTCGGAAGAGCGAACGGAGCCCATAGCATTTTTATTCAAAATGATTTCTGTAGCTTACTATAAAATAACTAAATAAAATTATCGTAAAGTGATTAGTGCACCTCTCTCATGGTGATAAAAAATGATAGGTAGTATTTTATTACTATAGATTACAAAGGAAGGGATAGGGTAGTGCTGAACGGATTCTCCAACCGTCGGATTCCTCCTGTGTCGGAATGACAAAACCGGGGAGCAATTTCTAAAAAACCACTGTTATTCCTCCTAGGAATTGTAAAACTCGGAATAACTTCTAAAAAAAACTACTGTCATTCCGATCTTAGGAGGAATCCCATTTACTATTGCGAGGAGATTCCCTGCACTTCCGGCAACCACATCCAAGTTACATTTCAGTTGCCTATCAATCCCGCCGTTTTTCTAATTTTGTAGGGTCTTTCAAAGACGGTTTATCTTAAGACAGGGATGCTTGATTTCAACTTTTATAAAAACCAACAACTCGTATATATCAGTTCAGTTTAAAATGCACCTCTTGTTTTTCCAGTTCTAATAAGAGTTCGCTGCTTATCTGTACTTTTTGTTTTCTGCTGGATAAGGTTACCTTAATTTCCTCCTCCATTTCATAGATGATAAAATTAATAGGATGGTCTCCCTTATGCAGCCTTAATGTGTCTTTGAGTTGATGGATGTCCTGTTCCTTTAATTTGTTTATGTTCAGGTTAATGGTCAATTTTTTGGCATAGGTTTCCATCACTTCCTGTAAGAGCATAAAGCCGTTAAATTGCATTCTAGCCTCACCTTTTTTTCCGGTTTCACGTTGTACCCATCCCTCCCGGATAAATATTTTTAAATATACGAAGGAGTTTGACATTAAGAAGTGACGGAATTTTAAGTACTCTTCCCCAAAAATTCGAAACTCATAGGAATCCGTATAATCTTCCATGGTAAAAGCGGCCCAGCCCTTTCCGTTCTTGGAAATACGGTGCTGAATATCCGCAATAACGCCCGCTATGGTCAATTCACGGTTCACGTGTTTCTCCAGATCGTTTAGATCTGAAATCTCGGAGTTGCAAAAAGCGGTTATTTCGGTCTTGAAATCGTCCAACGGATGTCCGGAAATATAAATGCCCACCACTTCTTTTTCCCTGCGCAGCTTTTCCATGGTACCCCATTCCTCGCAGGGCGGTACCATAGGTTCTTGAATTTGGGCTTCACTTATGCCGCCGAACATATCCATCTGTGAGGAGTTTTTGTTCTCTTGATATTTTGATGCAGATTTTATGACCTTCTCCAAAAAGGTGATGCCATCGCCCTCATTGTGAAAATATTGCGCCCTGTGCGTAGTTCCAAAGGAATCGAATCCACCCGCTACCGCTAAGTTTTCAAATGCTTTTTTGTTGGCCGACCTTAAATCGATGCGCTTTGCCAAATCGAAAACCGAATGGAAAACGCCATCTTTTTTGCGGTGTTCCACAATGGTTTCCACGGCGGCCCGGCCAACCCCTTTAACGGCACCCATACCAAAACGCACGGCACCTTCCTTGTTTACGGCAAATTTGTAATAGGATTCGTTCACGTCCGGGCCCAAAACCGCTAGTCCCATACGCTTACACTCTTCCATAAAAAAGGTGACCTGTTTTATGTCGTTCATATTGTTGCTCAATACGGCCGCCATATATTCGGCAGGGTAGTGGGCTTTTAAATAGGCCGTTTGATAGGCAATATAGGCGTAGCAGGTAGAGTGACTTTTATTAAAGGCATAAGCGGCAAAGGCTTCCCAGTCTTTCCAGATTTTTTCTAAGACTTCCGTGGGGTGGCCTTTTGCGGCACCACCTTCCAAAAATTGGGGTTTCATCTTTTGTAGTACCGAAAAGATTTTTTTACCCATGGCCTTTCGCAACACATCGGCATCGCCCTTGGAGAAGCCTGCGAGTTTTTGGGACAGGAGCATCACTTGCTCTTGGTACACGGTAATCCCGTAGGTTTCCTTTAAATACTCTTCCATATCCGGAAGGTCGTAGGCAATTTCCTCGCTGCCGTTTTTACGCGCAACAAAACTAGGAATGTATTCCATAGGACCTGGACGGTAGAGTGCGTTCATGGCAATAAGGTCGTCAAAAACGTTAGGCTTAAGGGCTACCAAGTGTTTTTGCATTCCTACGGATTCATATTGGAACACGCCTACGGTCTCCCCACGCTGGAAAAGGGCGTATGTTTTTTCGTCGTCCAATGGAAAATCGTCCGGGACTAGATCTATATCGTGCTTTGCCTTTACGATTTTTACCGTATCCTTGATCAGCGTCAAAGTTTTTAGGCCCAAGAAATCCATCTTCAACAAACCGGCACTTTCCACCACCGAGTTGTCGAACTGGGTAACATATAAATCCGAATCCTTAGCCGTGGCTACGGGGACAAAATTGGTAATATCACTAGGCGTAATAATGACCCCACATGCGTGGATGCCCGTATTGCGTAAGGAGCCTTCCAAGGTGCGCGCCATTTTCAGGGTCTGGCCCTCCAAGTCGTCCCCATCATGTATGTTCAGCAGTTGGTATATTTTCTCCAGATCGTCCGCACGGAACTTCTTTTTTAGGTCGGCATCGGATTGGCCAAAGATCTTGCCCAGTTTGGACATGGTAGGAATCAGTTTGGCGATTCTATCGGCATCGCCCAAAGGCAGGTCCAGCACACGGGCGGTATCTCGGATAGAGGATTTTGCCGCCATGGTACCGTAAGTAATGATCTGCGCTACTTGGTTGGCACCGTATTTCTTGATGACGTAATCCATTACCCGGCCACGGCCTTCATCATCAAAATCGATATCGATATCGGGCATGGACACCCTATCGGGATTCAGGAAGCGCTCAAAAAGCAGATCGTACTTTAAGGGGTCTATATTGGTAATCCTGAGGCAGTACGCCACCACCGATCCAGCGGCCGACCCACGACCGGGACCTACGGAAACATCCATATTCCGTGCTTCGCGGATAAAATCCTCCGTAATCAAAAAATAGCCCGGATAACCTGAGTTTTTTATCGTATCCAGCTCAAAATCGATACGTTCCCTGATGTCATCGGTAATTTCTGGATAGCGTTTTTTGGCACCTTCATAGGTAATGTGGCGCAGGTAGGCATTTTCGCCACGGTTGCCACCATCAATCTTGTCCTCGGGGTCTTTAAAATCTTCCGGAATGTCAAATACAGGTAAGAGCACATCCCGTGCCAGTTCAAAAGATTCGATTTTATCTATAATTTCCTGCACGTTCAAAATGGCGTCGGGAATATCCTTAAAAAGTTCCTTCATCTCGTTCTGAGACTTGAAGTAATATTCCTGATTGGGCAGCCCATACCGGTAGCCACGACCTCGGCCAATAGGCGTCGCCTGTTTTTCCCCATCTTTTACACAGAGCAGAATATCATGTGCGTCCGCATCTTCCTTGGCGCAATAGTAGGTGTTGTTGGAAGCGACCAATTTTACCTCGTGCTTTTTGGAAAACTCCAACAGTACCTGATTTACGCGGTCTTCATCTTCCTGTCCGTGGCGCATTAGTTCTATATACAGGTCATCGCCAAATTCTTCCTTCCACCAAAGCAGGGCTTCCTCTGCTTGGTTTTCGCCAACGTTCAAGACCTTTCCCGGCACCTCGCCGTAAAGATTTCCGGTAAGTACTATAATGTCCTCTTTGTATTGTTGTATTACTTTTTTATCGATACGCGGCACATAATAGAAACCCTGTGTATAGGCAATAGAGGACATCTTGGCTAAGTTATGATAGCCTTTTTTGGTCTTGGCGAGCAGTACGATCTGGTAGCCATAATCCTTTACGCTTTTGTTGGTATGGTCTTCGCAAACAAAGAACTCACAGCCTAGTATTGGTGTAATTTCCCGCTCCGTGGGTTGCTCGCCTTTTTCTTGTATCTCCTTATTTCTTTCCTGTACCGCTTTGTTGTGACTTCCAATTTCTTTTACAAAGTGAAAGGCGCCCATCATATTGGCATGGTCCGTTAGGGCAACGGCCGGCATATGGTTATCGGCCGCGACTTTTACCAATGCTTTTATATTGATGGTAGATTGTAGTACCGAAAACTGGGAATGGTTATGAAGGTGCACAAAGGTGGCATCCTCCAAGGTTTTTATATTTTCCTTTATTTCGGCCTGACTCACACTTGCCGTATCCTTGTCCCAAAGGGCATCGGCAATTTTTTTCGATGCTTTTTTAAGGTTGATGTGTTTTAGGCCGATGAGCTGTAGCTCCTGCGGATTCGCCTCCGAGAAATTCTTGAAATAATCGGGCTGCACGTCCAACTGCTCCGTGGTGAACTGCCGTAAACGGACGAGTTCCAGAAAACAGCGTGTGGTCGCCTCCACATCGGCGGTGGCGTTGTGCGCTTCGCCAAAGGGTTGGTTAAAAAGATGCTGGTGCAGTTCCGTAAGTGTGGGCAATTTAAACTTTCCGCCACGTCCACCGGGAATCTGGCATAGATGTGCCGTATGTTCCGTACAGGTATCCAAAACCGGTAGTTCCTGTAACGGATTTTCTACTCCTAAGCGATGGAATTCCGAACCCATAATATTCAGGTCGAACTTCACGTTTTGGCCCACTATGAACTTCGTCCTTGCCATCGCGGCATTGAACTTTTCAAGAACCTCTTTCAGCGGTATGCCATCCTTTTCCGCCAGCTCCGTAGAAATACCGTGAATCTGCTCGGCGTCATAAGGAATATTAAATCCGTCCGTCCTTACCAAATAATCCTGATGGTCCAAGACCCTGCCCATATCATCATGCAATTGCCATGCAATTTGGATGCAGCGCGGCCAGTTGTCCGTGTCTGTGTAAGATGCGTTCCAGTTTTTGGGCAATCCGGTGGTTTCGGTGTCGAAGATTAAATACATAAGCTTATTTTCATTCCGCGCTTGTCCTGAATTCATTTCAGTAAAGTCGGGAATCTGTTTAAACCAGTTAGGCCTCCAAAAAGAAGTTCATTGGTCATTGTTTCAGGTTTCTCTTGTTTCAGGGTTCATGTTCCAATACTTGAATCATGTAAACCAAAAAACCGAAGTCATTTTTGAGTCTATAAAAGTAACTAAAAGTGGCAATCGTAAAAAGGGGAGTTGTAAAGAGTTATTAACCTTGCAGGATTTTTATTATTTAGTAACTTAGCGGAGCTAATGTTAATGTACTTTTGAAAAACCACTTCTTTTTTAAACTGCTGTGTATATTTTTTATGCCAGGATGCTTATTTAGTTCTAATGCGCTATTAGGACAAGAACAGCATAAAACACCACCCAACTTCATCATCATCTTCGCCGATGACCTCGGTTATGGCGATTTGGGGGTTTTTGGTCATCCTACCATTAAAACGCCACATTTGGATGGGATGTCCTTTGAAGGTCAGAAATGGACTAATTTTTATGTAGCGGCAAGTGTTTGCACACCTAGCAGGGCCGGTCTGCTAACGGGAAGACTCCCTGTTCGAAGTGGCATGGCAAGTACAACTACCAGGGTGCTGTTTCCCAATTCTAAAAACGGTCTGCCCGCATCTGAAATTACTTTGGCAGAGCAATTGAAGGCAGTGGGTTACAAAACAGCGGCCATCGGTAAATGGCATTTGGGACATAAAGAGCAATTTTTGCCTACCAATCACGGTTTTGACACCTATTTTGGTATTCCCTACTCCAACGATATGGATCGGCTTCAGGGCGAAGCATATAAGGACTATTGGAAACGCCCAAATGACAGCATCAAGACCGATCATTTTAACGTACCCTTACTTCGGGGAACGGAAATAGTGGAACGGCCGGCAAACCAGAACAATATTACCAAACGGTATTCGGATGAAGCCGTTACTTTTATCAATCAGCAGGACGAAAGCCCTTTCTTTTTGTATCTAGCCCACAATTTGCCGCATATCCCCCTTTTTGCATCCGAAGAGTTTAAGGGAAAAAGCAAACGTGGGCTATATGGCGATGTAGTGGAAGAAATTGACAATGGCGTAGGCAGGATACTGGATGCGTTGAAAGAGAAGGGTCTAGCGGAGAATACCATTGTGGTATTCACGTCCGATAACGGGCCATGGTTGCCTTTTGGGAACAACGGTGGCACTGCCGGACTGTTGCGTGCCGGCAAGGGAACCACCTGGGAGGGCGGTATGCGCGTACCTACCATATTTTGGGGGCCGGGTCTAGTAAGACCAGGAGTGATTTCCGATCTGGGTTCAACATTGGATTTGTTTACAACATTTAGCGCCATGGCAGATACGGGTATTCCAAAAGATAGGGTTGTAGATGGACTTGATTTGACCGATGCGCTATTGGAGGGAAAACCCAGCCCCAGAAAAAGCGTGCTCTATTATCGCGGCACCGAATTGTTTGCTGCACGTCTGGGAGACTTTAAGGCACATTTTTTGACCCAAGGGGCATACGGGGGGTTTGGGGAACGCGAGGAACATGATACTCCCTTATTGTTTAATGTTGCCTTTGATGCGGGCGAACGTTTTAATATCGCTGAGGAACACCCAGAAATACTCAAGGAAATAAATGGCCTGGTGTCCAAACACAGGTCTAAACTTGTGATGGGAAAGGATCAGCTGGTGGAACGGGAATAACTGACATAAGAAACAATGTGTTGGTTTCTGTATTTTAAATTTCTTTAGGATTTACTGCTCCGGAATATAATTGTATAGGATGCCTTTTCGATAGTATATACCGAGGGTATTCCTTAATCATGAGTATATATTTTTGTTTTCGTCCGCTCCGAAGGAGCATTGATTTATTGTTGGTAAAAATTCGAGTTTTTTAATTTTTATAATATTGATTTACAGTCTTATTAAAAATATCCTGATCTAAAATCCTTAGCTTTTTAACTTTTTTTTCGCTTTGACTTGAGTTTTCGGAGCAAGCTCTTGTCCTGCCTATTCAAATCTTGTAATTCTGCCGTAAAACACCAGTATTCAGCCATTTTAACCTAAGGTTGGAAAGAGCATACTCCAATCTTCAAAGAAGCCTGAAAATTTACTATCTGGAAATAGTGAATTATAGAACCAAAAGTTATATATTTGCACCCGCTTTGGAATAAAGCGAATAGATTCCCTTCTTTACTAAGACAAGTTTGGCATAAGTAAGGGAATGACAGAAAAAAAAGTAATAGAATTAATAACCAAGGGTCGGGCACCCTACAAATTAATGTGATATGCCAGTAAAAATTAGATTACAGAGACACGGTAAAAAAGGAAAACCATTCTATTGGATCGTTGCAGCAGATGCAAGGGCAAAAAGAGATGGTAAATTCTTGGAAAAGTTAGGTATCTACAATCCTAATACCAACCCAGCTACTATTGAGCTAAATGTTGACAATTCCGTAACATGGTTACAGAACGGTGCACAACCTACAGATACTGCTAGAGCTATTCTTTCTTACAAAGGCGTAATGTTGAAGAATCACCTTTTAGGAGGTTTACGCAAAGGAGCTTTAACAGAAGAACAAGTAGAGGAGAAGTTCAATGCTTGGTTAGAAGGTAAAGAGGCCGAGGTTTCTGCGAAAGTAGGTGGATTGGATAAGGAAAAGGAAGTTGCCAAGGCAAAAGCTTTACAGGCAGAAAAAGAAGTAAATGACAAGCGCGTTGCCGAGGCTACCGCTGCATCGGCTCCTGAGCCAGATGCTATCGTGGAAACTCCTGAAACACCAACTCCCGATGTTGAAAATGCCGATTTGACCCCGGTTGCCCCAGTAAAGGATAAAGAAGTTATTGAGGCAAATGAGAACATGGCAGAAGCTCCTTCGGTACAAGAAGTAATGGAGAAGAGCGAAGCTGAAGTTAAGCCTGCCGATACAGGAGATAAGAAATAAAGATTGAAGCGATGCATAAGGAAGATTGTTTCTACTTAGGCAAAGTCGTTTCTAAATATAGCTTTAAGGGAGAGGTACTGGTAAAGCTGGATACCGATGACCCCGAAATATATCAAAATTTGGAATCAGTGTTCGTTTCTTTAGGAAGCAACCTGGTTCCATTTTTTATTGATAGATGCCGCCTCCATAAATCCGACTTGCTCCGTATCGACTTTGAGGAGGTGAAAACCGAATCGGATGCGGACCGCATCATGGGTTGCGGGCTTTATTTGCCACTGACCATGCTTCCTAAACTTACGGGGGACAAGTTCTACTTTCATGAAATTATAGGATTTACCTTGCTCGATTCCGTACATGGAGATATTGGAACCGTGCAAAGTGTAAACGATAGTACCGCACAGGCACTTTTTGAAGTCCAAAAGGGAGACAAACAACTGCTTATTCCTATTACCGATCAAATTATCACCAAAGTAGATCGAGAGCGTAAAACCATTGCCGTAACAACGCCGGAAGGGTTGGTGGCCTTGTATTTGAATTTGTAAAGACATATTGATTTTTTGTGTTCTCTTGGAAATCGGTTGCGAAGGTGGTAAAAATCTGTTGCCTAGTTTAAATTGGTAGTATACTGCGAGTATAGTATAAAAGCACCAAATTTCCGAAATCAGGTACAGCTTAATTAAACTGGCCTCTAATGAAGTGGGAACCCTGCATTGAGGCGGTTAGCTAGGTACTTTAGTAACCTCTACCGTTCAGATTTTTAGAAATTTTTAAGCTCAGCCTGTTTTTAGTAGCAGTGTCTTATCTCCTAGAAGTTACTCACATCCGTTAACGCGTACTACTATTGCGTATTTGGATACGTAGCATACAAATCGATTTTAAGGGTATTTTAAATCTATACTTGTGTAGTTTTAGAGATTCATCTAGTGATTGTGCAATTATAATAGATCCGAAATAAAAAAAGCCCCGGAATTTTCCGAGGCTTTCTCCAAAATTAAACTAACTCAACTTAGTTTATGATTAGTACTATTAGTTCTGTTTTGCCCACCATAGAGGCGTGAATACGGTATCCTCACCTTCAAGTGCACCTACAGCTTGTGCATATTGGGTTGGAAGGTTGTTGGAAAATCCACTAGGGAACTTAAGCCTCTGTGGAAATACACCTACACTGTTCGTCATAACATTGCCTGGGTTCAATTGTGGCATTTCCGGTAACGGAACTTCCACCGCAGGGTTTTCGAAGAAAGGAAGACCTAACCTTCTGTGGTCGCTCCATGTTTCTAGGGGTAACCAAGGGGTTTGGGAAATGAATTTTTGCGTAATGATCTTGTTCAATAAATCATTGTTTACACTTCCGCCCATATAGATGTTGTTCTTAGGGTAGGTGAAGCTTGTTGTTCCCGGGTTGCCATTATACCCATTAATGTAATTCATGGTTACACTTGCAGGTGGCTCCGTGGTATGGTTCCAACTTACTGAAGTACCTGATCTATTGTAGTCCTGCGAGCTAACATAGGTGCTTAAATGCTGGGACATGTTGTTATAGGAAAAACTTTCTGCAATTCCTTGTTCGTAAGCTGCCTGCCCGCTCATGGGTACATTCCATCCTCTTATGGCAGCCTCTGCGATCAAGAAATGCGATTCCCAAGATGCAAAGAATATTCTTTGGGCCGAACTGCTTCTAAATTTATTGCCCAATCTTGGCAGGGTGCCAGGGAAAAGCATTCTGTTTCGGCTTCCTTTTTCGCCCCATACGCCAATAGCGGGTGCATTCCAGGAAAAGGATGCATCGATTAAGATATCGTTGGTTTCACCATTACTATCATTATCTTCTTCTCCCAAAATTAAGCTTCTGCTAGTTGTTGTGGCAGCGGTATTCCATGATGGGAACTTGTTGAAATCAGTATCTCCAGTGTTACCTGGTATAGGAAAAAGATTGTATGCCCTAGGGTCTATCTTTTCATGTAGGCCATCAAACCAGAAACCTGCAGATGGGTCGTTGGTCAAACTTGTAAAATGGTCCTCGAATTTCAAACCAATATAGTTCGCGGCTTTAATTTTGGAATGTTCATCCGCTGGAAGTACTTCTGCTGATGATACACCGCCCAAACCTATCATAAGATTGTTGAGGGTTGGCGAAAGATATTGGTTGTTCCATTCTCGGGTCATTACACCGGTGTAATCGTTCCATCCACCAAGTTCGGCAACTTTAAAGTTGTCATCTGCGGTGGCTAAAATTGGACCACTAGCGGCATCTTCAAATTCTTGCTGTGCTTTTCCAGGGTCAACTTCTGACAATCGCATAGCTAAACGCATACGCAAAGAGTTGCCATATTTTTGCCACTTCTCATAATTATATCCATAAACAGGATCTAATGCAGCCAAAGGACCAGGATTTAGTACGTCTAAATCTAACGCTGCAGTAGCTTCCTTCAATTCTTGTAAAATGTAATAATACACATCTTTTACACTATCGTACTCCGGATTTACGCCTTGAAAACCATTAATAGGAATAGGGCCAAAGTTATCTGCCATTTCGCTCATCAGATAAGCTCTCCAAATACGTGCCACCTGCTTTAGGTTGGCTGTGTATTCCCGGATATTGTCTTTGGCTATCTTCTCATCTGCGACGGTAATGGCCGTATTGATGTTGCGGAGCCACGTAGAAATATAGTCGTTGTAATAATCCGTGGACCAGCTATCGTTGGCAACGCCTATAGGCAATGTGTTTATACGATCCATTCTTCCGGCGGCCTTCCAATAGAGGATGAACACACGTTCCGCTATATGCGGGTTCTGTTGTGCGGCACCAATAGATGCGTTGATAAAATACTCTACCTGTACCTGGTCTACATTGGCCGCTTGCGGGTCAATGTTAATTTCATCAAAGTCGTCCGCACAGGAAAACAGTAGGGCGAAGCTGCCAATATACAGCCCTATTCGTTTTAAAAATCTTTCTTTTTTCATAATTTTCAATTTTAATTTTTTTACAAACTTAAGGAAACATTAAAGAATAAGGAACGCACCGTTGGGGGAGAAAGGTTTTCAAACCCAGTGGCGTTGGAACGGGTGGCAAAAACAGATTCTGGATCTACTCCGTTGAGGTTGCTGGTAATCATCCAAACATTATTGGCGGAAAGGCCAAATTTAGCACTCTGTATACCCGTGTTTTTAAGCCACTTGGGGTTCAAATTATAATTAATACTCACATTTCTTAGCCTTACATGTGTGGCATCATAAATAAATGCTTCCGCAATACCTAGGTTACCCGATCTATTGGCCAAGGCTGTCCAGTATTCCTGAGGGGCTACCGTGGTGGTGTTGGTAACAAAGTTGCCCGTGCCATCGTCAGTTACACCATCAACGATAAAGTCGGCTCGATCGCCGTCTATGACGGTAACTGCAGCATTACCGGACCGTTGTAGGAACCTGTTGGTGCCTGAGAATATATCACCACCTAAACTGGCATCGACCAAGAATCCAAGAGACCAATTTTTGTAGGCAAATGTGTTGGACCAGCCTATAAGGGCATCTGGTTGTTGATTACCCAGGCGGGAGGCCACATTGCCTTCGGCTGCCAAGGGAAGTCCGTCCCCGTCTACGATGATCTGACCAAAATTTGGACTGGCCTCATCTTCTACCCTGCGGAAGGTTGTACCCCATATTTCTCCATAGAGCCCACCGACAGGGGCAAGAACAGCAACGTTGTCAAAACCGCCCAATTGAAATTGGGTAACATCATCAATAAGGGAATTGATCCTGTTTCTGTTTCTAGCAAAGTTAACATTGGTATTCCAAGAAAAGCCGTTCTGATTTCTAAAAATATCGGCATTCAACGTAATTTCAAATCCTTCGTTTTCAATATCCCCTGCATTTACCCTACGGGAGTTAAAACCGCTCAAAGGATCTAATGGAATTGCCAAGAGTTGGTTTGTGGCGTTAGTGCGGTACCAGGCGGCATCCAACGAAAGGCGATTATCAAAGAAACGGGCCTCGAAGCCCATTTCTGCGGACTTGATCAATTCGTTTACCAAGTTCCGGTCGTTGAGCGTGCTGTTCGTACCTGCCGTTGTATTATTGTTGGGGTCATTGCCTATAAAAAAGACATTTTCCAACTGGTATGGTTGTAGGTCGTTACCCACTGTTGCATAAGATGCCCTGATTTTACCAAAGTTGAACCAACCATCTGCAGAGGTGTTGAATAATTCGCTGAATACAAAAGATCCGTTTACCGAAGGATAAAAGAAGGAACGATTTTCTGGACTTAACGTAGAGGTCCAGTCATTTCTGCCGGTAAAATCTACGAAGAGTATCCCGTCATAATCAAAGCCAACCGAGCCAAATACCGAGTTTATTTTTCGTTCTGCGAAGCTTTGTCCTACGCTTGCCTGGTTAACGCCATTGTTTAGCGAAAATAAGTTAGGCACTTCCAGTTCGCCTGCATTGGAATTTATACCATCCCTGCGTTGTTGCATCAATTGGGCACCAGCGGTAAAGGAAACACCCAATTTGCCTACGATATCGCTTTTAGAACCATTGACCAAGGCCATGTAGTTCTCTTCTATAAAGACATCCTTGCTTAAGCTGTATCGCCCATTTGGAGAAAGGGGGCTACCGGAAAATTGTTTGGCTTCGGCATTGTTGGTGTACATATCGGCACCACCCCTTACCTCTGCATTGATCCAATCGTTTATTTGGTACTTAAACCATTAAGTAAAAATCGATCTCTGCTATCCTCGTTGAGATTATTTTCCGCGGCCCAGAAAGGGTTGACCGAGTTGCTTTGCAAGAACCAGACCATATTGCCAAATTCGTCTACCGGGTTTCTAAAATCAGAAATGTTCAAAGACCTTGGCAGGCCAATGATTTCACGTTGTACGTTGTTGATGTTTTCCCCGCCCACAGGTCGGTTCTCCGCATTAGCGGAAATATACTGTACCTTAACATCTGTAGTCCATTTTTTATCGGGTCCAAAATTGGAAACCGCCCTAGTGGTAAGGTTGAATCTTTTAAATGATGCGTTAGGGATGTTCCCTCTGTCATCCAAATAGTTTAAGGAAGAATACAGCGAAGTTCCTTCGGATACTTGTTGCTGGAAAGAAAGGCCATAGGTTTTGGTCAATCCGCCATTGTAAAAATTCTTTAGGTTGTCATAGGTCCTCAAAGGAACTACATCACCTTTCCAATCGGCTACGCTCTGCCCCGTTATTTGAGGCCCCCAGCTTTGGGTGGCCAACACGTCATAATTCCCTTGATCTCCTTGGGCAAAGGAATTTTGAAAATCCGGATCCATAAATACGTTTTGAAAACCTGTGGAAGTTGAAACCGTGATTCCGAGTCCTTTGCGGGTAGTACCTGTCTTGGTCGTAATTAAAATAACGCCGTTACCTGCACGAGATCCATAAAGAGCGGCAGCCGAAGCACCTTTCAGAACCGTCATAGATTCGATATCGTCCGGGTTAATGTCCCCAAGGCCATTGCCCAAATCCGCGGAACGGTTAAAATAGCCTTCATTATCCCCACCTGTAAAGTTGTCCATGGGCACCCCATCTACCACGATTAAAGGTTGGTTGTCCCCTGTTAAGGAGTTGTTACCTCTTAATACAATTTTAGAAGAACTCGCAGGACCGTTACTACCGCGGATGACCTGAAGACCGGATACCTTACCGGACATGGCGTTGACCAAATTGGTCTCCCTTGCTTCTAATAAATCGCCTCCTTTAATTTCCTGTACGGAGTAGCCAAGGGCTTTCCTTTCTTTCTTGATACCCAAAGCCGTTACAACAACTTCGTCCAGCATTTGCGAATCCTCTTCCAAGCTTACGTTGACCCTAGATCGATTTTCTACCCCTACTTCTTGGGACAAATAGCCCAGGGAGGAGAACGCTAAGGTGGCGTTTCCGGAAACCTGTATGGTAAAATTACCGTCAAAATCCGAGGAGGTACCATTGGTGGTTCCCTTTTCGATAACATTTGCAGCGGGTAGTGGTATTCCGGCAGCATCCGTTATAGTACCGGAAACCGTAATTTGTTGCGCCAATGCCGCTTGGCAAAATAACAAGCACACAAAAGTTAAAAAACTAAAGATTTTTTTGTTCATGAAAGTTGAGTTTAGTTCAGTTTTTGTTAATTGTAAAATTTTTAACATTTAAAATTCCTCAGTAGTCAATCAAACAAAAAAATTATTCGACTAGTAACATTAGAAAGCGGTTAAATAACACGTTTACGAAAACGTTTTAGTTAAATTGTAGTATGGCCTAATATGGGTAACATAAAGATTTTTCGGAATCTTGGTAAGAGATACGTAGGCATAACTGTTGTTTTTGGCTCTTTTTTAGTACCACGTTGAAGCCTTTGATTGCTTTTTTCACTGTCCACACATTGACAGGCGAAGTAATTGATAAAAAAAAAGAGGCCTTGATTGTCCCCAGATTTATCCGGGGGTTCATAGGCAATCGCTAAAATGGGGTTTAGCCCAAAATACAAACAATTACGTAAGAGCCCTTCCGGCGGATTTAAAATCATCCTTTTTTTAAACTAGAGCCTTTTTAAGATCGAAAACAAGAGTTCTACGCATAATGGCAATACATGTCCAAGACCCTTTAGCTTTTCTTACTTTTAGTCGGATTGGGGATACCTCCCGTTTTAGTTGGAGTCGGTTTACAGTCACAGTTGGCAAGGCTAAAATTCTGATGTGGCAGAATTAGTGCTGCCTTTGGTTTACCAACACTACCCACTTTTGAGGATTGCAATTAAATTTTCGACCTTATTTTAAAGCTAAGGCACTTTGGTTTGTACTTCTATTTTATACCTAGTACGGTAATCCGTAAAGTTTGTTTTAATTTTGGAGATACAGCTTCAAGGCTATCTTAATATTTATTGATTGCAACCTGCCAGCAGATTTTGCCAATTTTGCCGAAAAGAAAAATCTTGACAGTGCTTTAATCGTTTAGGAACTACTTCCCTACTGTTGGCAGCGTGCTTTTTTTGGTGCCGAGCATTCGGGGGGATTTTCACCTTTGGCCTAGAAATTTCCGGGGATACCTCCTATGCGGCATCGAGGCAGTTCCTTTCTTGCTTACGGAACAATAGCTTCAAATCTCCCATCTGTATGTATAATCAATTTATGTCCCGTAAACGGACTTATGGCCCAAAGATGGAATCCAAAACTGTTGGTTTCCAAGATAGGGGCAAACATTGTTCCCAATATGGATTTTGGTTCCGCGGTATATTGGTTGCCTTCCGGTTTCCAGATAAGCTTCCGTTTTTCGGTATCTTTATAGTCTCGGTAAAGTTCGTATAAGTACCATTTAATGTGGTCGTCTTGAGGAATTTCGAACGCAGTATCCGTTGTTTCTTCATCCTTGGAAAAATAGACGTAGCCCCAGTGTTCGGGTTCGTGCATGTTAACAACGCCTTGTGGGGACCATACCCAATTGTATTCGGGGAGATAGTTGCCATCCGTATCTTTCTTTCTGGAATAGCGTCCATCGATTAAATCAAAATCCCAGTTCACCCTGGAGAAATTGATCCTCCAGAACTTGTTTTTTGGTATAATTGTCTTTCCTGCAGTACCAGTTGTAAAAGACCATGGGATAGCTATCTCCACACCCCAGCCTTCATCTATGTCCTTTGAATCGTTCAATGTGCCCTGGATGTTTACCGCGGACTGCAAACCTTTAATGTCCCAGTTGTTGAGCACATGGCCGCCATTGCGGTAGGGTTTGGATAAATAGAGGTCCCAAATGGTGTTCAGGGCATTGATTTCCAATTCGTAATAATCATGGGTGTCGCCATCTGGGTCGATAAAAACTTCAAAATCGTTATTGTAAAAAATTACGGTGTCCTTTTGTTTTAGGGTTCCCCATACATGTGGCTCTTTTAGTTCAGCATAAATATATAGGTTGTTCTCGTCCCAGATCATTTTCATGCGAGTCTCGTGGTTGGGCACCTTTTTGCCTTCGATATCTATGAACAGCTGCGACCATTTTGTTTTTTGCCAGGCCGGTTCGTCCTGTTGGCCATCAATAGTGACCTTTTCCAAAGTGTGATGAGCCATGTAAGTTCTTGGAATGTTTTGGGCAATTAGGGAAAGGCATCCAAGATATAGCACAAAAAGAAAAAGAGCCAATACTTTTTTGTTGGTAACGGAGGTGGGATTGTTCATTCGTGTTGTTGTACTATTATTGTTTAGACTATTTATTCTTCTGAGTGTGCAATGGAGATAGACAGCATCTAATACCCAAGGCCAAAATTCTTGTGCTTAAGGAATAAGGGTAACTTTAAAAACTTTCTTTCCTTTGTTCATGAACTTTATTCTATATGTTTTAAGTATTTTAGTCTTCTTAAAATGAAATGAAGGGCCTTAAAAAAGGCTTTATCTTTTGGTATATGGAATTTTGCGGTTTTTTATCGGTCAAGGAAGAAATTTAGACCAACAACGATGCGGTAATGCTAAACGCCTGAAACCAAAGGCAAGGGAATTTGGGTATGCAAGTAAATAAGAAGGTAGGGGATTTTTTGGGGAAAACGGGTTCTTCCTCCAATTATGGGGTAAAATACTGGCATCATATAGTTTTTTGGGGTCTGTACTTTTTGTTCAACACCTTACGCTGGAGCAGTATCCATAACGATTTCATCTATTCCTTAAAAACTAATTTAATAGGGTTTCCCATACACATGACCTTGGCCTATTTTAATGTGTATTACCTCATGCCCAAGTTGGTGTATGCCCAAAAATACTTTCTATACACGGTTTCCATAATTTTTGCCTTATTCATAATGCTGCTGGTAAAATATAATCTTACCTATTATCTGGTAAGTAACAACGTTTGGCCAGAAGGCCCTGTGGAGACCAACAGCCTAACCCTTGGCTATGCCGTGCAGACCATGATCGGGGAAGTATATGTCATGTCATTTTTTACCGCTATAAAATTGACGATAGATTGGTTACGTGAAAGTAGTAGGATCCATGATTTGGAGCAAAGGCAGTTGCAGACAGAGTTGCGCTTTTTGCGCTCACAGGTGTCACCACACTTTTTCTTTAATACCTTGAACAATATTTATTCCTTAACCTTTGAAAAATCGGACAGGGCGCCGGAGGTTATTTTAAAATTATCCGACCTCATGCGCTACTTTTTGTACGCTACAAAAAAAAGAAATCAAGATCTTACGAGTGAAATCGAGTGTATTCAGAACTATATAGATTTAGAACGCATTAGGTTCGATGATTCCTTGAAAGTGGATATGCATATTTCTGGCGAGCTCAATTCCTGTAAAATTGCACCTATGCTCTTGATTCCCTTGGTGGAAAACTGTTTTAAGCACGGGGCCAGCAAAAATATTGGCAAAATGCGAATAGCGATAAATCTAGAGGTGGTGGATGGTTTTATGACCTTTAAAATAGCCAATACCATTCCTAATGCAAATATATCTAGGGACTTGCCCACCAAGACAGGTGGAATTGGACTATCCAACGTTAAAAAGCGTTTAGAACTAGGTTATGGTAAAAGTGATTACGATCTTTCTATTTTTGAGGAGAATAATACGTTCAACGTAATACTTAAACTTAAAGTAATATATAAGCCTTAGTAGGATGACGAGCCCTGAACTATGAAAAATAATAAAATGTAAGCTCATGAAATTAAAAGTTATCGTGGTAGACGACGAACCCTTGGCCATAAATGTGTTGAAAAATTATATTTCTCAGGTTAAGGAGTTGCTCTTGGTAGCCACTTTTTCAAATGCAATAGATGCCTCTTCTTTTTTAAGGGAAAATGAGGTGGATATGATGTTTTTGGACATCAATATGCCCATATTGGACGGTTTGGAACTTTTGGGAACCCTACAAAAAAAGCCCTTTGTGATCATGACCACGGCCCATGAGGAACATGCGTTAAAGAGTTTTGAGCTGGAAGCAATAGATTATTTGGTAAAACCCATATCCCTGCCAAGGTTCTTGAAGTCCGTAGGTCGCATTATCGCATTAAAAAGGGGTATGGCCAATACTTCGGATAGCGTAAAGGAAAAGCCAAGTATTTTTGTCAAGGTCGATAAAAAGAAACTTCAAAAAATCTTTTTGGAAGAGATTATGGTCATAGAAAGCTTAAAGGATTATATCAGGATCATAACGCCTACCTCAAAATTCATCATACATAGCACCCTAAGCAGTTTTACTGACGAGTTGCCGCCTGAACGTTTTCTCCGCATTCATCGTTCGTATACTATTGCAATTGATAAAGTGCGCGTAGTGGAAGGGAACAGCGTAGAAGTTGGTGGCATACGATATACGATAGGCAGAAGCTATCTGAACGATGCCAAAAGTAGGATCTTGCCGAATTTTAATTCATAATGATGAGCTTGATGTGTTTTAATTTTAAGGGTAGGCTATTGTTTTTTGTTGCCGTTTTCATGTTAACAACCAGCTGCGAAGAAGTGAAAAAAGAAGAGGTTGATGTGCCGCCGAACATAGTGCTCATCTTTACGGACGATCAAGGGTATAATGATGTCGGTGTCTACGGTGCGGACGATATCGCCACGCCATATTTGGATCAAATGGCAAAGGAAGGCACCATGCTTACCAGCTACTATTCCGCCCAAGCGGTATGTTCCGCATCCCGTGCGGGAATTTTAACCGGTTGCTATCCCAATAGAATTAGTATTCATAATGCTTTGGGGCCAGACAATACGCATGGTATCAATGCTTCGGAAACTACCTTGGCCGAAATGCTGAAGGCAAAGGGTTACGCAACTGCAATTTTCGGAAAATGGCATTTAGGGCATCATGCCAAATTTTTGCCCACCCAACATGGTTTTGACGAGTGGTTCGGGATTCCGTACTCCAATGATATGTGGCCCTATCATCCGCAGCAAGGGCCAGTTTTTAACTTCCCGGACCTTCCCTTATACGAAAACGAAATTGTAATCGATACGTTGGAAGAACAATCTCAATTGACCACCCAAATAACAGAAAGAAGCGTGGATTTCATCAAAAGGAATAAGAATAATCCCCTCTTTTTATACGTTCCACATCCGCAGCCCCACGTGCCATTGTTTGTGTCGGACAAGTTTAAGGGGAAATCAAATCGAGGTTTGTATGGCGATGTGATTATGGAAATCGATTGGTCCGTTGGCCAGATTATGGAAGCCCTTAAGTCGAATGGATTGGAAGAAAATACCATTGTTATTTTTACCTCGGATAATGGACCTTGGCTATCTTATGGCAACCATGCCGGAAGTGCTTTTCCATTACGAGAAGGAAAAGGAACCGCTTGGGAAGGTGGGCAGCGCGAACCTTTTATCATCAAATATCCAAAAGGTATCCCGGCCGGAAAGGTTATTGATGTTCCGGTGATGGCCATAGATGTATTGCCAACCATCGCAGAGGAAACCAAAGCAAGCTTACCTGAAAAAATTATAGATGGTAAAAGCGTGCTGTCCTTGTTAAAGGGCGAAACGGGGAAAGGTCCGCAGGAAGCCTATTTCTTTTACTACAGGGTAAACGAACTTTTTGGGGTGCGTTACGGAAAATGGAAACTCTACTTTCCACATACCTACAGAACCATGAACGGACAAGAACCGGGCAAAGATGGCTTGCCGGGCGATTACCGCATGATAGAACTAGAAGAAATAGAGCTCTACGATGTGCAAAAAGACGTTAGCGAAACCACCAATGTAGCATCCGAAAATCCGCAGGTAGTCGCCAAAATAAAACTATTGGCAAACGCTATGCGTTTCCGCTTGGGGGATTCGCTTTTGGAGCTGGAAGGTTCTGAAACTAGGGAAGCGGGTAGTTTGGAGTAGAAGCCACTACTAAATGTAAAAGGGCTGCAATCAAAATATGTATTGCAGCCCTTTAATAATAACTATCTCAAAGCGATGGTTTACTCATTGATGCCAATATCGCCTTGGGCAACTAACGTACCTAAATCATCTGCACTCAAATGTATGTTGATATACCCATCTACCGCAAGAACGTCTTGGTAATTGAACGTAGTTTCATCATTTAATAGCTCTACATGGGTCTTACTAATTCCTGTAGCTCCAACAACTGGGCTGAACGTAAAGAGAATCGGTCCAGTTTCTGCTGCGCTGTTTGCATGAATGTGTCCTGGGTGAATTCCATCCGGTGGCGTTCCAGTCAATTCTATTACTGCTAAAGCATTACCGCTTACCCTTTCAAAAAATGTAGCAGTACCATCTATTCCTGGTACAGCGACCGTTGCCAAGGTATAGGTTTTGGAAGTTCCGGTCAATTCGTTTTGACCTATATCTCCCTGTGCAACCAAGGTTCCTAGTTCCTCCGCACTTAAATGAATGTTTATGTATCCATCTACAACCAATACATCGTCATAGCCAAATAAAGTTTCATCGTTTAACGCTGCAACATTGGTCTTACTCATACCGGTAGTTCCATTTACGGGATTAAACGTAAATAAGATACCACCACCTTCTACAGCACTGTTGGCATGGATATGTCCGGGATGCATACCGTCATCAGGCGTTCCTTCCAATAGTATGGTAGCCAAGGCTTCGCCGCTTACACGTTCTTCAAAAGTCGCCGTTCCGAAAATTGTGGGGAGAGCAACAGAGCCTAATTCATAGGTTTTTGATTCGCCCGTCAATTCGTTTTGACCTATATCTCCCTGTGCAACCAAGGTTCCAAGGTCACCTGCACTTGCATGAACGTTAATGTAACCATCAAAATCTAACAGCGCTTCATAAGTTATAGGGGTTCCATCATCCAAAGCAGAAAAGGTTACGGTGCTCATTCCTGTAGAGCCGTCAACGGTTCCCAAGGTTATGGCAATACCACCGCCTTCCGCTGCGGTATTAAAGTGTATGTGGGCGGGATGCATACCTCCGCTCGGGGTATTTTGGAGACTTAGTTCTACCGTAACCGTATTGTCATCATTATCAATTACTTTAGCTGTACCAGAAATATCCGGATCGGAAACCGACCCTAACTGATATATTGTTGAATCACCTTGACCTATCGGGGGAGGCATTGCTCCATCGTCATCATTGCTACAGGAAGCAATAACCATTGCGCCTAAAATTATGGGTAAAAATAATTTCATTGTTTTCTTAAATTCCATAGTCGTTTTTTTTAAAGATATAGTATTTATGTGATATTTTGTCTAATGATTTATTAAAATATTTAAACATTTTTTAAAATTTAGTTTGATACATTAAATTATACTTACTATTGTAGTATACTTATAACGAGATTATTGAAGGGCCCGTTTAAATTCAAACAATTTACCATAAACCAAGACCGGTGTGCCATGAAAATTGGTACGGATGGCTTGCTGTTAGGTGCGTGGGCTTCCGTGGAAACTGAACCGAATACCATTTTGGATATCGGCACTGGAACAGGTATTATCGCACTTATGCTCGCACAACGATGCCATGCCGAAAGCATTGAAGCCATAGAAATTGATGCTGCGGCCTACGAACAATGTGTGGAGAATTTTGAAGCATCGCCATGGGCTGATCGCCTCGATTGTTTTCATGCCGGTTTGGATGAGCTGGTAGACGAAATAGACGAAATAGACGAATGCTACGATTTGATTATCTCCAATCCGCCGTTCTATTCGGAGGAAGTTTCTAGCGGGGATGTCGCACGGGACTTGGCCAGACAGAATAGTTCCTTACCTTTTGATGAGCTGCTACAAGCCGTTTCTCGACTATTGGCTCCAGAAGGTTCTTTTGCCGTAATAATTCCGTTTAAGGAAGAACCTAAATTTTTAGGGCTTGCTGAAGAACTGGGACTTTATCCCAATAGAATTACCCATGTAAAAGGAAATGATTCCGCCCCGGTAAAGCGAAGTTTATTGCAGCTATCCTTCAAAGAGGCAAACACCGTGGAAGATGAATTGGCCATTGAAGTAGAGCGTCACCGCTACACGCAGGAATACATTAATTTGACCAAGGGGTTTTATTTAAAAATCGAGTAGTTAAGGTAAAAACCGATGCAAGGGCCTGGTTAGGCACGTTGGGCCACCACCGCCCTTTACGCTGATCTCGCCCCCTTTATAGGTTGTTACTTCGCAACCTGCCGCTTCCAAGGCGTTGCGTGTTATAGGATTGCCTGAGACCATAATGCACTTTCTGGGGCCAACGGCCAATACGTTGCATCCCATGCTTTCAAATTCTGTATCGGGCACCTCTACCAGTTCATAGCCCATATCCAGCAACAAATTTCTGAACCTAATGGGCATTAGGGGCGAGTACACCACGGCCAAGTCTTTATCCACCGGGCTTAGAATGGACATCAAATGAAAAACATCTTCAACACCCCGGTAATGGGGCAGATCGGCCACAACGACATCAATTCCCATAGGCAGGAGCAATTCCTTCAGCTGGCGTATACCTTCTAGATTGGAGCGGTAGGTATATCCCACGGCCAAGGTTTTTTCATTGAGCCAAGCTACATCGCCACCTTCCAAAGTACCAGGTGCCGTAATACTGCCCAAAATTGGAATGCCATGGTGTTCAAATAGCGCAGCCTGGGCTGCCGGTTCTAGTTTTCTGCCTGCTTTCCCCATGTTGCAAATTATCATGCCCCTGTTCGTCGCAATCGATGCATCACGGCAGTATAGGGCATCCAAGGATAGTTGTTCTGCCCTAGGAAAATAGTGGATGGTGGTTGCCGTATTTTTAAGTAGGGTTTCAAATACCGAATATTCTTCCTTTGCCCTAGAAAGATCCGGCATTTCCAGATAATTTAGTTGGTACCATTCGCGTTTGAGTTTGTGGTCATCGATAAAGGCATCGGCAGCGGATTTTAAGTAAACGGATGCCAATGGTAAATATTCCGAGTGAGAAGTGTAGTGCATAGGATATATTGTGGTTAACTAAATTCAACTTTAAGTTAATATGGCTCTTTTGGGCATGTATCAAAACGTCGAGAACCAAAATCCCCGACTTTTTTCATGCCCTCTTTCGCTTTGCTGCTATTCCCTGTTTGTATATTTCATCCAAACATAAATTGGTATACCGCCCAAAAGCAATAATAATCCCCAAAAGACCGCACTTTCACCAGCTCCGTAAATGGCCCACAGGGAATATGAAAATGCAAGTACTCCCACCCCTATTCCCGAAATCAATCGTCGTCCTCCGTACTTTTTATCCATCATAATAAGGCCGTAGGCAGCGGTGGTAAACAGGTATGGAATCAATGTGCATAAGGTGGCCAAAAGAATAATGAATTTAAACTGTTCTACCAGCCCCCCGGTATAATTCATCAACATGACCAAAGATGTCAATACACTTCCAATAATCAAACCCAATATGGGTACGCCGTTCTTGTTCTCTTTTCTGAAAATCTTTGGAAATAGGTTGTCTTTTGAAGTGGCCATAGCTATTTGGCCCTGAATAAGAATCCATCCGTTAAGGGCACCAAAAGCAGCTATCGCAGCACCTGCCGCCACAAAGTCCCTGCCCCATGCCCCACCAATAATTTCCATGGCATCTGCAAAAGGGGCCGGTGATTCCGCAAGTACTTTTCCGGGAATCATTCCCATAACCGCGACCGTACCCAAAATATAGATCAAAGTGGTAATTACCGTTCCGAGGAAGGTGGCCCTGGGAATCGTTTTTTCTGGCTGCGTCACATTTGCGGCGGGAACCGTAGCACTTTCTACCCCTAAAAAGGCGTATAAGGTCAAGGTGGCCGTTATGGCTATGGCAGAAAGCGTGGTAGTGCCGCTTGTATTAAAAGGGATAAAATTTTGGATATCAAAAAAGAAAAATCCACCTAGTATTACCAAAACTAAGGGCACTATCTTTAAAAGCGTGGTAAGTATTTGCACTTTTCCGGATGCCTTGAGCCCCAAGGAATTTATGTAGGTCAGCAACCAAATGGCCCCAAGGCCTGTTAACATGGCAACTACCGGATTTTGATCCAAAACGGGAAAGAAGATACTTAAAGCGCTTACAAAAGCAATAGCAATGGCTGCATTGCTTGTCCAAGTAGAGATCCAATAGCCCCATGCCACCAAAAACCCGGCAAAATCTCCCAATCCGGCGCGGGTATAGGCATACGGCCCTCCATTGGTATTGGGGACCAATTGGCTCAATCTACTGAAAACCGTTGCCAGCAAAAGTGCTCCTATTGCCGAAAAAATCCAGCCCAGAACGCTAATACCCCCATAAGCGGCAAGGGCGGCGGGCATCAAGAAAACACCTGCGCCGATCATATTGCCGATAACGAGCGAAGTACTGGCCATTAGGCCTAATGTTTTTGTTTCTTGGGGCATTGGACTGGTTTGGGTGGATTTCTTGGATTATAAAATGGATCTGCGTAACGCAACAATGTACAAATTATATTCTTATCGGGTAAAAGCTTTGAGGGTTTTGCCGCAATTTTTGACCATGTTAAAGCGTTAGTATCAATCGAATAAAATACAACAATACATTAATTCATTGTTATATTTTTCTATTTACCTTTGATAAAAAATTGACTTTATGCGACCTGATCTATTTGAAGCCCCGGATTATTACAATATAGACGATTTACTTTCCGATGAACATAAATTGGTTCGCGATGCCGCACGCCAATGGGTAAAGCGCGATGTGTCCCCAATTATAGAGGAATATGCCCAAAAGGCCGAGTTCCCAAAACAGATTATTGGCGGACTCGCGGAAATCGGTGCCTTTGGGCCTTACATTCCCGAAGCCTATGGCGGAGCTGGATTGGACCAGATCAGTTACGGACTTATCATGCAGGAAATTGAGCGTGGCGATAGCGGTGTCCGATCTACCGCATCGGTACAATCGTCTCTGGTCATGTATCCTATTTACACTTATGGTACGGAGGAGCAACGCAAAAAATACCTTCCCAAATTGGCCAGCGGCGAATGGATGGGCTGTTTTGGCCTAACCGAACCAAACCACGGTTCCAACCCGAGCGGAATGGAGACCAAGTATAAGGATATGGGCGACCATTACCTGCTCAACGGTGCTAAGTTATGGATATCGAATTCGCCTTTTGCGGATATCGCCGTAGTATGGGCAAAGAACGAGGAAGGGCGTATACACGGACTTATTGTAGAACGGGGAATGGAAGGTTTTTCCACGCCGGAGACACATAATAAATGGTCGCTTCGTGCTTCCGCCACCGGAGAGCTTATTTTTGCTAATGTAAAAGTCCCCAAAGAAAATCTATTGCCCAATAAATCGGGTCTTGGAGCTCCGTTAGGATGTCTCGATTCCGCACGTTACGGGATTGCTTGGGGCGCCATTGGTGCAGCGATGGACTGTTACGATACCGCATTGTGCTATGCTAAGGAGCGTGTTCAGTTTGGGAAGCCTATTGCGGCTTTTCAGTTGCAACAAAAGAAGCTGGCGGAGATGATAACCGAAATTACCAAAGCACAGTTGCTGGCCTTACGATTAGGACAATTGAAAAACGAGGGCAGGGCTACCACAGCACAGATTTCTATGGCAAAACGCAATAATGTGGAAATGGCCATCAATATTGCCCGTGAGGCACGCCAAGTCTTGGGCGGTATGGGCATTACGGGCGAGTACAGTATTATGCGCCATATGATGAACTTGGAAAGTGTCATTACCTATGAGGGAACACATGATATACATCTCTTGATTACAGGTGCCGATATTACGGGATTTCCGGCGTTTCAATAGGTATTCGGTTTAGATGTTGTGACAAGTAAACTTGCGCATTAGCAGAAAGACAAGGTCGAGTACATTCTTTGGGTTAAATGTTTTTGTTAGCCAAAAACGTAAAGCGATTTGCGAAAAACGTAAAGTTATAATTCAATTCGGCCTATCCCAAACACCTGATTCCCAATCTGGGTTAATCATATAGGTACTATATGTTATGACAATGTCTTGGGTTTCGGTTTCCACCTCTTCCTTAAAAGGTATCAGGATGCCATTTACGGTTTTGAATTCGGACAAATAGGTAATTTCATTTCCTTCGGCATTAAATTTTGCCGTGCCTATGAGTCGGTAGTTGGATGTATCTACAATCAACCCGCTTATCTGTCCGTCTAAATACACCTTTAAAACTTTAAATCCGTTTGCATTTTGGCGTGTTTCCAAAATGGTGATGGTTTCCAATTTTTCCTTTTGGAGTAGGAATAGACCTGTGCTGAATGTATTTTGTATCTCTAATACACGATCGGAAGCCATTTCGGTTACCGCCCCATTTTGAAAGACCCATCCGGTTTCATTTTCCAGTTGCTCTATGTAGCTGAAATTTGGCGTGAGCGATTCCAACCTCAAAAACTTTCGTTCCAAATCAATTAGCACTTTGAAGTTTATTTCGGCGGTTTCCATGGTAGCTTCCATATGCGTCAGGCTATCTATGGCAATACCTCCATGGGCGATTTTTACTTTTTCTAGGATGTTCGTATCGGATGTGTCATCCGTATTTGTGGTTGTTTCCGTTGTATACTTATCATGGGTAATGGAATCTAGGTTTTCGTCTTTTCCTTTTTCGGGTCGGCCAGCAAAAAATATAGAGCCGTTCAACGCCACCGAGAAAGTCCCGTCTTCATTTGGTTCACTATAGAAAAAACTATTTTTTTCTGTAGTACCGTTTTCATATGTTAGCGTCAATAATCCGTTTTGTATGGTATAGCTCCCTTTACTTGAGCCTTCACTATTGGTGCCGCCGCCTATATTTCCGTCGCTTACCATAACGCCGCCGGCAGAACTTTTGTTAAAAGTGCCGTTTACATAGAATTTATAGCCCTCGTTGTGTTGTGTTCCTAAGTACACCATTCCCGTTCCCATACCGCGGGAACTACTTGCGCTATTATATTCGTAAAAACCTTCTGGCACCTTGTTCGGAATTGTCATTTTTATCATTTGGGCGCCACCATAATTGACATATTCATAGCCGTCCGTGATATCTTTTTCTATAAAAATGGTATCGTTTGCGGTGGCTTTATCCAGATATTCCAATAAAATTCCAGCTTTCACTTTCCTGTGCCGTCCTTCTATTTTGGTTTGCCAATCGGGTGCTTCCAGGGTTTCGCAAAAAGTGCCGCCCTCCCTCAAAAGTATCGCTAGGTCAAAACTGCCCATGTTCATTCCCCAGGTAAAGTTTCTGCCAGCATAAACGATATCATTTTCGCCCTGTTGTCCAAACAATAGCGTACCCAAGCTTAAAGTAAACATAAGAATAGCTGTCCTAAAGGCTTTTTTCATAAGGATAAATGTAATAGGTATTGTGTGAATTGGTTGCTGGGCAAATATAGAATAGACTATTAAGCGATGTTATTATTTAACAAAGTGATGTGCATAACTTAACATTCGGGTTTTTAAAACGAGCTACTTTTGTACTGTTCTTAAAGAGTAAATGTTTAAAGTTCGAGTTAGTAAGTACAAGCCGATGGTAGCATCGGCTTTTTTTTTGCTATTTTTAAGTCCTTTTTTAGCAGATGCGATATGGTTGATTCCAGTATTGAACTGACTACGGTTCTACGTTTTTATAGACTGCTGTATACCTGTTTTCTGACTTCCAATGAACATAATGCAAATACGTGAACGTAGTTTTGTTTGCCTGATGAGGGAACTTTAAGTTTAGGAGTATTGATTCAAATTTGATAAAAAATAAGATAAATCCAAAGCCATTAACTTCTGAGCTCTCTTCTTGTTTACGCTGCCTTAAGAAGTAGGGACACTAAGAAACCCGTTCAAAACAATATTCTCTTGGTACACCACAGAATTCCCTAGGCTCACAACAATAAGTTTTACGGCAGGAAGAAAGAAGGTACTTTTACTATGTAATAAAAACGAAATAACAATTTTTCATTTTCATAGAGTGTTCTCGTAAAAGAGTCCGGTTTTAACTAACCGGGCTCTTTTTGGTTTCAGACATTTGGTAGATAAAATGTAGGCTATTTTTATGATTCCTTCCCCTAGCAGGGGAAGGAACACACTTTATATATAAGAAAGCTTGAGTGCCATTACTGTCCGATGAGGAAACCTCCCCTCTTGCAAGGGAATTGAGGGGTGGGTTTTGGGATGAATATATCAAAACAGTATAATTAAGCTAGAAGCTCCTTAATCCAAAAATTAAAAAAACCAAGTTGAAATAGAGACGTGGGCACCATGCGTCTTTTATTGTTAAAGAGTTTCCGGAAACAAACGTTTTAATTCGGTTTCCATAAAAGGAACCTTATCCAAGGCTTTTTTAGAAAAATCGAACAGACTTATACATCGGTCCAAATTTTGATTCTCGTAGGAAACCTTGTAGTATCTATTGTTTTCTAAGTAATCCGTTAATGCTCTTAATCCGTGGATAAAAGGCATAAAAACGGCTCCCATAGGTAAGGATTCCAGCTCAGCCTTGCTTAAAAAAGAAGGGTTGCTGGCCAGTCCGGCTGCGAATGCGCTGAACAAGTGTTCTTTAAAACAGATATGTTCCAGTTGTTTTTCGTCTTCGGGTGCGGTGTTGACCACGGTTCTAATGGCATCTCCAAAATCATAGAAAAAGTAGCCTTTCATAATCGTATCCAAATCTATAAGGCATAAGCCTTGGCCCGTTTGTTTGGAAAACAGGATGTTGTTCAGTTTGGTGTCGTTATGGCAAACGCGTGGTTTTAGGCTGTCTAAATCTATATTCCCTAAGGTACTGAGTGTGCTTTTTGCAAAGGATATGGCATCTTTGGCGATTTCCAATTTTGAGGCATCGGCAGAAGCTAATGCATCCTTAAACTGTTTCTCGCGCAAAGTTAGGTCATGAAAACGCGGAATGGTATCCGTGTATTCCAAAACGTTCTGATCTTCTAGTAGTAGGTGAAACTTTCCAATGACGCGTCCCGCCTCAAAGGCAGTTCCTTCTTCTTCCGTGGTATTATAGGTGGTGCTGTCCGCAATAAAGCTCATTAACCTCCAATACCCCGAAGTTGCCTTTGTGAAATAGGAACCGTCGGTAGCCTCTAATAGTTTGATCTCGATATAGTCAGTTGCAATCAAGGCTTTTAAGGCACCGGCAACATTGTTCATTAATCCGCCCACGTTTGGAAAAACGATGTGGTTGATGCGTTGGAGAATGTACAAGGGCCTCTCCTCATTGCAAACCAAAAACGTATCATTGATCAAACCGATGTTTAGTGGTTGAAAGCTGAAGGGTTGCTTTGTAATCGTAAAAGACCCCAGAATGTCTTGCAGTTGTTCTGGGGTGTACATGTTGTTTGTTACTTCCATAAAGGGGAAACGTACTGGCCTAGATTTGTTTTGTCCTGTAGGCTGTCCATGGCCGTTTCCTTATCGCTGGCATAGGTTACTCCGAACCATTCGCCACCCGAAGGAATGCATTTTACGTCTATTTCTTTCGCCTTTAACATCTCTTGTATCATAACAGGTAAATAGAGCTCACTATTTGCAATAAATTCCATATCCTCTAGAAAAATTTTAAATTCCGATTCAATTTTCGCAAAAATCGAAGGTCTACATATCCAGAAATTCATACTGGCCTGCTCATCTCCCGTAAACTCCAAACCGGTGTTCTCATCCAATACTATGTTTCCTTTTTGGACGAGTTTCAACCGTTCCTGCACGGATACCAAATTGTCCCCATCTACCTCGCAAACCCCTCTGGAAACCGAACCGTGTTCGGACAAGGTGTCCTTTAGTGTGTACCCGAGCAAAGAGTATGCGCTGTCATTCGATCTAATAAAATCGGCAGCTTTTTTGTAGGCGGATTGTCCGTAAAAATCATCGGCATTGATCACTACAAATGGGCCATCGATTACGTTTCTTGCGGTCCAAACAGCGTGGGCCGTACCCCAAGGTTTTTTGCGTTCTCCCGTAAACGTTACACCATCGGGTAAATCGGTCAGTTCCTGCGCTAGGACGTTGAGTTTTATATTTTTCGGTAATCTTTCGTTTAGATATTCATGTAGGAAGCTCACATTTTCGGCCTTCGTAATCACAACGATTTGTTCAAAGTCATTTTGAATGGCGTCATAAATGGCAAATTCCATTAGAAATTCCTCCTTAGGGCCAAGTTCATCGAATTGTTTCAGTTTTCCGTATCTGCTACCGCTTCCGGCAGCCATTAAAAGTAATGTCATGGTTCTTGTATTTAGGGTGCAAAAGTAAGGATTGTCGCTAAAACCCAAAGAGTATTTAGGTCTATGGTTATGAAAAAGGTTGTTATCTCGCCTTATTGTAACAATATCCTTTAGAATGACACCGATTTTTCATATTTTCAAACGTTAAAATAAAACGATACCATGAGCTCAAGACGTAACTTCATCAGAAACACATCGCTTGCGGGAGCAGGCCTATTTGCCGTACCTGGTTTTGCAAAAAACATCTATAGCCCGGCAGATAAATTAAACGTTGCCCTTATTGGGGTAGGGTTAAGGGGTACCAATCATTTAGAGAATCTTTTACTTCGTAAAGATGTAAATGTGACAGCAATTTGTGATGTGGATGCAGCCAGAATTACCATAGCCAAGGATTTGATTTCCAAAGCGGGTGCGAAGACAGCACAAGTTTTTGGGTCTAATGAGTACGACTATAGAAATCTCTTGGAGCTCAAAGAGGTAGATGCCGTGGTCATTGCCACACCATGGTTATGGCATACCCGCATGGCGGTAGATGCCATGAAGGCCGGCAAATATGCTGGTGTAGAGGTTTCCGCCTCCAATACCTTGGAAGAGTGCTGGGACTTGGTAAACACCCATGAAGCTACAGGCACCCACATGATGATCTTGGAAAACGTAAATTACCGTAGGGATATACTTGCCGTGTTGAATATGGTAAAGCAAAATGTTTTTGGGGAGCTGGTTCATTTTAGATGTGGCTACCAGCACGATCTGCGCTTTGTGAAATTAAATGATGGAAAATCCGCTTATGGTAGGGGAGCCGAGTTCGGTGACAAGGGTATTTCCGAATCTAAATGGCGCACGGCACATTCCGTGAAAAGAAATGCCGACGTGTATCCAACACACGGCCTGGGGCCGGTCGCCGTAATGGCCGACGTAAACCGTGGCAACCGATTCATGTCCTTAACTTCCCATGCCACAAAGGCTATTGGTTTACATAATTATATCGTTGAGGTAGGGGGCAAGGACCATCCTAATGCTAAAGTAAAATTTAAGCAAGGCGATGTTATTACCACTACCATTGATACCGCAAACGGGGAAACCATTATCATTACCCACGACGTTAATTTGCCAAGGCCTTACTCTCTAGGATTTAGGGTGCAAGGTGCGAACGGACTTTGGGAGGTAGATGGCAACAAAATATATATAGAAGGCCAATCTAAGGCCCATGAATGGGACGAGGCCACTACTTGGCTAGAAAAATACGATCATCCACTTTGGAAAAAATACGGGAAATATGCCTTGGATGCCGGACATGGAGGAATGGATTTCTTTGTATTGAATTCCTTTGTAGAATCTGCCAAGGCCAATATAGCACCACCTATGGATGCTTACGATGCCGCAGCTTGGAGCGCCGTAACACCGCTTTCAGAACTTTCCATTGATAATAATGGCGAGCCACAGGATTTTCCCGATTTTACGCGGGGACTTTGGTTGAAGCGTAAACCTTATGAGTGGATGAACGAGACGTATTGAAAAACCAAATCTACAAAAAATAATTCCTCCAGTTAAGAAGCAAAAGGAGCCGAAGATCAACGGTTCTTTTTTGCAAAGCAAGTAATAGTGGCAAGCCTGTATATTTTTCAGAAAAAAGGGTTCTACCATATATTTTTGTGGGTCTAAAATAGCCTTGCTGGAAGTTGACATAGAACAAAAGGACATATGACATAGGACTTTTTTGCGATTCATGTTTTTAACATGTAGTCTTTTAGGCGTTTATTATTTTTAAGGCCAATCCTATGTGGTGGCATGTCCATCGTCCAAAAGTCCTATGTCAATCTATCTTATTGGCTGATTTCCAAATCATTAATGGTAGGACCTTAAAAAGGTCTAGCTTTTTTAGAATAGGTTCTGGTCCTTTCTATCCCTAATAGGACGGCAAAACAAGTAGCTATACTGCTTAGGGAGTACTTTATTCTAAATTTAATTATAATAGTCATAATTTCATGTCATTAAATTAAGAATTTAATAATTATTTAACTTTAATTAGAGAAATATGAAATATATTTATTGAATATTAAAAACTGATGTTATGAAATATTTAGCGTATTTTATTATGATGGCCTTTTTTTTGAATTTGGAAACGGTTTCTGCCAATGAGTTTTACAATACCGAGCCGGTAAAGACCAAAGCATTGACAAGCCAGATATATACTCTTTTGGGAGAAGAAATGATTCCGAACGAAATAAGGGGACAAAAAGCGGAAGTCCGTCTGGCTGTGGATTACAAGGGCACGGTAAGAGTATTGTCCATTACAAGTGAGAATGAAATACTTTCGGACTATATTAATGAGCATATCAATTTTCAGGAGGTAAGGAAGGGTACTTATGAAGAAGGTGTTATTTATAGGATACCTATTGAAGTAGCAAAATAAAGAATAACTTGCTAAAGGCAGTATTGTGTAAAGGCAAAGGAATACATGTTTTTTTTAAAATAGTGTTTCAACCTGGATTTCGGTTGAAACACTATTTTTTTTGATAAATATCCTTCAAGAACCTCTTAGTGCAGCAAATAAGTGTAATCAGCTCGCCTTTGCCTCTTCGGTCTTTGGATTCTTTTTTGAAACCGAATCCACTATTTTAAGGTTGGAACGCTGTGTTGGTTTGGGAGGCACGTCTTCCTGCTTTCTAAGATTCATGAAACTTTTTCTCTTAATAATGGCCGGAATAAAGGAAATGGCCAAACCTGCAAGGCCGATACCTAAGAGATGGGTTGAATCAATAAAGAATTCGCTGAACGAAAAAATCCCAATAATTAAAATAGTGGAGAAAGGGAGGGAACAGGCCAAAATATTGACCGCAAAATTAATATCGAAGGTCGGGTTTGGTTGGTCGTCTTTTTCTTCCATGGCGTTAATGGCACTCATGTGTGCATAGGGCCAAAAACTACACGCACTTTGTGGAAATACCACCAGCAATAAGATGAGTGCCGGGGCAAGGCTTGGAGCGGCATACACAAAAATTGCGGATAGGCAGAACGTAAGGCTCGCCCTACGCACCAACATGTTTACGATGACTCCAAATTCACCGAATTTTATCCGTACCGCCATTCCAATAAATAGGAGCACAAGAGGTGTCATAAGTGCCGTCATACTCAAAACTGTTTGTTGCATAAAAATGGGAAGGGAAGTAAGGTTTAGGCCAAAAGACAATAAAAGCAATCCCACGATGATGACCATGTTAATGGGTTCGTTTAGCATCGATAAAAGGAGTCCTTTAAGTCGGTTTTGTGAAGACGTGCTATATTCTCTTAAGGCTCTGGAACGGTACCAGTGCATGGCCAAGATATAGAGTAGAATAAGCACGAATATTTTATTTCCTACGTCGGCTAAAGCTGCAAGGGCCAAGGAATCATCCCCTATGTACACTACCAAAAACGGAAAACAGGACAAGCCTGGCGCCAAGGATGGCAGAAGCATCATCAGGGTTCGTTTTTTTGCATTTTCCTTACTGGGCAATGTTGCGGATAGAACGTATTTGGTGGCTGCCAGTAGGATTAGATTGAAGGCCAAGGCCAGTAACGGAAAAACCAAAAGGGACCCCTTTAGTTCTATTTTTAAAAGTGCTACGAAAATTACGGCCGGTAAGGCGACACTAAGGATAACCGTTTTTATACCGTTGAGGTCTTGTTTGGCGACCTTCCTTTGTAATAGCACTCCTAATCCGATAATAATGAGAAGCTCCAATGTTTTCTGTAGGGCAAAATTCATAGATATGCAAGGTCTTTGTGGTTCAATTTCTTTCAATGGTAAAATGGAATGTAGTAGCATATGGGAGTTAGAGGATGGTTATATCAAGGCAATGAGGTGCCCAATCTAACTCCCCGGCTAAACAAACTTAAACTAGCACTTTTTCAAGGGCTGTTGTAAACAACTTCATCTCGTCCATGGTACCCATGCTTACACGGCACCAGTTTTTACCATATATTTCAAAAGCCCTAACGCCAACACCTTCAGAGGTCATTTTTTCTAAGAATGGTTTTCCTTCCATTTCTATTGGGAAAATGATGAAACTTGTAGATGATGGGACATAATCAAAGCCCATTCTTTTTAAATTTTCATACACATATTCCCTACATTCCTTGTTTAGGGTTTTTGTTTTAGCGGTGAATGCAAAATCGTCCATACTGGCCATTGCGGCATGTACAGAGGGAAGGGAAATGCCCATTCCACCTCGAGTAACACTTTGTATGATTTCTAAAGTATTTGGTTGAGCAACCATGTAACCTACCCGCAACCCGGCCATTCCCTGAATTTTAGAGAAAGTACGTGCAATCATTACATTTTTACCCTCATTTATAAGGGAAACCATACTTTTCTCAGCAGCATCATCCAAGAAACCTAAATATGCCTCATCAATGAAAATTGGTGTTTTTTCGGATACTCTAGTGCAGAAATCTAATAATTCTGCATGCTCTGTTATGCTACCCGTAGGGTTGTTCGGATTACAGATATATACCAATTTGGTATCGGCATCAACAGCTGCTTCCATGGCGGCCAAGTCGTGTGACCAATCGTCTTTAAGTTTAATGGGTTTCCAAGTGGCACCGGTTGCTTCTGCAACTTTTATCAAGGACATATACGCTGGGTCTGCAGAAACAATATTACCTCCATTTTTGAAAAAGACCATGGCCGTTTTCTCCAACAAATCTGATGACCCTGGCCCCATCATAATAGTGTCTGGTTTTACGCCTTCTTTCAAAGCAATTTTATCTACCAATTCATATAATTCTTTCCAAGCATAACGGTTTCCTCCTACAGCATACTTTTGCATTGCAGCTACTGCCATTGGTGAAGGACCAATTGGGTTTTCGTTAGCGTTTAGCTTTGCTAACAGCTCAACCGGTGCTTGTGGAGCATACGGCAAATACTCTTTAAAAAATGGAGTGTAAGGAATATTTCCTTTTGCATCCAAATTAATGGGTTGCGTTGGAAATGCTCCATAGGTCAAATACGGTGCCGCCATTACTCCGGCAGCGGTGAGAACGCCTCTTTTTAGCCAATCTCTTCTGTTTACTGTTGTTTTCATAGTGCTATTATTTAAGTTGAAATTTTTAATTGGAAGCTACTGGGTCTGCATGTATGCCCAAATTTCCGCTAGCTACGATGGTATCGTCCGTTGGGCTTAGATAAATAGTGATATGGGAGTCCAGCGTTGCTATGCTGTCATAAAAATTGGTATCGGGTATCAAGAAAAATTTATTTTCGTTCAGTTCGCCCGTATCTCCGGACACTTGGTCCAATGAAAGCAAGATGCTGGTCCCAGTGCCCTCGGGTCCCGCTAAGAGTACTGCCGGATGCAATATACCGGGAACCGTATTGTACAGCGATATTTGGACAAGCGTTTGGTCCAGGCCGGTCTTCCAAAAAACAATTCTACCATTTACATTGGAACCAGCGGGGTCCGTGGCATCAATGGTGTAGGCCGTATAGGTAGTGAGCGTTCCCCCGCCAGGGGCAACGGCTGTTTCGGCCTCCAATCTGTCCAGCTCACAGGACTGGAACACGATTAGGAACAATGCCGTAACGCTTAATCTGGTTATAAAGGTTTTTATCATATCTTCAGTTTTAATAGTAGTTAGTGCTTAGAAAGTAAAAGTAGCCCTGGCGGCATAGTAGGCACCGTTGGAACCTTGCTGGGCATTGCCATAGAGGTAAAAGCCTCTTTCCTCGGATCTGTATAGATCGGGATACTCGTTAAAAATGTTTTGTCCAGTAAGGGTCAGTGCCAAATTTTCGGAAACTTGATAGGTGACCCCAAGATCGGTGGTAAATTGGGCCGAGAAGGTTTGATCGGAAAACCCTTGGGTTCCGGCTCCGGGAAAACTTTCGTCGAACAGCGTACCGAGGCCATCGTCCAGGCGGGATATTTCCCCGAAATAATTGCCTCTTAGGTTGGCCGAAAATTTTCCTAGGGAATAACTAAGGGAACCAATAAATTGTGTGGTTGGATTGCCTACCTCATACTGACCGATAACCGCCCTGTCTATATATCTTGCTTCCAGTTCCTCATCGGTCAGCGCGGTATTCAATTCCGGTATATTCGCACCTTCAAAAGTTCTCTCGGAGATGAGGCCGGAAATCATTATGCCTAGCATCCCGCCGCCTATGCGCTCATTGTAATTGGCAACAATCTCTATTCCCTGCGTGCTGATATCCCCACCGTTAATGCGGAAACTGGCAAGGCCGTTACCTATTATAGGAGCCAGTACAGGTGCATCCACAGAGCTGAAGTTGCCGGTATCGAATAGACGGTCCGTGATATCGATTTTATAGGCATCTACGGTAAGCTCCAGTTTATTGAATAATTTGGCGGTCAACCCCAGACCAAAATTAGTAGAGCGTTCCTCCGTAAGATTTGTTATCCCTATGGCCCTGGCCTCCGAACTATTGTTGGGATAAAGTGTCCCATCAAAAGGATCAAGATCCACGAAAAAGGTAAAGGTGTGGGAATAATTGAGCTCTTGCAGGGAGGGTGCCCTAAACCCGGTACTTGCCGAGCCCCTTATCGCAATATCATCTGTAATTTTATATCGGGTAGCAAATTTTCCGGTCAAAACACCGCCAAAATCGGTATAGTTTTCCGTTCGCAAGGCACCGCTTACAAGCCATTTGTCGGTAACATCCAATTCTGCATCTATATATAGGGCCGTTACCGAACGGAACTCGTTGGCCTCGTTCTCTGGCGCAAAACCCCTAAAGCATTGGGAGTTTGGGCTGTGGTTGTGTACTACTTGTGAGCTGACGCCGGCAAATGGGAGTACCAAGGGGCCGCCGTCCGGTCCCAGTATAGGATTTCCGTTTAAATTCTCCAGCGGAAATCCATCTGGACCAATAAGTACTTGATTGTCCTCCGTTGCCGTAATAAAACCGGCTTCTCCCCTGGCATAACTTTCTTCTTGGCCTCTATCAATTTGATAGTTCTCCACTCTAAATTCCAATCCTGCAGCAATATTAAATCCCGAAAGGACATCCTCGTAGTATCTGGAGAAATCTAGATTGGCCGTATTTTGATGGTAACTATGGGTGCCCAGATCCATTTCTGTAGGCGATTCCGATTGCAGACTGGCGTTAATGGTATTGAACTGGCTGTAGCGCTGCGTATTGGTGCCAAAGGTATTGCTGAAATCATAGTTCCATTCGCCAAATGTACCATCTATACCGAAGGTTAAACCTAAATTCGTCTGTGTGTTCACCATTTGCGGCCTAAACCCGTTTGGGTAGAGGTCAAAATTAAAACGGTCCGTTTGTGCGGCTCTTCTATAAAAGCAGCTAAAAAGATCGGAGTTGCTGTACCCAAAATCCCCAAAGGAATAAAAGGTGGCATCCGAATCTTTGGTAAGGGGCAGTTCCAAGCTATAATATAACACCCCAAGTACACTGGAAGGCTGTCCGGCAAAGGTAGAAATGTCCCTTGCGGTAAGTCCCCTGGCCGCTAGTAGACCTGCATCTGTCTGTAGTTCGGCGACCTGGTCGGTATTGCCTGCGGCCTGAGCGGCAAGGAGCTCGGGGTTAGTTATAATAATGTTGCCAAGCTCATCTGTTCTCTCGTTGTTCAGATAGGAATTCCCATAAGCCGTTGCCCCACTAATGTTGGGCCGGATAGTGGCCTCCGTCTGGCGGTAGGTACCGGTTACGTTCAAGAAGCCCCCATTGTCAAAAGCTTTACCGTAATTTAGGCCCAGTTGATAGGTCTTGCCGTCAATTTGCTCTGTATCACGAATCAGATCTTGATCGGCCTGGCTAAGGTTGGAGTCGCTAAGGTCCGGATTGCTGTTGGTAAAGAGACCTGAGGTAAAGTTAGCGGTAAATTTATCGGTGCCTGTTTTGGTAATAAAGTTGATGACACCGGCTATGGCATCGGATCCGTACTGTGCGGATGCACCGTCCCTTAAAACTTCTACGCGATCCACGGCATCCAAAGGAATAAAATTCAAATCCACCGAATTTGCTTGTGATCCCGTAGGAGAACCTATCAATTGTGCCCCGCTATGTCTCCTTTTCCCGTTGATGAGTACCAAGAGCTGATTGGGCCCCAAGCCCCGTAAGGTGGGTGGATTTACTGCAGAACTTAGATCGCCCCCTTGTGAGCGTACCGCACTAAATGAAGGGGCAGAGGCCACCAACATTTGGCCCACATCCAACTGAGGCATATTAATGCTCTGTTTGCTAATATTTATGACATCTACTGGTGCGGCGGTTTCCAGCTTGGTCCTTGCCTGGCCCCTTGAGCCAATTACGATAGTTTCCGTAAGCTGCTCGGCAGCGGGTTCAAGTGTCACGTTTATAGCGGTCTTGCCGTTGATATTCATTTCTTTTTTTGCATATCCTATGTATGAAAAAACCAAAGTGCCGGAACTTGGGGCTTCTATGGAATAGTTGCCGTCAAAATCTGAAATAACTCCTTTTGTCGTACCCTTTATAAAAATGTTAACGCCAGGAAGGGGACCCGTTTCATCTGTGATGATCCCTTTTATCAAGATGTCCTGGGCCCAGGTGGTCGTTATGGCACCGCAGAGAAAAAGGGATATTAAAAAAATTTTCTTCATAATCATTGAGGTTTAGTTAATTGTTACTCAAAATCCATAACCTCTTTGTCCATAAAGCACATAGAAATGAATCAATGGCTTTGAACGGCTATGGTAAAAGAAAAGTTCCGGACACTTGTTCTATGTCTAAAAATTAGATGATAAATCCATTTTCAGGCACATGCAATATTAATGAGAGTTGTTGGGATATTAAAATAGTAACCTTCTGGAAAGTACCGTATTTATTGTATTTTTTAATAAAAAACTAACATATAGCTATTTTTTAGCTCTTTTTTTGGCGATATGGTTGATTTATATTTTGAATTCTTAAAAACCTACACATCTGATAATTTAAGGCTGAAAAATATTTTTATGATATGCTTAATTTGAATTATCATATATTGAACAATAGTAATAAAATAGACATCTTAATTATTGAATTATAACCAAATTTTAAAAAACCTTGAATTATATTTACCAATATTGGAGTTATTGTAATAAAACGTTTAAAAATTCAAATTAATTTTTTAAGTATAGCGAGGTGAAGAATAAATTAGATCAGCTGGATTATGATATTTTGACCCTCATTTCGGAAGATGCCCAGACCCCATATACCGAAGTGGCCAAAAAATTGGTCATATCTCCTGGAACCGTACATGCCCGTATGCGGAAGATGAAGGAAATGGGTCTTGTGCTGGGGGCCACCCTAAATTTGGACTATGCCGTTATGGGTTGGAAATTTACTGTTTTCCTTGGCATTTATCTCACAGAGAGTACATTCTATAAAAAGGTCATACAACATCTTATTGAGGTAAAGGAAGTAGTTAAGGTGCATCACGTAACCGGCAAATATGATGTTTTCATAAAGATGCATGCCAAGGATAGTATTCATTATCGCGATATTTATCAAAACTCAATTTTAACCATTGAAGGAATCAAAGGAGTGGAATCCTTTATTTCCGTTGAGGAAAACCTATCACGGCATATTGATTTTCCTGGCTAGTAGGGCAGCCTTATGATAATTGTCATATTTTCAGAGGTACCTAGGTTTTACCTTTGTATCAAATTACAAAGTGCATGTGCAGCCTTATTCAAAAATATAATGTTCCCGGTCCTAGATATACCAGTTATCCCACAGTTCCTTACTGGGATATAGACTCGTTTTCAGGAAAAAAGTGGCAAGCTTCCCTGCAAAAAAGCTTTTCGGAATCCAATAGTACCGAAGGGATAAGTTTGTACATTCATTTACCGTACTGCGAAAGTCTGTGCACCTTTTGTGGCTGCCATAAAAGAATCACAAAACGGCATGAGGTGGAGGTGCCCTATATAGAGTCCGTACTTAAGGAATGGGCACTATACATGAAACTTTTTCCAGAAAAACCCAGTATCAAGGAACTGCATTTGGGTGGTGGTACGCCTACCTTCTTTAGTCCGGCGAATTTAAAAATTCTGATCAATGGGATTTTTGCAAAAGCGAAAAGAGCAGAAAACTATGAGTTTAGTTTTGAGGGGCATCCCAACAATACCACCAGGGAACATTTACAGACCTTGTACGATGTAGGTTTTAGAAGGGTAAGTTACGGGGTACAGGATTATAATGAAAAAGTGCAAAAGGCCATCCATAGGATCCAGCCTTTTGAAAATGTAAAAAAAGTGACGGAGTGGGCACGTGAAATTGGCTATACTTCCATAGGGCACGATATTATTTTTGGATTGCCCCACCAAACCATGGATCACGTAATCGAGACCATAACCAAGACCAACTCCTTGGTTCCGGACAGGTTGGCTTTTTACAGTTATGCCCATGTGCCGTGGATGAAAGGAAACGGGCAACGGGGCTACAAGGATTCCGATCTGCCTTCTGCAGATTTAAAAAGAGAACAGTACGAGACGGGAAAGACCTTACTGGGTCAGCTTGGATATCAGGAAATAGGTATGGACCACTTTGCTTTAGAAACAGATGATCTTTATGTCTCTGTAAAAGAAGGGCGTTTACATCGCAATTTTATGGGCTACACGGCTTCCAAAACGCAGTTGATGATAGGTTTGGGCGCATCTAGCATCAGCGATAGTTGGTACGGTTTTGCCCAGAACGTTAAGGGTTTGGAGGAATACCAGCAGCTGGTGGAAAATAATGTGATACCTGTTTTTAAAGGTCATATGCTTTCCACACAGGATGAAACCATACGTAAGCATATCCTGAATCTTATGTGTGGCATGGAGACTTCTTGGTTCAACGAGCAGATGCTGTTTACCGATTTACCACTTGTATTCGAACGATTGGATAAAATGAGACAGGACGGTCTTATAGAACTAAATACACATCAACTTAAAGTTACACCAAAAGGACGGCCCTTCGTACGTAATGTCTGCATGGCCTTTGATTTAAGATTACATAAAAAAATACCCGATACAAGATTGTTCTCGATGACGGTCTAACTTAATTTAACATTAAAATTAACTAATATGGAAAATATTGTAGTACCTATTGATTTTTCTATGCAATCCGAGTATGCCTTCAAGGTAGCCGCATCCATAGCAAAAAAGCATGATGCAAACCTTTATGCCCTGCACATGTTGGAGCTTAACGAAGCATTGATTTCTTCAAGCGAAAGTTTTCATCCAGAACAAACGGTTTTCTTCATGAAGCTGGCAGAAAAACGTTTAGGGGAGTTTTTGGACAAACCGTATTTAAAAGGTGTCAAGGTGGTGCCTATCATAAAGCATTTTAAAGTATTTAGTGAGATAAGTACGGTGGCAAAAGAAAATAATGCCGATCTGATCGTTATGGGTAGCCATGGCAGCGAGGGGCTTAAAGAAATTTTTGTTGGTTCCAATACCCAAAAAGTAGTGCGGTACTCAGATATACCGGTGCTTATCATCAAAGAGGAAATAGTTGATTTTGACCCACAGCAAATGCTGTTCGCATGTGACCTAAAGGAGGAGAATATACATGCCTTTAAGCGTGCCAAGTATATCTCAGAGGTATTTGGGTCAGAACTTAGATTGGTATATGTAAACACCCCTGGAGATGCCTTTTTGAGCACTTCGGAGATACAGCAAAAGATACTTGCCTTCTGTGATAAAGTAGGTTTTGAACTTCTTGTTGCGGTGTATAACGATTACTCCGTAGAAACGGGAGTCCTCAATTTTGGTGCCGAGAGCAAGGCCGATATCATTGGTATACCCACCCACGGTCGTAAAGGAATCTCCCATTTCTTCTTGGGCAGTATTGGCGAGGATGTCGCCAACCATTCCACATTGCCTGTAGTAACGTTTAAAATATAGTTTTTACACTAATTTCATAGTTGTAGGATTCCAGCCTACGGGCTGTTTTCTATAATAACTTTCATTGGCCAATAGGGCTGCACCAGCAGCTCTAAGGCCAAAAGTTGGGTCTTGTACGACCGTTCCTTCCGTACGAATGGCGGTAAAGAAATTATTAAAGTGGTCGTAATGTCCTCCTTTATAGTCGTTTGGTGCTTGCCAAACGGTAGTTCCCGTACTTAAGCTTTCGGCTCTGGAGGATGGTTTGTTACGGTCATAATCCGCTTTTATTTGTTGTTGGGTCTCTTCGGTAAAGGCAATTAAGGAATAGCCTCCAGGGGCCATACCTAGTTTGGACCGCCTTAGCGTAACCTGGTTTTGACCTACCTCCATTTCGCCCTCCGTACCAATCAATTTAAATCCGCCACCACCACCGTTACCAGCAATGAAGTTAACGCGGAACGCGGCATTGAAAGCGGCATGGGTAGCCGTTTTTGGATAGTCATAAAGGGTAATGCTTACATCCGGCACGTCGCGGCCATCGTTCCAATATCTAAGTCCCCCGGTGGCAAATGCCCTGTTTGGGCCGTGTGAGCTGATGATCTGGTTTAAGGTTGAAAACGCATGCACAAAAAGGTCGCCCGCAACACCGGTGCCATAATCTTGGTAGTTTCGCCACCTAAAAAATCGTTTGAGCTCATAAGGTACCTTAGGTGCGGAGCCCAGAAAAGTATCAAAATCGATGGCATTCGGGTCGGCATCTGGCGGAATGGGATATTGCCACGCTCCCTCCGAAGAATAGCGGTCGTTGTACATGTCCAGCATCACAATGTCTCCAATGGCACCTTCTTCGTATAGTTGTTTGGCTTTTTCATTTCCTAATGAGGCCATGGTCTGACTGCCTACTTGACATATTTTACCGCTTTTCTTTTGGGCGTTGATGATAGCTTCTCCGTCCTCGTATTTTTGTACCATGGGCTTTTCGCAATACACATGTTTGCCGGCTTTTAAAGCATCAAGGGTTATTTTTTGATGCCAATGGTCCGGTGTGGCAATGATGACCGCATCAATATCCTTGCGCTCCAGTATTTTTCTGTAGTCCCGTGTTACAAAAATAGCATCTCCCCATAGCTCCTTTGCCCTGTCCAATCTTCCGTCATAGAGGTCGCAAACGGCCACTAGTGTTACGCCCCCTACACTTAAGGCGGTTTTGGTGTCGTAGATTCCCTGTATTCCAGAACCTATGAGGGCTATGTTTATTTGGTCGTTTGCAGCATAGCTTATGTTGGAATAGCTTCTTATCAACCCTATGGTTTCCTCTTGTCTAGCAGCAAATAAAAATGGTGTTGCGGCGATAGTTGCCGTGGTAAGGGATGCTTTTTTTATAAAAGATCTTCTGGATTCGTTTTTTGTCATTGTTTGCTGATTATGGTAAGGGATGGATTATTATAAGTCCTACTAAAGTAACCATTTTATATAAGCTAAAGGAAGCGTTCTTTTAAAGTTTATTTATGATTTCGTAGGCAGTTTATCAATTTCAAGAATGTAATTTTACAAATTGATAAAATTGAAGATTTGGTTATAGATTTAATCATAGCAATGCTTTGGAGCGTTTCCCCCTTTGGCGAGGCAAAGGTTGGGATACCCTATGGGATATATCATGGGGTAAATATTTATGTGGTGTTTGTGGCCTGTTTTTTTGCCAATGTACTAGTCTTTCCTATCATGGAGTTTTTCCTGACAACAGTCAATAAATACCTTTTAAAGTGGCATTATTACAAAAAATCCGCCATTTATATTGCGCGCAGGGCAAAAGTGGGTTCGGGCGATAAAATAAAGAAATACGGATTTTTGGGACTGGTCTTTTTTGTGATGCTTCCCGTTCCCGGCACAGGTGTCTACGCTGGCACTATAGCCAGTTACCTGTTTAAGATCGAGCGAAAGAAGGCCTTTGCCGCAAATACCATCGGTATTTTCTTTTCCTCGGTCATTGTTTGGGTTACCACGGTTTTGGCAATGAAAGGGGCGGCATAATTATTCTTAATGCTGCTCTGAAAATACATTTTGTTCCCTTATTGGCCCTGACGGTTGCGATGCTCGTAAATCTGCATAAAGAGCATAGTACTCATTTTTTGGGCCCTGTTTTTGGCAATCCAGGCGACTTCTCCCGTATATAGTTCATCAATAGTTTCAAACCAAAGGTTTAGCCATAGGCCAAAGTGTTCCGAGGTTATCGTGTGATTCATTTTTTCATCTACTTCTTGATGTGCGGTAACCGGATTTCCATGGTATTTCCGTTTTAAGAAGAGTTGCGTTTCCCAAAAATCCGTTAACAATTCTAGGTGGCTTTCCCAGTCCGTAATGCTATTGTTGAATATAGGCCCCAAGACTTCGTCTTTTCTGATTTTGTCATAAAAAGTACGTACCAATACAGCTACGTCCGTTCTATCCTTTATTTGTTTTGTGTTTTCTTTCATAGCTTAATCATTCGGTTTTTCGTTTTGGCCACGAATTTCAATTTCCGTTTTTTGTTTGGTCGGTTAAAAGCTAAGTTTAGCATTTGTTTTCACCTTCTGAAATTAACTTCAAAACTACCTATTTACCCTTTCTGCCCAGGGCGTCATGCGATTAGCGCAAGGCTCTTTTTAAATAACAACAATTCGGTTGTATTACCGAATAGTATCGCCCACAAGCGTTTCCATCATAAACTTGTGTAATGTTTCCATTTGGGGCCTTCCTTTGCGTTTGCCCAATCTTCCAAAGATATAGAGCGCTATCCACAGTAGGACTAAGAGTACCATAAGTCCGGTCTGCAGAAAATAAGGTTTATCCAATCTGGCGCTTACGTAGGCCCAAATTGCTAGGATAATGAACAGGGTGGCCACTCCAAAATGCAGAAACATAAAAAAGGTCCATAACGTGGGGTTGGGGCCAAAGAGCCCGTATAACTTACAATTTTTATCATCTATATCGTTGATTTCCAGTTGTAATTGTGGTGTCCAAAAATTGGTCTCCTTTTTCCCGAATTTTATGAAAAGGTGGTCGTCCATCCGTTTGACTATAATTGGCGTTTTTTCGGCCTTTTCAAAAGCTTCCAATACTAGCTCCTTTTTCCCGGTGAGTTCTAGTTGAAACCTAGGTCGTAGAACGATATCATTTGGAAGTATTTGCATAGCCTATTTCAAGGATGACATTCTATTTGTGAAGAAACTATATCCACTACTGGCTTCGGCGAAACATAAGGGATGCCAAGACCAAGACCCCTGAGAATGAACAATACACCCATTAAAACCACGAATATGGGAATGAGTTTTTGAACGCGTTTTTTTACCCCTCCTTTTAAGAAGCCGCTAAAATAAACGGCAGTCGTCATTAAAGGTATGGTGCCCAAGCCAAACAAGATCATGTACAAGCTTCCTTTGGCTACATCGCCCATGGCAATGGCCGCGAACAGCGCCATGTAAACTAAACCGCAGGGAAGAAAACCGTTCAAAACACCTATGGTCAAAAAAGTATCCGCTGTTTTCTTTTTGAGTTCTTGCCCCAAGCGACTTTTTACCTTGGATATGATTTTATAAACGGGTTTGGAGAAGTTGTATTTAGCAAATGTCTTTGTAGGAATAAGCACCAATAGAATCATGAGTAAGCCTATGGCGATAGATAGTTTCTGCTGCATGCCAAAGACGTAGAGTCCCTTTCCCAAAAGTCCGAATACAAGTCCTATAAGACCGTAGGACAAAAGTCTACCCAAGTGATAAAGGGCAATCTGTCCTGCCTTTTTTACTGGATTTTGCCTATCTACAGGAAGCATAAATGCAATGGGCCCGCACATGCCAACGCAGTGCAGACTTCCCATAAATCCCAATAAGAGAGCAGATAGCAACATTTTTTATAGATGTGGGATGTTAGACATGAGATTTAAGATAAGACAAGTTCTAAAATCTTAAATCTAACATCTCATATCACCATTAATAGGTTATACTTTCTTTTTGTAAATAATCCTGACCATCATAGGTCCAGGTTATTTTAATGTCCCAGCGACCATCTAACAAACGTTTGTCAGGTATGAGCAAATTTGTGTTGGATAAACTTACGGGTAAGTCAAAATCCAATTGCTTATTAGATGGTCTGTAAAGGGACACTATGCCTTGTGCTTTTTTAAAATCGATATTTTCCGGAAAATGTAGGAGTAGGCCTTCCGCTGTTTTTTCTAATGTAATTTTCTCATGTTTATTGGCGTTTACCTCGGCATTTATCTCGGTTTGATGGTTCAATGCATCTTTATAATAGTCCTCGGTAACCAAATCGTGGTTGGCCTTATGGTCCATATTCATTCTAACTACAAAAAATAGAATGAAGCTTATGAAGCCAATAAAAGCAAGTACTATTCCTGTTCCCCAATTAATTTTCATAATTAATATTTTATTTTCATTCCTGCAAAGGCAGGAATCTGTTTATTATTTTCTTCATAAATCGTAGCGCGGCAATCTGTTTATCTTTCCTTATTTTTCACTACCCTCTACAAACTACAAACTACAAACTACAAACTACAAACTACCCGCTAATTATAACTCCTAGGTGCCAAAAACGCCGTCATTGTTGTTTCTATCAATTTATCGCCACTATAGACGCCTATCTTTACTTTTTCCTTATCGCTCTTTATGGCGGCATTATGTATTTCTATGAACATAGTGCCTTCTGCCAAGCCTTGGGCCGGTACTATAAACGCTTCCTTACGCACCATTTTTATTTCTCCCTTGTGCGATAGGAGCTTAAAGCTTACATCAGGCACAGTATCCGTTGTCTTGTTGATCAACTTAAAGGTGTATACATTACTTATAATATCTCCTTCTTTGTGTTCGTATAGTTGTCCGGGCAATCTTAGGATGTTCGCTTCCAAATCATTTCTAAGGAACAACATGCCTACCAGTATCCCTGTTAGGATGAACAATACGGCACTATATCCTTTAAGACGTGGTGTAAACTTGAATTTCTCCTTTTTGGTTATTTCATCCTCACTGGCATAGCGTATCAAGCCTTTTGGAAGATTTACTTTTTCCATAATGGTATCGCACTCATCTATACACGCGGTGCAGTTAACGCATTCCAACTGGGTTCCGTTTCTAATGTCTATTCCGGTAGGGCAAACGTTTACACATTGAAAACAATCGATACAATCGCCATTGCCCAATGCTTCCCTATCCTCGTTCTTACGCCATTTTTTCCTCCCGTTTTCTCCTTCGCCCCTTTTATGGTCGTAGGCTACCACGATAGATTTATTGTCCAATAATACGCCTTGCATTCTACCGTAAGGGCAGGCAATGATACAGACTTGTTCTCGGAACCATGTAAAGACCCAAAAAAATACTGTAGTAAAAATTAATAGGGAAACCATAGTGCTAAGGTGTAGCAAAGGCCCGTCCGTAATGTAGGCCATTAGCTTGTCGCTCCCTATCAAGTAAGCTAAAAATACATTGGCGATGATAAAGGAGATGATGAAAAAGATAATCCATTTGGTTGTTCTTTTTCTTATTTTTTCGGAATTCCAAGGTTGTCTGTCCAGTTTTATTTGTGCTCCCCTGTCCCCGTCTATCCAATATTCTATCCTACGGAATACCATTTCCAAAAATATGGTCTGAGGGCACATCCACCCACAGAAAATACGGCCAAAGGCAACGGTAAAGAGTGCAATGAAAATAACACCGATAATCATCGAAATTACGAAGAGATGAAAATCCTGGGGCCAGAACGGAAAACCGAAAATATTGAAACGGCGTTCCAAGACGTTGAACATCAGAAACTGATTTCCATTGATCTTAACAAAAGGAGCGGCCAGTAAAAAAGCCAGTAAAAAATAACTGACATATTTACGATAGTTGTACCACCTGCCACTAGGTTTTTTAGGGAAAACCCATGCGCGCTTGCCATCCTCACCTATTGTTCCTATGGAATCCCTAAAATTATCTTGATCTTGTGACATTAAATAGCTCGTTTATTTTCATTCTCGCGAAGGCGGGAATCTTAGTAATACCAATACATACCTTAATCCCTCCTTTAATTCGCCTCCACTCCGGATAAACTTCGGCGGGAATCTTTTTCTATGCGCGTGATGAACGTGTTCCAATAAACCTGCTTACCTACAGGCAAGCCCCTCGACTTTTTATTTTGATACCCACCTACCTTCCGATAACTTTCGGTGGGGAGGGAGCATCTTTTCCTCGCATTATTTATTTTAAACCTAAAACCTAAAACCTAAAACCTAAAACCTAAAACCTAAAACCCGAAATCTAAAACCCGAAACCTACCGCGCGACCGTTACCACTTTGGGGGCTAGGGGGCTTTTATTCAATGACCGTTCCTGCTTCGTCAATGGTTTCCTTGAACCCCAAAGAATCCACTTCCACTTCTATATTAACGGAATCCATGGCTGGTGCATCTGCTTTCATATGTGGATCTATCCAAATATCGCCTTCGGCTACTTTTGGATTGGCCGCCGTCTTTCCTTGGAAATTCAGCACATAACTAGCTACTTGCGCCATTTCCACCGGCTTTAAACTTTGTTTCCAGGCTACCATTCCTTTACCGTCCCTACCACCTTCGGAAATAGTGTTAAAAACATTTTTGATGCCACCACCCAAAATCCAGTTGGTATCCGTAAGGTTGGGGCCAATTCCACCACCACCATCGGCCATGTGGCAGACTACACAGCTGGCTTCAAATATGGCTTTACCAGCACTGATGTCAGATGCATCGGCCAATAGTTCTACTGTATTCACATCTACTAAGTCTTTTGCAGTCTTCTTGTATTCCTCGATCTCTGCCTGTGCTATGGAGAGTTCCGTTAGGTATTCGGTATCCTGATCATAGTCGCCCAAAATGTGGAACCGTACCAAGTAAACTACTCCGAAAATAATGGTGGCGTAGAACATATACACCCACCATGGCGGAAGTTTGTTGTCCAGTTCGCGAATACCGTCATAGTTGTGGTCCAAGATGATTTCGGTTTCCGCTTCCATAGGTTTGGAGCCCAAGAGCTTGTTATAGACATTTTTGCCCCAAGTCCATTCCCATCTTTTGGAAACGGAGGCCGTATAGCGCACTTTAGCTTCTTCAGATAAGGTTTGGAACATTACGTTTTCAATAGCCCCAAGAATGACTTCTATCCCAATTAATAGTAGCAAAACAAAAATCAGGAAAAGTGACGCCATCGGATAGGCGATGAACGCCGGCTGCTCACCGGAGTCTATAAAGTACTCCATCAATCCGAAGACGGTAAAAAAGAGTAGTGGAATCCGTATCCACCAAGGAGACATATTTTTCATCAGTATAAATTTTAATGGTTTTTAGTTGTCTAATAGGTTCGCTTTAAGCACCTTATCCAATGTCATAAGATGTTTTAGCTCATTTTATAACTCAGTGTTTTGTTCGTCGTTATTCTCCAGCGGAATTTCGCTCATTTCTTTTATATGTTCTTTTGATGCTGTAAAGACCCAAACGAAAAGCCCTACAAAGAAGATGAAGAAAATTAAGAGCGATATCATGGGATAGGTGGCTATACCATCTATACTTTCCATATATCCTTTTACAAATTTTAGCATGATATTTTAGATTTTAGAGGTAAGAATCAAGAGACAAGACAATAAACGCTTTGTTTTTAGTCTTGGCTCTTGGCTCTAAGACTCTCGGTTCTTATTTTCTATTTATTTTCAGATATCAGTTCGTCCGTTTCCTTTATTTTAATATCCGTTCCCAGACGTTGCAGGTAGGCGATTATGGATACAATTTCCCTATCTCGCATTTCTACGAACTCGGTTCCGTTTTCGGCGGCATATTTTTTGGACGCTTCGTAACTAGAGGCAAAATCTGGATCGGCATACAGGTTCTTCTCAATTTTGGTCGCCTGGGCGTCCATAAGTGCATCTGCGTTGGCGATTTCCTCATCGGTGTAAGGCACTCCCAGGGTAAGCATGGCTTCCATCTTGGTCCGTATGTTGGTACGATCGTGTTCGTCGTTTATCAACCAGGAATACGATGGCATAATTGATCCCGATGAGGTACTTTGCGGATCGTACATGTGGTTAAAGTGCCAGTTGTCCGAATACTTTCCACCGACCCGTAAAAGATCTGGCCCGGTACGTTTACTTCCCCATAGGAAAGGGTGGTCGTATACAAATTCCCCAGCTTTGGCATATTCGCCATAACGTTCTACCTCACTGCGGAACGGCCGTACCATTTGTGAGTGGCAACCCACACATCCTTCCCTTATATAAAGGTCCCTGCCTTCCAATTCCAAGGGTGTGTAAGGTTTTACACTGGTAATGGTAGGGATATTTGATTTCACCAAGATGGTAGGTATAATTTGTATGATACCACCAATTAGTATGGCTACCGTGGCTAAGATCGTAAGTTGGATCGGTTTTCGCTCCAACCAGGTGTGGAAGGTTTCTCCAGAAGTTCTTTTGCTGGAAACCCTTGTTAGCGCAGCGGCTTCTGCAAGTTCGTCTTCTACTTTCTGTCCGGATCTAATGGTTACCACAACATTGTACACCATAACAAGTGCGCCAATGATATACATACTGCCACCTATGGCACGCATCCAGTACATGGGCATAATTTCGTTTACGGTCTCCAAGAAGTTACCGTATACCAAAGTGCCATCTGGGTTAAAGTCTTTCCACATTAGGGCTTGTGTAAATCCTGCAACATACATAGGCAGTGCGTAAAGGATAATACCCAAAGTACCTATCCAGAAGTGGAAGTTGGCCAAGCCGGTAGACGCCAATTTTGTCTTGAACATTTTTGGTACCAGCCAATAGATCATACCAAATGTCAGGAAGCCGTTCCAGGCCAAGGCACCAACGTGCACGTGGGCAATGATCCAATCGCTAAAGTGTGCAATGGCATTTACGTTCTTTAGGGAAAGTAACGGGCCTTCAAAGGTGGCCATACCGTATCCGGTAATGGCAACCACCATAAATTTTAGAACCGGATCGGTCCGCACCTTGTCCCAGGCACCGCGTAGGGTCAGCAGACCGTTGATCATACCGCCCCAAGAGGGAGCGATCAGCATTATGGAGAAGGCAACACCTAGATTCTGCGCCCAATCGGGTAAGGCAGAGTACAATAAGTGGTGTGGTCCCGCCCAGATATATATAAAGATCAATGACCAGAAGTGGACAATGGATAGTTTATAGGAGTAAACAGGTCTGTTGGCCGCTTTAGGCACAAAATAGTACATAAGGCCTAGGAACGGCGTAGTTAAGAAGAAGGCTACCGCGTTGTGGCCGTACCACCATTGCACCAAGGCATCTTGCACACCGGCATAGACCGAGTAGCTTTTTAAGGCACTTACCGGAAGCTCAAGACTATTAAATATATGGAGTACCGCAACCGTTACAAAAGTGGCCACATAAAACCAAATGGCTACATATAAATGGCGTTGTCTTCTTTTGATCATGGTACCGATCAGGTTTACACCAAAAGCGACCCATACCAAGGCAATGGCAATATCTATAGGCCATTCCAATTCTGCATATTCCTTAGAAGTGGAATACCCTAGAGGAAGTGTTATGGCCGCCGCAACAATGATCAACTGCCAACCCCAGAAATTGAAATTACTAAGGAAATCGTTGAACATCCTTGCTTTAAGTAGCCGTTGTGTGGAATAATAGACACCGGCAAAAATAGCATTACCCACAAATGCGAAAATCACCGCATTGGTATGCAAGGGTCTTAGACGCCCAAAACTTAACCAGGATATGCCATCTGTTAAGTTGGGGAACATGAACATAAATGCCAGCAAAAGGCCGACGGACATCCCTACGATTCCCCATAGCATGGTGGCGTAGATGAACTTTTTTACGATCTTGTTGTCGTAATAAAACTGTTGTACTTCCATAATCGATTAGTTATTTTGTTCTTTTACTTTGTCAAATTCCGAAGGGTGTTCGCCGACTTTTGGTTTTACCAGTTCGTCCTCAAATAGCATACGGACAGAGGGCGTATACGAATCATCGTACTGACCGCTCCTTACCGAGATAATAAAAGCTATGAAAAACAAGATGGCGACAGTTATACTGATGGCCAATAATACATAAATTACACTCATACCTACCTGAATTCTGGCGTAAAAATAATAGGATGTCCTAGGAATAAATATGACATTTATCAGGTTTACGCATTATTTTAATTTTCTACCTAAAAGATTGGTCATAAGCGTTGTAAAACCTACCACACTTATAGAACTTAACGGCATTAATATAGCCGCAATAACCGGCTGTAATTGACCTGTGACTGCAAAATAGAGTCCCACCACGTTGTAGGCCAAAGACAACATAAAGCTTAGTTTAATGATTTTCATCGCTTTTTTGGAAGCCAATATATACGGATACAGTTCCTTGAATTTAGAGGCGTCCAGTATACCGTCGCATGCCGGCGAGAACACATTGATGTTTTCGGATATGGCAATACCCACTTCCGCTTGTGCCAAGGCTCCGGCATCGTTAAGGCCGTCACCTACCATCATCACTTTCTTCCCTTGTTGCTGTAACGATTCAATAAAGCTTAGTTTGTCTTTTGGTTTTTGATTGAAATACAAGGGCGTAAGTTTTGGCAATAGTGCTTCCAATCGGACTTTTTCGCCTTCGTTATCACCGGAAAGGATGGCCAGGTTCAAGGTTTCCCCCATCGCCTTAAAGACTTCGGTAACGCCTTCCCTATATTGGTTGTGGAAGATGTATTTTCCTTTGTAATCGTTATTATTGGCAATATGTACTGCGGTATCCAAGGCATCTTTATGTTCCGGGTTTCCCACAAAATCCGCCGAGCCAATCTTTATGTTGTCCGGTCCTTTGCTAGCCTCCAGTCCTTTACCCAGATGTTCATCATATTGATCCAAGGTAATAATGTTCTGTTCCTTTAGCAGATCGTACAAAGTTCTACTTAAAGGATGATTGGACGCGCGTAAGGTGTTCTTTAGGAGCGATTCTTCTTCCGCCGTCAAGGGCATGCCTTCATAGGTGGCCGTACTTTTTTGTACGGTGGTAATGGTGCCTGTTTTATCAAAAATAGCGGTATCAATCTTTGCCAATTGCTCTATGGTCTGGGTGTCCTTTAAATAGAATTTTTTCCGCCCAAAAATACGGAGCATATTGCCTAATGTAAAAGGAGATGCCAAAGCAATGGCACAGGGGCAAGCGATGATAAGTACCGCCGTAAAGACGTTCATGACCTTGCTTGGGTCTTGGTAGAGCCAAAAAGCCGAGGCCAGAAAGGCAATGGAAAGTACGCCAATGGTAAAACGTTTTCCAATACTGTCGGTAATGGTTTGGAATCGGGTGGATTTATCGGTCTGAAAAACGGCATTGCTCCACAATTGGGTCAGGTAACTCTGGGAAACCGATTTTAAGGCTTCCATCTCCATAGCACCCTGCACCTGCTTTCCGCCGGCGAACAGTTTGTCTCCAGATGCTTTGCGCACGGGTTCGGATTCGCCTGTGACAAAGCTATAATCTATTCGGGCATTATCACTTATCAAGATACCATCTACGGGGATTATTTCCTCGTTTCGTATCAGTAATCGGTCGCCTTTTTCAATCTCGTGCACCTGTACACTTTGTTCTTTTCCTTGTCTTATAAGCGTTACCGCAATGGGAAAGTAGGATTTGTAATCGCGCTCAAAGGAAAGGAAGGAATAGGTTTTCTGCTGAAAGAACTTGCCCAACAATAGGAAGAAGACCAAGCCTGTAAGCGAATCGAAAAAACCAGGCCCCCAATCAAAAATAATTTCCAAGGTGCTTCTAACAAAAAGCACAAAAATACCTAGGGCAATAGGCACATCAATATTCAATAGTTTAGAACGCAGCCCTTTATAGGCCGATATAAAATAGCCCATACCCGAATAAAAAACAACCGGTAGGGAAAAGGCGAACATCAACCAACGAAAAACACCTTCATATTCATTAAGCCAAAACTCCCCACCCGATGCAGCACTGGAAGAAAGGTCAAAATAGTCTGGAAAGGAGAGAAACATCACATTGCCAAACGCAAATCCTGCAATGCCGAGTTTATAGATCAAACTTCTGTCTGCACCTTTTTTGTCATTATCAAAATCGTCCAATGAAATATTGGGTTCGTACCCAATACGGGACAGCAAGATGGCTACTTCCTTTAAAGAGGTCTTGCCACTATTATAGGTAATACGTACCGTTTTCTTGGGAAAATCTACCTGCGAACTATTTATAAACGGATTTAGTTTGTTAAGGTTCTCCAATATCCAGATGCAGGAACTACAATGAATATGTGGAATATGGAGGTTGGTTATCTGGAGGTTACCATCATTGAACTCCGTTAACCTTTCAACAATAGCAGGAGTATCGAGAAAATCGTACTTTCCTTCAATCTCCGTTGGAGTGGTCCCAGCGCCTTGCTGTAAATCATAATAATAGGAAAGGTCATTGGAACTAAAAATTTCGTAAACGGTTTTGCATCCACTGCAACAAAAACTCTTATCATCAAATCTTAACGCGTTGCCGCAATCATCACCACAGTGATAACAATTGTGTTTCTCCATAACAAATGTGCTTATACCTAGTGCAAAATTGCCGAAAAGAGCTTGTTTAAAACATGATATATGTCAGGTTTTAAAATTAGGCCCATTATTTTTGAATAACTCAAAACAAATGGGATATGGGAGGCTGTGACCTAAGTATCGCAAAACAATTTAATTTTCTCAACAGTCTTTCAGAAAAGGAGAAGGAAAGGCTACATGCCAATAGCCGATCAAAAAAAGTACGTAAAGGAGCAGTACTCGTTATGGAGGACGAGTTGTTACAATCCTTGTTCTGTATTAGGGACGGAGCCTGTAAGTTTTCTATTATTGACGATAGGGGCAAAGAGGTCGTTACCAACTTGTTGGGCAGGGGAGATGTAATGGGACGCGCCGTTACCTGATTTCAAAAAAAGGAGCCTTGGTCACGGCAACCGCAATTGCCGACAAGACACTCTGCTGCATAGATGGCGATTCACTTTTAAAGGGATTGGCAAAGAACACTAATTTTTGTTTGGACGTTTTAAAAGGTTTTACTGCCGATGAGGAGGAAAGACATCCTAAAATCACCTATTACGAAAACCAACGTGGTATAAAAAAACGTCCTGCGGGCCTTTTACTTTATATGAAGGGGAAGTTTGGTGTGGCCCAGGAAGGCAATCTGAAAGTGTCGCTCAAACGAGAAGATATGTCCAATGTTTTGGGTACATCAAGCGAATATATTATTACGCTTTTGACGGATTTTAAAAGAAAGGGACTTGTTGCCCTCGGGCGCGGAAAAATAACGCTTCTAAAAGAAAAAGAACTACTTAAGATACTGTAGGAATATTTAGTAACAACCTACAATTTTAAAGGTCATATATTTTTGGTAACTTGTACTTTTCCAAGTCAGTTAAAATCTTTCAGGTATGGAGCAAGAAGAAATGCGTAAACGCTGTGAAAATTGTATCGTACGTCAGTTCAATTCGTTGCGGGCAATGACAAAGGAGGAGCTCAAAAGAGTTTCCGATTCCAAGATTTCAATAAAAATCAAAAAAGGAGAAACTATTTTTCGTGAGGGCGATAAGCTCAATGGCGTCTATTGTGTTCGCGACGGAGTGTCTAAATTGTCCAAGCTTAGTCCAAACGGGAAGGATCAAATCGTGAAATTGGCCTCCAAGGGCGAACTTATTGGCCAGCGTTCGGTAATAGCCGAGGAACAGGTAAACCTGAGTGCAACTGCCGTAAGCGATATGGAAGTTTGTTTTATTCCCAAAGACGGTATTGTGAATACGCTGCACGGCAATCCCAATTTTTCCTTGGAAATATTACGCCATTTGGCGCATGATTTAAAAGAGGCGGACGACGTTATCGTAAATATGAGCCAAAAAACGGTAAAGCAACGTATTGCCGAGGCTTTTCTGTATTTGAAGAACAATTATGGAGAGGACAAGGATGGGTTTTTGACCTTAACACTTTCCAGAGAGGATATAGCCAGTATTGTGGGAACGGCAACCGAGTCCTGTATCAGGGTCATTTCCGAATTTAAGAAAAAAGGACTCATAAAAACTTCCGGCAAAAAAATAGGTATTGGCAACGAAAAGCAACTCCAGGATATGGTAGATGGGTTTTAACATCACTATATTCAAAACCTGATAATTATCATAGTTTGCGTTTTAGCTTAGGTCTAATTTTACGTTGTAATGTACTAAGATTAGATGAAACCCATTTGTTTAAAATGATTCCCGAACGCAAGGGCACCAATTGTTTTTAAACATCGAACCTGCCTTTTGGTAGATTGTGGTTACATGTGACATTAGAAATTAATGACATACACACATGAAACGAGTTTTGATTCCCACAGATTTTTCCGATAATGCTTGGAATGCGATAAAATATGCCCTTTCCCTTTTCAAGGAGGAGGAATGTACCTTTTATATACTCAACACGTACACCCCGGCTATTGCCCACAGTAGATTTATGGCCGCTTCCCTGGAGCACGGTCTTCTTGCCAATACGGCCGCCCAAAGCTCTAAAAATGGCTTGGCCAAAGTATTGGATAGGATAGGTAGGGAATACCCTAACAGTAATCATAGCTACAAAACCATTTCCTCCTTTAGCCTTTTGACAGACGAGGTACTGGAGACGGTTTCCGAGTACAATATAGATTTGGTATTGGTGGGAACAAAAGGTTCCAGCAGTTTGGAGGAAGTATTCATGGGAAGCAATACTGTCCGCATTATTAAGGCGGTAAAGGATTGTCCGGTTCTGGCAATTCCGCAGAATTTCGAGTATGTAAAACCAACGGAAATTGCCTTTGCTACAGATTTTAATCGCTTTTATACCATTTCGGAGTTAAAGCCGGTTATTGACCTGGCCACCTCTTTTGGTGCCGCAGTGCGCATCGTTCATGTGCAATACGAAATAAAGGCCTTAACGGAACTACAGCAGTTTAATCTGAGTATGCTCCGTAAGTATTTGGGAGATGTTGAACATTATGTGCATACGGTTACCGAACTAAATTCGGTCTCCAAGACTTTGGAAACATTTGCGGTAGAGCTGGATATTCATCTGTTGGCCATGCTACAATATCAGCACAGTTACATGGAGCGCCTTACTCGGGAGCCTGTAGTAAAAAGGGTGGCTTTTCATACCCACACACCGTTATTGGTTATCCCGGAATTGAGCATGGGGGCTTCTGCGAAGAAAGCAACACATGAAATATCCTTTTCTGATTAATTGGTGTTAGCGCCCAAAATTTATCCACTTCTGGTATTTCCTTGATATTTCCTAGAGCTAGCGGATTAAAGTCCGTTGTGGCGAATACAAACCATACGGAGGCAGAAAGTGCCGGTTTTGTATGGGCATGGTGCCATAACTCCCCAGAACCGTAACTAGTGCCATGGTTTGTAGCATAAGGCAGTCCTTTTGCCATAGAAACCGAATTGGAACTAATTAAGCTGTTTTCCAAGGCTACTTGAAGGTTTTGCGCTAGATGAGGTCGGTTTATATCCTTTATGGCAACCACCATTTGTGCAGTACCTTCTAGCCAGACCACATCCTTATCTTCGTCAAATCCGTATCCTTTTATCCTAGTTCCCGTTATGGTCATTTCCTGTTCGTTTAGGTAACGTTCCGCTTCAAGGATTGCATTTTGAGCCATTTCTGTGAATATGCTGCTGCTGAGTGACTGAACGTCCATGGCATACGTGTATTTTGGGTTTTCGGGCCAGGCCATTAAAATTCCTTTGTCGTTGTCCCATCGTTTAGCTTTAAGGAATTTCAAGATATTCCTATGAAAATCATCATAGCCCTCTACGGCGTTGAAAGCGGTAATGATACCTTCTGTAATTTTAGGAATTTCCCTTCCGTTTGCACGGATTCCACCTCTTAGTCCACCATCTATATCCTGTAGGGACCACAACCATTTTTCCAAGTAATTGCCAAGTGCATCGTATTTGGCGGGCCCGTAAGCCTTACGGTAATGGTTTATGGCGATGAGGAACCATGCGTTGTCGCCCATCCAAAGGGTTTGTGCTTCTTCGCCGTTGGTCGTTCTGGTTTGGTAAAGGCCTCCGTTCGTAAGGACCTCATCATCTATTTTACCATGATAGCAATCCAGCAGTTTTCGGCTTTTGCTTTTTCATCTTCTTGAATAAAAAAGATGGCGGCCAGCGCATTGTCATAGAGTGAAACAAAATTAGTGTTCTCCGCACTTTCCATTAATCCCGAAGTGTGCTGCATGGAATGCACCCATTTTTTTATGGCGGCCGTGTTTTTTGCTCTAGAATTTTCGCTGGTATAGCTGATGGTGTTTATTGCGAGTACATTGGTGTAGAATGATCTATCGCTTTTACAGGAAAGAAGAGAAAGAAAAAATATGGTAATGAGGAATATTCTAGGAGACTTAAGCGTAAGTCAATGGTTTTGGGAAAGACCAAAGTACTGCCTATGTGAAGAAGTTACGGTAACCACCGCTTAGGTACGGGTATTTTCGTTGAACGCGTAACTCTTTGCATATCAACCTATAAAAGGGAATTTTATCTATAAAAAGGAAAAAGTGATTTAGCGGATAAAGGGATAAAATAGTAGTTTGTCGCCTAATAAAAACGAGAGGGATTTCTAGAATATGAAAAACCTTTGTTATATTTGTAATGTTGTGTTGTGTTCCGGACAACGTTTGGAGCAAATTGTGTGCACCGGTTTCAATCGGTCGTAACCAATGAAAGGCTTTCCATAAAAGGGAGGCTTTTTTTGTTTTTGGACTTTGGTGATTTAGGAAGGATTTAAAGCTTGACCAATCTTTTCGTCAATTTTTTTTATGGCTTTTTAGGCGGTGTCATGGTGACATCCCTTTAAGGAGCGTGCTATTTGCTGATTCCTATACGTAAATTTGAGCAGGTCTCTTTCTTTGTATACGTCGCCAGCACCTCCAATGAAAAACCCGACTATAAACGAAAAAGTGCTTACAAGCCAATTGACTCTTTTCCCCATGCTTAAGAAATCGATCTTATTGAAGAGGTATTGGTCCACCCTTTTTTCTGGCCGGTGTATTTCAAAACGGTCGCTAAAGACTGTTATTTTTAATTGCGGATGTTCTTTTAGGAGAAATTCTTCCATGCTCAAAGACTGTGAATTAAGGTATGCACCAAGGATGCCGCTAACCGTGCCGTTTGGTCATCAATATCATAGGTAGGATTCAGTTCGGCGATATCTAATGCGGTTAATTTTCCGGAAGCCACAATAGTTTTTAAGGAAGCCAACACCACATCTGGAGTAAAGCCCATGGGCGATGGTGCACTTACGCCGGGCGCATAGGCAGAGGAAAATCCGTCCAAGTCAATAGTCACATAAACGGAATCCACGTTTTGTATGAACGCATTTATCCACGCGTTAATTTCGTTATGGAACTCGATGCGAAAAGTGTCCCGCAAGATGTATTTCACATCCAGCTCTTTGGCCGTCTTAAAAAGCGAACTATCATTGGCATCTTCCCGAATCCCAAGACATAAATACTGAAACGCTGAACCCGATTCCCCACAATCTTTGGCGATTTGATAAAAAGGTGTACCAGAGTTATTTCCGTTTTCGTTGGAACGGAGGTCAAAATGCGCATCAAAATTAATAATTCCGATACTTTTCGAATCTCCTAGATACTTTTTTATACCATTATAGATGCCGTAGGCGATGTCGTGACCGCCACCCAGAACTATGGGGAAAAGATTACGAATCAAAAGCTGTTGCACTTTTTGGGACAGTTCATTTTGGGTAGCTTCTAAATCCGCGTCGGAGCAATTGACGCTGCCCACATCTAGCAAGTAGGTTTGGTCATCTAAATGATTGGGTAATTTGCCCAGTTGTTTCCTGATGGCATCCGCACCTTTTACAGCCCCAACGCGACCCTGATTGCGCCTTACGCCTTCATCACAGGTATAGCCTAAAAGAGCGACTCCTTTGTCGGTAGCGGCTTCCAAACTGGAAATATCCACACAAGAAATCTTCTCGTGCAAATAGAGGTTTTGTTTGGATAGTCTTCCTTTATAAGTATCGGGATGTGTTTTGCTGTAAAGCGACATATACTATCTTTTTATTGGTTACCACGAATGTTGTGGAAATTAAAGTAATGAACTAATCGACTTAGGACTGGTAGACTTAGGACTTAAGACTAAATATACTTCTATAGAATAGCTGCAAAAACGAAAAAAGTCCTACGTCTTAGGTCCTTTTGTCCTATGTCAAGTTCAGGACACTACATTTTATACCCACAAGAATAATGGAAGCACCTTTTTATTTAAATAAATCGTCTAGTAATTCGTCTTCCACGAAATTAGGCAAAGTAACTTTAAGTTCGGGGGTGCGCGCCATTTCTCGTTCAATCGCAAAAATGGCCTCTTTGTTCCGCGCCCAACTTCTTCTGGATATGCCGTTGTTTACATCATAAAAGAGCATATTTTTTAATTTTCGGCTTGCTGATTCAGAGCCGTCCAAAAGCATTCCAAATCCGCCATTGATGACTTCGCCCCAACCAACGCCGCCGCCATTGTGGATTGAGACCCAAGTCGCTCCTCTAAAACTATCGCCAATAACGTTATGTATGGCCATATCTGCCGTAAATTTGCTGCCGTCATAGATATTGCTGGTTTCCCTGAACGGAGAATCCGTGCCGCTAACATCATGATGGTCACGCCCCAAAATTATGGGTGCGGAAAGTTCCCCAAAAGCGGTTGCCTGATTAAATGCTTCGGCAATTTTGGCGCGTCCTTCCGCATCGGCATAGAGTATGCGGGCTTGGGAACCTACGACCAATTTATTTTGTTCTGCTTCCTGTATCCATTTGATGTTGTCCCGCAACTGTAGCCGGATTTCAGCTGGCGCATCTTTTAGTAGGTCTTGCATTACTTTTAACGCAATGGTATCTGTCTTCTTAAGGTCTTCCGGATTGCCGGACGAGCATACCCAACGGAAGGGGCCAAATCCATAATCGAAGCATAAGGGTCCTAAAATATCCTGTACATAGGATGGGTATTTAAAATCGATGTTATTTTCTGCCATAACATCGGCACCCGCACGCGAAGCTTCTAATAAAAAGGCGTTACCATAATCAAAGAAGTAAGTGCCCTTTTTTGCGTGATTATTGATAGCATCTGTTTGTCTGCGCAGGGATTCCTGTACTTTGTTTTTGAATGTTGAGGTGTCTTCGCTCATCATTTTGTTGGAGGTCTCAAAAGACAGTCCCACGGGGTAATAACCCCCAGCCCAAGGGTTGTGCAATGAGGTTTGGTCGGAACCTAAGTGGATGAAAATGTTTTCGGTATCAAAGCGCTCCCAGACCTCTACGACGTTTCCAATAAAAGCCAAGGATACTATTTCGTCGTTCTCAATGGCTTTTTTAGTGCGTTTAACAAGCACATCAATATCCGAAATAAGTTCATCTACCCAGCCTTGTTCGTACCTTTTTGCTGCGGCCACCGAATTTACCTCGGCACAAATGGTAATGCATCCGGCGATGTTTCCTGCTTTCGGCTGAGCACCGCTCATACCTCCCAGTCCGGCAGTCAGAAATAGTTTCCCGGCCGGATTTTCATCGGCCTTCAATACTTTTCTAAATGCGTTCATGACTGTAATGGCCGTACCGTGAACGATACCCTGTGGTCCAATATACATGTAGGAGCCGGCCGTCATTTGTCCGTATTGGGTAACGCCTAGCGCATTGTATTTCTCCCAATCGTCTGGTTTCGAGTAGTTGGGAATCATCATGCCGTTAGTAACCACCACGCGTGGCGCCTCTTGTGAGGATGGAAAAAGCCCCATAGGATGACCCGAATAGATATGCAGCGTCTGTTCCTCCGTCATCGTGGCCAAATAGTGAAGGCTCAAGAGATACTGCGCCCAATTTTGGAACACCGCACCGTTACCGCCATACGTAATCAGTTCCTGCGGATGTTGGGCCACGGCAGGGTCTAAGTTGTTCTGAATCATCAACATTAATCCGGCTGCTTGCGGTGTCTTTGCAGGATAGTCATTAATTGGCCGCGCGTACATTTCGTAATCCGGCATAAATCGGTACATATAAATCCGACCAAACTCCTTTAGTTCTGTAGCAAATTCCTTAGAAAGTTCCGCGTGCCAAGCCTTGGGAAAATAGCGTAAGGCATTACGTATGGCCAGTTTTTTTTCTTCCAGCGATAAAATATCCTTCCGCTTTGGAGCATGGCTCACATCTTCCGAACGTTCTTTCTTTGGTGGCAGTTCAGGCGGAATGCCTTGCAATATCTGTTGTTTAAAATTCATTTTAATATTGCTTTTGGCCAAGCGCGGAACGCCAAGCGTTTTTTTTATTTTAGATATGACAGTCCCTCCTTTGGGGGCTAGGGGGCTTTATGCTTATCAAACACCCTTACCCCTCGTTTAAAAACTACGCAAGGTTTTAAATTGCCTTGGTTATACAGTATTTCCTGATAATTGCCTGTGTGGAAAAGGCTGAAATCGGCCAACAGGCCTTCTTCCAACTTTCCCCGATCTGCTAATTTTAATGCCGCCGCAGCCCTAAACGTGATTCCTGCCAAAACCTCTGCGTTGGTAAGTTTCTCAAAAGTGCCTAGAATCGAGGCCTGAGTCAGTAAATCGCCCATAGGTGCGGAGCCTGGATTATGGTCGCTGGCTATGGCCAATGCGCCGCCGGCATCGAGCAGTTTACGTGCGGGCGTAAAGGCACAGCCCAGGCCTAGGGATGCGCCCGGCAATGCGGTGGCTATGACATCGCTCTTTGCCAAGAGTGCTATTTCGGTATCGGTGCTAGCTTCTAGGTGGTCGGCACTTAGCGCATCAAAATCTACCGCCACTTTACTACCGCTGGTGGAGAACTGATCGGCATGTACGGTAATATCAAAGCCCATTTCTTTTGCCTTTTTAAAATAGGGCGCAATCTGCTGGGCGGAAAACGCGCTTTCCTCTATAAAAGCATCTATGCGGTGGGCAAGGTTTTCTGACTTTAATTTTGGAAATAGTTCGCTGCTTATTTCCTCTAAATATGCTTCTGCGGTGCCGTTATAATCTTTTGGCAGCATGTGTGCTGCCAAACAGGTTGCGATGAGGTCCGAGGGAGTTGCTTCATCAGATTCTTTTATGGCATACAATATTTTAAGTTCTTCAGCTACGGAAAGTCCGTAACCACTTTTTACTTCTAATGTCGTAACCCCATTTTTTAAATGCCGGTTCGCAAGTTTTATAGTGTTTTTTACCAGTTCTGCATTGGTGGCTTTTCTGGTCTGGGTTACCGTATCCCAAATTCCGCCACCAGCTTTGGCGATTTCTAGGTATGTTTTTCCGGCATTGCGCATAGCATAGTCGTTGGCGCGCGAACCTCCAAAACAGATGTGGGTGTGGGCATCCACTAAACCGGGCAGGCAGGTATGATCACCCTGTAATTCATGGATTTCTGCATTGACGAACTTTGTTTTCAGTTCTTGAAAATTTCCGATTTCTTTGATGTGTTCTCCTTCAATAAGCATCCCTGCATCTTCTATAACGGAAAGTTGTGCATCGGCAAGTGCTCCTTTTAACGGTAATCCTGTCATGGGGAGCAGTTGTTTAAAAGGGCCGATAAGTTTTAAATTTTTCATTTTTTGGATTTTATTCATATGAAAACCAGCTTTAAAGGATAATCGGTTTTCATTTACTCATTTTTATTTCTTTTGGCTTTAGTTTAAAATGCCGAAAATCCGATCATTTTTTCCCTTCCCGATATCGGGCCTAAAGGGAATAATCAGATTTTCTACGATTAAACTGACTTGAAATGTTCATAATTTCAATTTTAACAATAATATCAATGCTAGATTAAACCTGAGACTTTCTTTTTTAGAGAAACATATATAACACCCTTATAAAGTTAACTACATGAGGCAGCTATTTTTAGTTTTACCTACAGCCTACAGCCTACAGCCTACAGCCTACAGCCTGCTGCGTCCTATGTCTTTTAGTCCCGGAACGGGACGGTCTTACATCTTGTTTAATATACCTCAAATTCCTTGGAGTACTTGCTCTTTAAAGATATCCCTTCTTTCTCACTAATGCGTTCAATGAGTTTGATGATGGTCTTATTCTTTATCATTTTAATTCCTTCTTCAATATCATCGGCAAAAACCCTGTCCTTATCCGCAAAAGCCACTTTCTTTCTTATTTCCTTATGGATTTCCTCCAGAAAAATGCCTGATTTCATTGGCTTTCTAAATTCAAAGGCCTGTGCTGCGGTCAGTAGTTCAATAGCCAGTATTTTTTCCACGTTCCCAATAACCTGCAAGGCTTTTCGTCCACTTATGGAACCCATGCTAACATGATCTTCTTGGCCAAGAGAGGTAGGAATACTATCCGCGCTGGACGGAAAGCAAAGTCCCTTGTTTTCGCTGGCCAAAGCCGCTGTGGTGTACTGTAGGATCATATAGCCGGAGTTGATACCAGTATCCTCCATCAATAATTTTGGTACGTGCGGACTATTGCCTTCCAAGGCCAAATAAATGCGCCTGTCCGATATGTTTCCGATTTCCGAAGCCGCAAGGCAGGCATAATCCAAGGCCATGGCCAAGGGCTGGCCGTGAAAGTTTCCACCGCTTATGGTCAGTTCTTCATTTATAATGACGGGATTGTCCGTAACGGAATTCAATTCTACTTCTAACAATTCCTTTAAGTGAAGCCAAGCGTTTCGGGATGCTCCGTGAACTTGAGGAATGCAGCGCAGCGAGTAGGGGTCTTGTACGCGCTCACAGTTAGTGTGGTCTTCCATAATTTCGGAGCCTTTAAGCAGGCGTTTTACGCGTTTGGCCACGTGTATATTTCCTTTAAAAGGTCTCATTACGTGCAATTCGTTGTAAAAGGGTTTTACGGAGCCTTGTAGACCTTCGATCATCATGGCACCTATAATATCCGCTTGCGAGAGCACGGAATGTAATTTTTCGACCACTTTTACGGCATGGGCGGCAATGAACTGTGTTCCGTTAATTAGCGCTAAACCCTCTTTTGGACCTAGGGCGAGGGCGGAAAGTCCGGTGCGTTCAAAAAGTTCGGCGGTGGTTATGGTTTCGTTTTTGTAGACCACTTTTCCCAAGCCTATCAACGGAAGGAATAAATGGGACAAAGGCGCCAAATCTCCCGATGCCCCAACAGAACCTTGGGAAGGTACTACGGGAATAGCATCGTTTTCTATATGCCAAATAATCCGATCCAAAGTGCTTTCCGCAATACCGGAATATCCTTTTGCAAGGGAATGGGCCTTTAGGATGAGCATCAATTTAGCGATGGCCTTGCCTATAGGTTTGCCTACACCTACACTATGACTTTTTAGAATGTTGGTCTGTAGGATATTGGTTTCGGATTTTGATATTTTGGTGGTGCAGAGCGGACCAAATCCGGTATTGATTCCGTAAACAGGTTGCCCTTTGTCAACAATGCGTTGTACAATTCCCCAACTCTTAATTACGCTTTCGCGACTTGCTTCCGAAAGTGTAATTGTAATGCCGCCCTTTGCTACATGTAGGACAGTACTTGCAGTAAGCCAGTCTTCACCCAATTTAAACGATTTCGATACGGTATCCATCTCTAATTGTTTTAGTTTTCTAAAATTATTGATTATTTTTGATAATGTCCAATACCAATTTAGTATAGCATCAATAACTATGAGTACTCAAATAGAGCTTAGACATCTCACTTATTTTTTGGCCGTGGCCGAGGAATTGCATTTTAGAAAGGCTGCCGAGAAGCTGTTCATCTCCCAACCTGGATTAAGTAGGCAGATCAAACAAATGGAAGACCTTTTGCAGGCCCAATTGTTCGTAAGAGATAATAAAAAAGTAGGACTTACCCCGGCAGGATATTACTTGAAAGCGCAGTCCGAGGCTATTTTTAAAGAGTTAAAGGAGACCAAAAGACAATTACAGCTCATTGGAGAAGGAGATACGGGCGAACTAAGAATCGGTTTCTTGGGTTCTGCGATGCAAACTGTTATCCCAAACCTTTTGGTTGCCGTAAAGGGTAAGTATCCAAAGATAAAAACCGCGTTGGAGGAACGTTCCAACCAAGAACAGGTAGAAGCTGTTTTAAAGGATGAGCTAGACCTTGGTTTTGTACGGTTGGACCGCGTTCCCGCCGCACTTAACATGCAAACGGTATTCGAGGATACGTTTTCCTTGGTGCTGCCGGAGAGTTACCCCATGTTGACTAGGGAGTACAAAGGAATGCAGTGTTTTGCAGCCGATAATTTTATTTTGTTCAGTCAGGACTATAGTCCTTATTATTATGAAACAATCATGAGTATTTGTGCGGATGCAGGTTTTAAGCCCAAGGTCTCGCATAAATCGGTTCATGCGCATACCATTTTTAAGTTGGTAGAGAATAATCTAGGCATCGCAATTGTGCCCACCGCTTTGCAGGCCGGTTTTCAGATGCGGGTAAAGTTTATTGAGTTGAAGGATGTGAAGCAACGGGCCCTGCTTTCGGTTATCTGGAAGAAGGAAAACGCTAATCCTGTGTTAAAAAATTGTATGGATTTACTTTTAAACAGAACTTAAGGCAAAACAAACTACTACAGTATGATAGTTGATCTGATAAAGAACCGTCGTTCCGTTTTCCCCGCGCAATACATAGACAAACCAATTGCGAAAGCGGATATTGAAAAAATACTAGAGGCCGCCAATTGGGCACCTACCCATAGAAAGACCGAACCATGGCGCTTTAAAATACTACAAGGCGAAAAGCTTGATGAACTTGGCGATTATTTATCCAACACCTACATAGATGTTACTCCAAAACCCAAACAGTTAACAATAAAGAAATTAATAGAAAACCCTAAGAAGGCCGGAGCTATCATAGCCATTTGCATGCAGCGCGACCCTATTGAATCGCTGCCGGAATGGGAGGAAATCGCCGCCACGGCAATGGCCGTCCAGAATATGTGGCTCTGTTGTACCGAAATGGGGATTGGCTGTTATTGGAGCTCTCCAGACCTTATTACGCATATGGGCGATTTCCTGCCGATGAACGATGGGGAAAAATGTCTTGGTTTCTTTTATATGGGCTACTATGAGGGCGAACTTCCCGAACAAACCAGAAAACCGATTGCGGATAAGACGATTTGGATGGATTAATCAAAATACGGAAAAAGCACACCCTTATACTCCCAAGCTTTTGCAATAAAAAGCCCTAGATATACGATAGTGACCATAAATTTTAAGAACGTACCGGTCAAAAAACCTAGAAATGAACCAAAAGCGGCCTTAGTGGCCGTTTTTTTATCCGCTTTATTCAGTAGTTCCCCAACGAGTGCGCCCACAAAGGGCCAAATTATAATACCAAAAAGGCCGAGGATAGGAAAAAATAGCGCAACAAGAAGTCCTACGGCGGTGCCGATCATCCCTGCTTTGGTGCCTCCAAATTTCTTGGTGCCCATTACGGGGATAATATAATCCAAGGCAAGAACAACTAAGGCAACAATCAAAGTAATTCCTAGTATCCACCAATTATATGGGACAGCACCGGTAAGGTACAGCAGCAAAAGCCCGATCCAACTAATAGGCGGCCCTGGCAAAACGGGCAAAAAACTGCCCAATATACCAACGATCATAAAAAGGAAACCAATTAGCAATAAGGCTATGTCCATATAATGTCTTTTTCTATGGGACTAATATAATGCTATTTTGTTATAGCTACGATAGGTAAGGCTTGATGCTAAGGTTTGTAAAGGTTTATCTCATTTGGATACTGATGGCTTTTAAGGAGCAAGACCCCAAGGGTTTGACTTAGATATGATATTTTTTAACTAAAATATTAGTTTAAACTAAATATTTAGTTATATTTGCTTTAAGAGCGAACTAAGAGATTAGTTGAAAATGGATTTCCGAGGCTATTTAAAAGAGTTGATTCCAAGTTTTGGAAGGAAGAATTAAACTGATGGTGATAGAGAGATTCCCGCTTTTTCGGAACCCGTTTTAATCTCTTAGGGTTTAATTCCCCGATGCTTGCATCGTATGAAGAGGAAAGTTTGAAAACCTAAGGTTTTTATCGAGAAAGCTTTCTTGTACTAAATATACCTCGTTTGCTTGCATCGAGGAACTTTATTAAACAAGTGACAAAATAATACAACTATTTAATATTTAAAGCATCGAGAGATACTGAAATAAATTCAGCACAAATGAAACAACTAACAAAGGCAGAAGAAGAAGTAATGCAAGTATTGTGGCAACTGGAAAAATGCAATGTCGCGGCGGTGATAGAACAGCTTCCAGAACCCAAACCAGCGTACAATACGGTATCTACCATAGTGCGAATTTTGGAAGACAAG
>Ga0075108_10000052_pt1 | contig 62059 bp, 56 predicted proteins | sample AntAceMetag02UK1_FD_69797 | JGI IMG/M metagenome (GOLD analysis project Ga0075108, IMG submission 69797) | Saline lake microbial communities from Ace Lake, Antarctica - Antarctic Ace Lake Metagenome 02UK1 | ecosystem: Environmental > Aquatic > Non-marine Saline and Alkaline > Saline | place...
GATATTGAACTCATTACTTCCAAAATAATAACCAATATCGAAAATTATGGGTTTTTGACCAACACTTATAACTTTAAATATCAACAGGTTGCATAAATTTGTATTGGTGCGAAACTTGAGGATTTTATAAATCAATACTCTTAATTAGAGAGAAATGGGCCTTACCATAATTAGTCAAAGAACTTATCCGTTGCCCGAGTTTTTGAAGGACCATGTAGTCGAGTTTTGGTCTTTGGACGCCAATCCCGATTTATCTAAAGGGCCTCTAAGGTTCCGTCTTTGCGCCCAGACATATCCGAGTTTGGTACTTGCAAACGGATTTTCTTCATTGGAATTGGCCGGCGGTCACGGTTCGCGCAAGTCCTTTAGTACTAAAGCGGCATTCAGTTTATTGGGCGTTACGGTTTATCCTCATGCCTTGTATACAATCTTTGGTCTGGAGCCTGGTGAAATTATGGATAGCCAATATTCTATAGATGATCTGTTGGGAGCTAGCGGTAATGATTTAAAGGATAGATTGGTGAACGGCCCTTCCATTGGTCGTCAGCTCGACATCATGAGTGTGTTTTTACACGAAAGAATTCGAAAACACGAAAAAGATGACTTGTTTTCGGAATCCATAAAATTTATCGGGGAATCCGATGGTAAAGCCAATATTGAACAGTTGGCGGATCAGTGCGGCCTTTCCCGTAGAGAGTTTGAAAAACGTTTCTTGAGATATACAGGATTTCCCCCTTACCTCTATTGTAGACTGCTAAAATTTCGTGCTTCGCTGAATAAAACCCATGGCTATCAAAATCTTACGGATTTGGCATATCAATTTGGTTATTGCGACCAGTCGCATTTCATACGGGAATTCAGGACTTTCTCAGGGGAAAGCCCTAAAGCTCTGTTAACAGGTAAACAAGTAGGAAGTACATTATTGTATTGATATGGGGGTATGTCGCAATTATCCAATTTCGCGGTAATATCTTTAATCTCTTAGGGTGAAATTCCCCGATGCTCGCATCATTTGTAAAGGAAAGTTTGAAAACCTAAGGCTTTCATTGAAAAAGCTTTCCTCAACTAAATACCTCGTATGCTTGCTTCGAGGCAGTTTATTTTTTTCTCAAAACGAGGGCAATTACAATTAAAAATCGACTTAGAAAAAGTTGTAATAGATTGATATTCAGATTAAGACATATCTATAAAGGAAATTTTTTCCTATTTTTGGAATAGACCCTCACTAGCACCTCGTTCAAATCGATTCTAGGTTCATTGTAATGAGTTGCCGGACTAGAAAAACCGGTTTGAACGGGACGCTCGACCCTATGGCTTTTGTCGGATTTCTTTATGGGATGGATTTTTGTTCTGTCCATGACTTTAGGATATATTTTTTCATCTATATTTTTAATTGGGTCGATTTTGATAAGACGTTGCCCAGAACGAAGCTTTATAATTTTTGACGCAACGATGTTCATTGCCCGCTCTTTACAAAATTAATAAAACTGAATCCAAAGGGACATACTCAACTATTCATGATTATATGCCAAGCCGCATCTGTCGGTTTATAATATAGTATAGGGACGCCGAAGTTCGGTATAGTAGAAAAAAAAGGGACGGTACCTTTTCAGATAATGTCCCTAATAAAAAAAACCAAAACTGTTTTTATGCCATCGTTATTTTCCGGACAGTTTTTTCGATGATCAGGAACCATTGATCAGCGCTTTCCCAAGATTTTTGGTACTCTTACTATCATCAACGCCTTCCAACTCGGACTTCTTAACTGTTGCTTCTCCTAGTTTTTCGAGTAGCATACATATATCCTCGGAATTCTTTTCCTTGATGGCGGTCTTCAGCTTTTCCAAATTACTGGAAATTGTTTTGAAGCCCTCCTTGTTCTCAAGTGTCTTGACCCAATAATCGATCTTACCCGAAGCCTGTTTTATCGATTTTTTCTACTCCCGATTTTACGGTCTCCGTACTTTCATTCAAATGCTAACCAAATTTTTCTTCCTTGTCTATAATTTTTATTTTTTGTTTACAGGATGTTGAAATTCCGTTCAGCCGGACCTTTCTAAATCTTAATTAAAATTATGCTCAAACGATTCATCCGGATAGCGCAATTCAAAGAATTTGTAGCGTATTAAATTAATTGTGAACCCTGCCGTTTTAATCGAGAGAAACATGTTTCCATACTGTTTTTTGCAAAAATACTTAGAAGGGGGTGGAGCTTCTTATGTAGGAGGAAGTGTTCGATATTGAATTGGAGCCAAATAGTTGTATACTTGGCGCTTGCATCGCCTATTAAAAGATGCGACTGTCAGGATAATATAAATCGCAGGTAAATATTCTCGATTTTGACTTTGAAGGAGATTTGAATTACTGTTTCGATTTTATCCATAGGAAATAGCCAAGTGAAAAGACGGCGGCCGAAAAACCAATCCCCAGATACATTATTTCCTCAGTGCCGTTCCACGTAATTATTTTTCCAGTAAGGGAAATGGTCATGACCACAATTACCATTTTAATTATCATTGCCTTTAGGTCATCCAGATCTTTGACCTTTAACCAAGATGGAAGATTGTTCAATTCTTTAATGAAAAGCTCAAAAAGGCTGCAAGCAATCGCTACGAATACAGTTCCCAAAAGTATCATATCAAGACAATGGAGCGATTTTTCGACAACTTTGTCCTCCTCAGAATAGCCTTTGACGATAAGAGAGATAACGGAATAGGTTTCCTTCATCGCATAAAACTCAATCCCAAAACCTAGAACGATGATTGCGAATACAGATATAAAAGCGACAATTTTAAGTAGTAGGTTCATGGTCGATAGATGAAAGCAACCTCATTGTTAAGGTCTGGAAAATTACTTGTTCTATAATCAATTTCGTCCATTTTCCCAAGTGTCCCTTTGTCCTTGTCCGAACCTGTTATTTTATGAAGGTCTCTTGGTTTTTTATCCAAGTTCATTTCGGCTAGGGTTCCCTTGCCTACAGAAGATTCTTTAGGGTCGTTCGTTCGCTTTTTAATAATCATATATTATAAAAACTTTGTAGCAAATTACTTTAATTGTCCAGTTCAATTTGACTCGTTAACTTAAATTTTTACCCTTAAATTTTATTTAATTCCAGATTAGTGATATTAAATACTACAATTCCCAATTGTCCAATCATCCGTATCGGATTTGGGATTTATAGCGTAATGTAGCTTCATCACAGCTCTAATTCCAACAAAAATTGAAGTGGGTTAATTTCCGTCAATTCAAACGACGCATTTTTAAAACGACCGCCTGTGCGGATAAAGTAGGATATGTTGCAAGGAATTCTTGTCAATTTCGCCGAAAAATCAACCACAATAGCGTCATTTTCGTTAAAATTTATAGTGGATTGAAATTCAGATCCGCCAAGAACACTAAGTCCAATGGTATTGTCCAATTTCGGATTTCAGCCTCCGGAACGGCGAACTTTCTTTCAGGTTTGAACCAAAACCCCGCATTGTCAAAATCTCCTGTTACACTTAACCTGTCTGGATTTATCGTTCCATTTTCTATTAAATTAACACCACTTTCGTCCACTAATTTTATGAATCGGCTAGGGAAGGCCGGGTCAAAAAGACTGTAATCAATTTCTTCTTCATCCGTACAGGAAAACAGAACACTCACAGCAATAAAAATCAACAGGTATTTTTTCCTATACCGATAAGATGCTTTAAACAGGAAATGGTTGCGTCCCCTGAATACGTTTTTTTAAAGGTATTCCAAAATCAAAACTAGCGCATACAATAGGATTCTGTAATAATTATAGTTTTTAAGAATGAAAATGGTAAATCACGATACTATTGATAAATCCGTACATAATCGATTTCAAAGATATCGTTTGAGAAGTCAGGTAATACATCACCCCCTAAATTCCCGCCCATTGCTAAATTTAATATAAGATAATGTAGGTTATCAAATGGCTTGTCTTGGGTATTTGATATATTGATTACAACGTTGTCGTCCACAGTTATTTTTATAGTAGCTTCATTCCACTCCAAGCCATAGAGATGAAATTCTTCGGACGCATTGGTACTGTTTATTTCTCCAAGTTGGGTTTTATACTCACCAGTGTTGGTGTCTCCCCAATGAAGAACACCTAAAGTTTTAGACTTGTCCCCTCCTTTTTGTTCCATAATATCAATTTCTCCACAATCTGGCCAACCAACGCTTCCGTATTGATCTCCAAAATAATTCCCAACTTCGTTTATATTGGCCCCAAGGGTCCATATTGCCGGCCAGGTTCCAGGTTTGCTAGGTAATTTTGCGCGTACTTCAACACGGCCGTACTTGAATACAAATTTAGAGTTTAACCTAGCCGAAGTATACGATTTGGTTGATTCGCCAACAGTATAGTTTTCCTTAATGGCCTTAATTTTTAACGTACCATCACTCACGAACGAATTATCCCCTTTGTCTGTATAATGCTGTAACTCGTTGTTGAACCAACTACCGTTGTTGGGAGGTATGATTTGATAAAACCATTTATCTTCATCTAAGCCACCGTCATAATCAAATTCATCAGAAAACACTAAGGAAGTAAAGCTTTCATTAGATTTAAATACGTCAACGGTTAAAGTTTCACTTATAAAATCACCAGTCTCCGAGTAGGCCCACGCGACAACATTGTATGTTTGAATGCCCTCTTTTGTAAAAGTATGCTCCATGCTTCCAGATTGGCTTTCTTGGACCTCGGCATTATCAAATCTAAAGGCATATCTAACAGCATTTTTTGCAGATGCCGTCACCATAAGCTTACCCGAACCGTCTCCATTTGGATTGGATGCATTAGCGCCAAAAAGAGCAATGTTAATCTGTAAATTTACCGGAACAACCTTAGATTCCGTCTCACCGGAATTACAGCCAGACAAGAATATAAGGTTTGCAATGGTAAGGATTAGGTAGTTCATTTCTTTAAAGTTCTTTATGTACATCGCTTCAATTTAACTAAAGTACGTGGCATTATTCATCAAAACTTAGGTTGCGTCCCCAAATTTTTTTACGCTACTACACCTTTCATATACGGTTTGCTCTTATTTTCGAAAATAGACATTATCCACAAAAATAGTCATAGATCCCGAAGGTTGGCCAGCATAAATCAACTGTTCAATATTAGACCTTGTGGCAAGGCCGGGTAAATCCGAAAACGGAATATCCAAAGATAACCACGCATTCTGCTGCGGGTTTGCTATGGTTATTTCATGCTCCACATCATCACCACCGTCAAAGGCACCATCAGCTCCAAAATCCACGAGCTTTATTCTAATTTCGGTGGCATCGGCCGTCCAGATATCCGTGTGAAAAAATTCCATATCGCTTGCATCTATTTGGTTTGCTACAGTTTCAATACCAACAAAGTTCAAATCACTGTACTTCTTAACAGCGTTGCCATTTATGGCAATATCCTCTAAAGTGGCCGCAGACCACCCTGTACGCCATGTGTCTACGGACAGTGCCTATACGGGCGAAGAGCAGAAAGCGGTGATCGCAAAATATAAAATGGTGGGCCAGGTCCACGAAAAAGGGTACAGGAACAATCCGCTGACCGAGGAACAAAAAAAAAGCAATACGGAAAAATCAAGGACAAGGGCAAGGGTGGAGCACGTCTTCGGGTTCATGGAACAGAGCATGAACGGGCTCAAACTGAGATCGATCGGGATAGCAAGGGCGACAGGGATCATCGGTCTGATCAACCTTTATAACCTGTTCCGCTACGAAAAGGTGATCAGATGAAAGATCTACCGAATATCGGACAAATAGTCAACGGACACATCGAAAATGGATAAATAAACAAGAACCGTCAAAATCTTCGGCAGAAATCCAGGATTTTTATGAAATACAGGCGAGCTGTTTTCAAAAAAACAAGGGGTAAAATCAAATGTGATCAAAAAAATCAATTTTTAGAACCCACCTTAAATGCACTTGAACTTATGAGCGTTATACATTACTCAAAAGCTTAGGGTGTACATAATTTTCTTCTTGTTTTATCCCGTAAGCTGTCCATTTGGCTTTGGAGTCTTTTACCACCTTTCTAATTTGTTTATTTTTTACAATCGATTCTTCATTCTTATATGCTCTTTCATGTTTTAAATGAACACAAATAGCGCTATATCGTAATTGTTTTGATTTTATGCCATAGTTAAACAAGCGTTCTCCTAGTTCTCTGTCTTCTCCTCCGTATTGCATGCGCTCATCAAAACCATTGACTGCTAAAATATCTTCTTTCCAACCTGATGAATTATGCCCGTTCCAAGTTGCTTTTGTCGTGGTAAACCAATTTAAAAAAGGTGCTTGCGAAGGACTTGCCGATAACTTTCTATTTTTATATTTGTTTTCCGATTCATGCGAATTCAGCCATTTTATAGAGAAACAGCTTTGTTTAACTATATCCTCTTTAGTTATCAAATTGGATATAGATAGGGGTAATTTACTATATCCGCCTGAAATTAAATATCCCTTTTGCCTTTTCTTAACATGGGTTTCAACGAAATCTTTGCGTGGAATACAATCCCCATCTGTCATGATTATATATTCTGAATTGCACGATAAAATTGCCGTGTTTAAAATTTTTGATTTCTGAAAACCCTCATCTTTTTGCCAAACATGAACCAAAGGATAAAACACTTCTGAATCCATAGCGTTAAGGAGTATTTCTGTTTGTACTCGTGATCCATCATCTGCAATAACAACTTCAAAATTTCTACAGGTTTGGCAATTAAAACCCCATAAAACTTTTTTAAGCCATTCTTCTGAATTATAAGTACTTACAATAATCGAAACCTTAATATCCATAACATTATAGTTCAAAAAAGCCAGACCAATATTGGCGTTCCATTTTGAAAACTAATATACTATTGGCATATAAATTTGAAGTTAATTTAATTTAAAAAAACAATGTGATCAAGATTAAGAAAATCTAATCTTTTGGTTAAGCTAAAAAAAAGTGGAGTTTATGAAAAAAGTTCGGCTAAAGAATTTTTACCTAGCTACTTCGCTTTTAAAAAATTCCCCTACCGTTTTATAGAATTTTGGACCGTTCTCTTTTAATGGTCAAAATCTACTAATGCCAAACCAAATCTTGGGTAATACCCTTCAAAATTAGCAACAAACCCTAATAGATTCAATATAAATACGTACTTGATATTGGTGGTCCCGGCTTGCATGTTTTTCAGAATCTGATTTTTAAAGATGGTCTTTTGATGTACTGGTTTTTAAGACTAATTCAAAATAACTCAAACTTGACTCAAAAGTCGTATTCCCATTTTAGTTAAAGGTTATGCCGACTTTAACATACCAATATTAAAAATTGCGGTTACTTTGAGCCTAGATCAAACAGGTAAGCTTCTATTCCTCACAATTTTTTGATATAAAGCCCGTAGATTAATAATAAAACGAAAGGCCAAAAAATAGATTGGAAGAATTCAAATCAAAGCTAAAAAAACTTGATTCTCGGGTCCAGTCAAAAGTCCCGCCATCACTTTCTTCAAGTTCAGAATTTGTCTTTGAATAACCTAAAAAACCCAGCCCAGTCTCCAAGGCAAGATTTTTTGACATGAAATAGGTAATGCCCGGTCTTATACCCATTTGAAAGGTATTGGACGTATTTTCATCAATTAGTACATTCGTGTTTTCGTCATAGCTCTGGAATCTATTCCGTGAAAATCCGACTTTACCTTGTGCATAAAGTGCCAATTTTTAACCTATCGGCAAATAACCCCTTATATATGGGGAAACACTCAATGTTCGATAATTATTTGAATTTGAACTATTGATTTTTCCCTCGTTCTGCAACGAAGACTCCGATTTTCCGTAGCCATATCCAAAGCTTAGGCCTGTAATTATATTTTTCCCGAGTGCATAACCTACATTCGGGACAAACGAAATAGAAGTGAACTCATTTTCTATTGATTGTAGCTCATTCTTGGTATCATTTTTAGCAAATGAAACAGAAAAATTGCCCCCTATGTTCCAGGTGCCTTTCTCAATGGTCAATTTTTCGTTTTTGGTTTCCTGGGCGATCAGCGATGCAACGCCGAACAAAGCAACAAATAGCAATGAATTTTTCATTTTTAATTGATATAATGTTAAGCAAAGCGAGCGACAATAACTATACCAATTAAAAATAAAAATTGTGAATAGGTATGAGTTTAACCGACTTATGAAAACTAATTCTTAAGCGAGTTGCATTAAACCAGTGTGTTATAAGTCAAGTTTAACTTTATGTAAAATATAATGCCCGAAAAAAATGATGTAGGCCACATTTTCTCTTATAATTAGATTTATTATCCTTGGAAGAATACGCAGGAGCTACTTTGTGTTATATTCTCATTTCTTATTCCTTTATGTTTTAGCGGGCAGTACTAAGAAAGGAACGCTTAAATGAAAGCCAATCTTATTGATTACAGGTTTGAAAAATAAATTTTCAAAAAAGGATTTCTTATTATTGATCTTTACCAACATTTTGATAGGCTTAGAAATTTGGAATTTATTTATTACCAACGGAACGCTCTTACCTATAAAACTATGATAAGAAGCATCGAACTTGGCTAAAAGTTTTTCAAGTATTTCTTTGTTGTAATTTTACAAATCCTTCAAATACAGACCATTATAAATATTTAATACATAAATCTTTGCATAGAAGTTTGAGGCGAAGCTTTTTAAAATTTTCAGGGGATTTTTAGCAAAATCAATCCCATAATCCATAGTGAAGAGAATTCCAATCGGTTTTGCGAAAATTTTATAATTTGTACTCTAACTTAATGTTTGGATGATGTTCTGGTCTGCATTAACAAATTCAATTAACAAGGAGCTTTCAGCTATTAACATCAAAAGAGTTTAGGCTTATGCCTTTTGCGAACGGTTGTATAAACATCAGGACGAAGTAATTTTTACAGCGTTCAAAAAAATAACCATTTGATAAATTAGCTCCGAGTTATAATTTACACGAAAGCGATATTTTTAGCATCTCAATATTTTGATATGCCTGTCCGCTCGTTTCTGATTATGTTCTTGGTTTTTCCATTGCTGTTCACAACTGTTTTTGGTCAGGATCTGGAAAAGGATTACACATTTTCAAATAGAGAATTAGATGCGACTTTCCTACACTACAAACAGCAACTTCAAATAGCCCAGGATAAAGATTCAACATCCATTTTGGGCTTAAAACATTGGGAGCTTGGAGAATTTTATTTCAATGTAGGTGTTTTTTCCGAGGCCATGGGTCAATTTAACAAGGCTTTGAGTCGCTCACAAGATCCAAATGACACCTTACGAGTAGTTGTCAAGAACGCAATCGGGAAGGTAGAACTTTACTTGAAGAACTATAAACAGGCAGAAGTTTACTTTAATGAAGCCATTCAGGAAGCCAAAAAATTAAAGTATACCAAAGGGCAAGCGATTTCAACCGGGTTTTTAGGAAATTGTTTCGAAAAAAAGGGGGAATACGAAAAGGCCTTAAAGCACCAAAAAGAAAGTCTAGCCCTATTTAAACTGCTTAAAGATATAAGAGGATTGTCTTTGGTAAATGAGAGTATAGGGAGTATATATGAAGACCTTAAGAATTATGATTTGGCTTATGAATATTTTAATACGGCATATGGTCTGGTCAAAGGGGAACATTCTACCAAAGAAGTGAATATATTAAATAATTTAGGGGATGTCCACAGAAAAAAAGGGGATTACAAAAAGGCCATTAACTATACCAATAAAGCCCTTGCCCTTGCCATGGAGCTAGGGGACAACCATCAGTTGGCGAGTGCTAATGAAGACCTTTCCAAGACCCATGTTTTTCTTGCGGATTATCAAAAGGCGTTTTTATATCTACAAGAAGCGGAGCGTTTGAACAAGGAGGGATTCTATTCTCAAAATACCAATCAATTCAATGTACTTCAAACGGTATATGAAACCGGTAAAAAAGAAGCTAGAATCAACTTCTTGGTTCAGGAGAATAGACTTATTAAAGTGAAGCAGAACCTTTTGTTGTTTTTATTAGGTACAGGCATATGTATTCTGGTAGGTCTTTACCTTTTTTTAGGTAAAAGAAGAAAAGTAAAGCTCCGCATGCAGGATTATGAAAAACGCCTATTGAAAACCGAATTGGAGAAGAAGGCCATTGAAGAACAAAATCTTCAAAATCAAATTCAATTAAAAACCGCCGCGCTATCCAAGTACAGCCTTCACCTATCCCAAAAAAACAAGGTATTATATGGGCTATCGGCAACTCTGAAAAATATGGCGCATCGCCAAAACATGGATACTTCAAAAAAGATAAAAATACTAGCTAAAGAAATCGACCATAATTTAAAGAAAGATCAAGAGTGGTACGAGTTTGTGACTTATTTTAGCGATATCCATCCTGATTTCATAAAAAAACTGTCAACTTACCCCAAAGAGCAACTCTCGCCTGCTGAATTGCGTTTGGGAATGTTACTGCGCCTAAATTTATCTTCAAAGGAAATTGCCTCGGTCTTACGGGTAACACCGGACAGTATTCGCGTGGCAAGGCATCGATTGCGCAAAAAACTGGGCATTGAACAAAAGGAAGAATTGGTCCATTTTTTACTCGGTTTATAAGTTCTTATTTGTGCTACTTCTTTTTTAGGTTATGACAATGTGACCAAATCTTTATTGTTGCCTTGATGTTTCCGCTATAATCTATACTATTGATGGTTTGTTATCCTCGATTTAACCTTGTAATCGACTGCTATATATAGCTTTGTCCTGAACAAACTATGTGGAAAATGAAAACAACCAAACTATTAAAAGTCCTTTTTGTAACGCTATGTTCAGGGTTATTTAGTGCTAATATTTACGCTCAATCCGGAAATATTACAGGAACTATATCGGATGAAAACGGACTGTATCTCCCCGGGGCAAACGTTATGATACTTTCATTATCAAAAGGAGCTATTTCCAATTTTGATGGAAAATTCACTTTGGTGGATATTCCGGAAGGTACCTACTCACTAAAAGTATCCTATTTGGGATATGACGATATACAAAAGGAAATAAGCGTAAAAGCCGGTGAGACCACAGAGGTTTCTTTTTTTGTAGAACCTAAAAGCATGGAACTTGACGGTGTGGACGTCACCGCATATGGCCTCAGCGGTCAATCCAAGGCTCTGAATACCCAGAAAAATAACCTTAATATTACAAATGTTGTATCTACCGACCAAATCGGAAAATTCCCGGATGCCAATATTGGGGATGCCGTGAAACGAATACCTGGCATAACCATGCAGGTGGATCAAGGCGAGGCCAGGAACATTATCATTCGAGGTCTTTCGCCTCAATTAAACTCCGTAACCTTGAACGGTAGCAGGGTTCCTTCCGCCGAAGGGGATAACAGAAATGTGCAGATGGATTTAATTCCTTCGGACATGATCCAGACCATAGAAGTAAATAAGGCCGTAACTCCAGATATGGATGCGGATGCACTGGGCGGTTCCGTTAATTTGGTAACGAGAACTTCTCCTCAGGGCTTTAGGGTTTCAACTAACCTGGGAACAGGTATAAATGTTATAACGGACAAGCCTATTTATAACGGTTTCTTTATGATCGGTAACAGGAGTGACAATGGCAAATTTGGTTGGCTGCTTTCTTCCTCCTATAACGACAATGATTTTGGGTCGGATAATATTGAAGCGGAATGGACAGATGAATTCGAGTATAACACCGGTGTAGATGATGCCGACGGGGAGCCTATTTTGGAAGAAATCGATGTTGACCCCTATACCAATGTTTTTGAGCAAAGGGAGTATTTGGTGCAGCGCGTTAGAAGAAGTTTTTCTGCAAATATGGATTATAAGTTTGATGCCAATAATACCATTTCCTTAAAAACTATGTACAATTGGAGGGATGACCGTGAAAACCGCTTTCGTTTAGAACATGAACTTTTGGATGGCGAGGACATTGCACTGGGAGATTTTACTGTTACCAACGGTGTACCAACCAGATTTCCTGTTGAAGTTAAGCGGCAAAGCAAAGGAGGAATTGACAATAAAAGAAGTAAAAACAGGAGGTTGGAAGACCAACGTATGCAGAACTACACGCTGGCGGGAGACCACCTTTGGGGCTTGCTAAAAGTGGATTGGATGGCCGCCTATGCCAAAGCATCTGAAGAAAGACTCAACGAGCGCTATGCTACGTATGAGTCTGAATACATCATCAACAGCAATGTACTGAACCCTAGATATCCAAGATTTTCAGCCGAAAATTCCGCTGATGCTTCCTTGGACAATTTTGAATTCGATGAAATTTCGGAAGAGAACCAGTTCACCAAGGAAGAGGATATCAATCTATTCGTAAATTTTGAACTGCCTTTAGACCTTTTTGGGAAAGGCGATGGCACCATGAAATTTGGTGGTAGAGGTAGATTCAAATCTAAGATAAGAGACAACAACTTCTTTGTATTTGATTTGGAGGATGAGTTCCCTACCTTGGCCGATGTACCCACCAAAGACTATTCAGATCCAGATTATTTGGCAGGATCACAATACCTCATAGGTCAATTTGCGAGCGAGGAATGGCTAGGAGATTTAAATCTTGTAAACGGGGAGTCTGTTTTGGATGAATTTTTGCCTGGAAATTTTGATGTTGTCGAAGATGTCTGGGCCGGTTTTGTAATGTTCAACCAAAAAGTAAGCCAAAAATTGAGCCTTTTGGCAGGGATACGTATTGAGAATACTAAGCTTAAATCTAAGGGGAACAGCCTTACGTTTATTGAGGAAGATGAAGACCTGGGTATCGAAGAGTCAATAGAGGTAGAAGAAGTAAATGCAGAAAACACGTACACCAACGTATTGCCAGGAGTACATTTAAAGTATGATGTGTCCAACAACACCATCCTGCGGTTCGCTTGGACCAATACCTTGGCAAGGCCCAACTATGAGGATTTGATCCCGAGGGAAGAAATTCTGAGCGAGGATGATGAAATCATATTGGGAAATCCTGACCTGGGGGCCACCACCTCAATGAACTTTGATTTTATGGCAGAACATTATTTTCAAAGCGTAGGGCTTATTTCAGGAGGGCTTTTTTACAAGGACATTGACAATTTTATCTATACGTTTCAGGGGGAGACCACTGACGACACTTTTGGTCCGGGAACTAACGGCTTTCAAACTTTTCAGCCACTTAATGGTGATGGTGCAAGCCTGTTTGGTATTGAAATGGCATTTCAGCGTCAACTGGATTTTCTTCCAGGTTTTGCAAGAAACTTTAGCCTGTATCTTAACTACACCTATTTATCGTCATCTGCAGAAGGGATAAGAAATGAAGATGGGGATGAACGTACAGATTTAGATCTTCCAAATACGGCACCTAACATGTTCAATGGTTCTTTGGCTTATGCGGATAAAAAATTTAGCGCTAGATTATCCGCTAACTTTTCCGATAGTTATATTGATGAAATCGGAGGCAATGATTTTGAGGACAGATATTATGACACCCAATTATTTATAGATTTCAACGCATCCTTCCAAATCAACAGCAACCTAAGTATCTATACGACCGTAAACAACATCAACAACCAGCCTCTCCGCTATTTTCAGGGCGTAAAAGAGCGTACCATGCAAGCCGAGTTCTACGGCCAAAGATTGACTTTTGGTTTAAAGTATGACTTATTTAAAAAGTAAAGACCAATCAAAATTGCCTTTACAAAACCGTTCATTACGTTAAAAGTGCGGTTTTATTATAACCAAATAGCCATGAAAAAAGTACTTTATTTTATTTTAATACTACAATTGAACCTAGCGTGCAACCAAAGTAAGTTACCCCCGATAAAACCTGATGTAATTACAGAAAACACCATAAACGATACTGATGATCCAGCTATATGGATCAACCCTAAAGACCCAGCAAAAAGTATTGTTTTTGGGACCGATAAAGAAACAAACGGTGCCATTTATGCTTTTGATCTAGACGGAAAAATAATTAAAGAAAAGACCATCAGAAACATAGAACGCCCGAATAATGTGGACGTTGAATATGGTTTTCGATTGAATGATTCGACCACCACGGATATTCTGGTGTTTACGGAACGGGAGAAACAACAGATCAGACTGTTTTCCGTGCCCGATATGCAAGCCTTGGATAATGGTGGCTTCCCTGTTTTTGAAGATGAAGAGTTATTGGAAAATAGACTTCCAATGGGCGTAAGTTTATATAAGTCGCCAAAGGATTCAACAATTTATGCTATCGTTGGAAGAAAAACAGGTCCCAAAGATGGTTATTTGTACCAATATGCCCTAAGGGCGGATAGTGCATGGGTAAAGGCTAGTTTTGTACGAAGGTTCGGCTCTTTTAGTGGGATAAAAGAAATAGAGGCTATTGCAATCGATGATGAAAAAGGTTTTGTTTACTATTCGGACGAAGGAATCTGTATAAAAAAATACCATGCGGAACCCGGTATGGGAGATGCTGAAATTTCCTGTTTTGGAGGGGAATACTTTTTAGAGGATATAGAGGGTATTGCAATCGCTTCTTATGCTGATGGTCATGGGTATATTATCGTTTCAAACCAACAGAAGGGTGAATTCAATCTTTTTTCAAGAGAGGACAATACATTTATCAAGGCGCTGAATTTGATGACTACCGAAACCGACGGTTGTGAAGTAGTTACGGTGCCATTAAATACTAATTTTCCAAATGGCATGTTCGTGGCAATGAACGATGAGAAGAATTTTTATTTCTATGATCTGGGCAAATTAGGTTTGGAGTAATCCCATTTGGGATTAATACAGTACCCTTTAAATGCGATAGCACTTTTAGATTTTTAGAATATTTTTTGTTTCAAGGCGAGTTTGCCTGTACGTAGAAATGAAAATACACTAGTCGCCAAATAAATCTAGCTTATTTCAGAATTTAGCCCCCCTTTAATTAATTGCACCGATTTTTCCTCTCAAGCGAAGTCTATTTTAAAGGGAAAAAGACAGGAGCTTCCTTTATACAAGGTTAACAATTTTGACATTACTGGATAACGTCAAAGAATTCAGTTCTTGGCTTGCCGGCATGGAACCACAAATTGTTGAAAAGGCTTTCTCATTGGCCAACGGCATGATTTCTGTGTACGGTTATACGAAGGAGAAAGCTATCGCGAAGCCCTAAACAACAGCCAAGAAATGCTATTAAAATGGCAAACCTTATAACAACGACCGATAGCTCCTAATAAGTATGCGCCTATCGAAAAGACAAAAGCCGATGAAACTATCCATCGGCTTTTAAGACTGGCTAACTCAACTCAAACTATTGAGGTAACAAAACTATCTTTTTCCCTGTAGCTTTTCTTTATATTAATATTAAGATATCGCAATCAAATTAATTTTCAATTAAAGGATTGACCTGCACAGCTTTATCATTAGGCATTTGTATTATATAGTGGGTTCTCCAAGCATTTCTTGGTTTGTAAAAGTGCTTTGAGATTACCTATCTTCACTTTGGAGCCTTGCATTTGCCTTTGTCATAACAGTTACTTAAGCTTTGGATGTCTAGATTTCCAAACGGATACATACCAAATATCCTTATACCACGGTTTTTTTAACATCATCCTTTCCTACAACGGAATCGTCCAAAAGAAGAAAAGCTTAGTGTGGTTTTCCAGTATCTGATATCAAGAACATACTTCTTCCCTTTGAGCATTCATGGCCATTCCATTAAGAGCCCTCGTTGTGAAGCCGCTACCTCTTGGTAAAGAAAGGAGAAATAAACCGCGTGCAATCTGCATGCAGCCTAAAAATAAAAAGGCTTCCATTTTGTTGGAAACATAGTCTTTACTGGAGGAGAATGCCGGATTCGAACCGTTGATTTCTTGCCTGCCAAAATTGGATTATGAAAAGAAAACGGAGGTGTTCAAATTTAGAAAAACACCCCATAAGCATGCCATCAAACAAAAAAGCAGCTACATTTTACTGTAACTGCTTTAAAATTAAGTAGTCCCGTATGGGATAGAACCATGGACCTCATGATTATGAGTCGGGTTTTGTTTCATTTCATTTTCAAACTACTACTTCACTGTTCTTTAATTGTGGTAACCAACTATCAAAATGTTGTACCTATGTTGTACCCAGAACTAAAAAAGCCGACTCTTAAAAGTCGGCTTTCCCTATGTAAAGGCGTAGAGACTCGAACTCTCACACCGTAAGGCACTAGATTCTAAGATAAGCACGGAACATTTAGGAGTAAAATCTATAACGTAACATAAGTTACTCCTCATAGCTGGATGTAACTTCATTTTACAAACCGAATAATAAAAGTAATTCAGTAAATCCCTTGTTTAGTAAAGCCATTAAATGAATACAAGTAAGACCATAAAAAGCCAAAAAATAAGTGCAAATTGAGTGCAAATAAAAAAGGGTTCAAAAGAAAAACTCTTAAAACCCTTGTTTTTACTGGTGGAGAATACCGGATTCGAACCGGTGACCTCTTGCCTGCCAGTCCGCAATTTAACACTTTCAACTAAGCCTAAATCACGTATAAACTTTTGATTATCAGTTATTTAATAAAATTTGCATTCAGATGAAATCATTTGAATGCAAACAAAAGTGTGCACAGAGTGTGCATTTTTATACTTAACTTGATGTAGATTAAGAATCAAAAAATGGCTAAAGTTAGGCTCATATTAGACACCAGAATATCATCAAAAAATGCAATTTCGGAACTTTTTCCGATTGCGTTGAGGGTGTTTCATACTAAGCCTAGGATTATCAGATTACCATATGAAACATCAAAAAATGGATGGGATTCCAATTCCTTTTCTTTAAAGCGTTCCGTTTTGGTTAATAAAAGCTTAGACTGCTCAAAAATCAATCATATACTTTATAATAAACATCACGACGCCCGCAGCTTAATAAATGAGCTGGGTGATGCCATCCAATATTTGGACGTAGATACTTTGGTCGAAGAAATCAAAAAGAAGTGGGAAAACCAGATAAGACCAGAACTTAAAAGTAAGATGTCTAATGGATTGATGTTAACCGACTGGGGCCAAGTAATTATCGATAGAAAACTTAAATCCAATAAGCCAAGCTCAGCAGAATGGTATAAGAGCGGGATAAAAGCATTTATTAAATTTAATAATAACAAGGATCTCAGGTTAGATCAACTCAATGTGACAATGCTCAAGGACTATCAAATACATAAAGAGTCTGAAGGAGTGAAACCAAATAGTATTAGCTCCGTTCTAAGGGCGATTAGGGCAATTTACAATGCAGCTATTAACGAAGATAGAATAGAAGTGGCCAAGAATCCTTTTCATCGCTATAAAATCCCTTCTTCCAACCAAACAAAGAAAAGAGCAATTTCAAAAGAGGACTTTCTGAATATTCGAAAATTAAACTACGAAATGGGGTCTGCCTTATGGCACACTAAAAACTATGCCCTTATCATGTTCAATTGTCGAGGAATGAATTTGATAGATTTAGTAAAACTCAAAAAATCAAATGTTCGAATGGAGAGAATATTTTACGGACGAAGTAAAACAGGTGATCCTTTATCTGTTAAATTGACTTCCGAGTTGAAGGAAATTCTAGTTCATTATTTAGAAAACAAAAAGGACGACGATTTTCTGTTTCCAGCGAATTATGACGGTAGCACAGCTAAATATGAAAAGTACAAGACCATAAGGAGAAGGGTAAACGAAAGGCTAAAGATAATTGCAGTAGATGCTGGTATTGAGCAACATTTTACAACCTATTCAATTCGTCATTCTTGGGCTACGATTGCAAAATTCATGGGTATTTCCACCGCTATCATCAGTGAAGGTCTAGGACATAGTTCTTTAAAAACAACCGAAATCTACTTGAAACGTTTTGACAATGACACTTTGGACGAAGCTAACGAAAGAATTGTGGCTTAGTAGAATCATCCCAAATCTTACCATAACTTACTTGCGCATGGATCCTGTTTCGATTTTATAGTGTTCCGGTAGATAAGCGTAAAGTAAAATCGAAATAGGGCGCACCCTACTTTTGATTTGGAACTCTTTCTTTTCGATTCATATTACTTTGCGACCATCGGGAGTAAAGCGAGTTTGTTTTTGTGGCAACAAAGACACATCTCGCGCTTCCTGACCAAGTTTCTTTTTAACATTACAGTTTGCTTATTGCCTTTATAAACCTTATCAATTCTATGATACATACTAAAAATTTTAGATTGCCTTTTTCTAATCGTTTAACGCTCCATTTTACTCTGATATGTTCTGCTGATGAAAAGAAAAAAATACTTTACTCTTTTTCTTTTCATCAGCCTTTTTTTCATTGAATTCCGGTTACCTTCCTACCTAACCTAATGAATACAGGGGTTTTTATCTAGGTCGGACTGTTTTTTGTGCTTACCTATGTTACCTTATTAGGTAGGGTAGGTAATACTTAGGTAAGAAGGGGTTAAAGAACTTACCTTAAGGTAGCATCCGCCGTCAGGACGATTCGCATACTTTAGGTAAGTAGGTAGCTAGTATTTGGTTTTTCTTAAAACTGGAGATAATTGAAAAGATTCAATATAGTAGTAGAACACAGCATCTTTCTTTTTTCAAAAGCTAAACAGTTTTACCTGAATTTTTGATGATATGATGACAATGTCCCCAACACCCCAAAATCATTGGTCTCAAAGCGTCATCGATTTGTCATCACCGCATCATTCTTCAATAGTTTAAAAACTGTTCCGGCATCATTAATTTTTTTGATGACAAAATGATGACAATTTGATGACAGCTTCAACTACCATAAATATTGACCTAAAAGAATTCTGTCATCATATCATCAAAATTCCTTATCCTTTTGAAATTTTTACATTAATACAAACTCTATATGAAAGTTTCAACTTGATTAGACGATTTGCTACCGATAGTAATTACTTACCATCTCTGATAGTCACTTTTTACTTTTCATTATCAACGGTTGACCAAAGAGTTTCTATTTCCCAGTTTTCAGGAAATCCCATTGCAAACACGTCAACATTTGGGTATTTTTCCAATAAAGCTTTAAACCTAGCGACTATTGTGTGTCCCGGATTAATAGTCTGCATTAGAAATAAAATGATTGTTAGTATATAGTAAGCACGGTTATTTGATACTCCGTCGTTTTCTAACCAAGTTTTATAAATATTTCTAGGTCTAACGGGTTGTATGCTCATAACCCTATTCCAAAGCCGACTATGATGTGCACACACATTTCTTAAGTAAACGATGCTATGTATCCAAGATGAGAAGGTCTTATCATTTAAACCAAAGTGCCTAGCTATGTCTCTTTTTACCTTTCCTGGTTTCAAATTACTATACAAGAAAGATAATGTTCCAAAAGAAGTAATCTCTAACATCATCCAACTTGGGGGTAATGGATTAGAATATTTTTTTGTAAAAGCGTCTATGAACTCTTCATCACTTCTATTGTATTCGTGCTCTAAACTTCCAAGACTTTTACTATGATTAATATGGTTTTTGAACAGATTAGCGTCTTGATACCAAAAAGCACCATATTCATGGGATAGCAAATAAATCATCTTTGCGCGAATCGAAACTTCAATTTTTTCAAGTTCCCTTAATATTAAAACTCTTAATTCCCGATCGAATGAATAAAGTTGAAAAGCCGATTGAAAAGTGGAATTTGCTTTGAATTGGTGATTGCTTTTATCTGCAAGCATTGGGTACCAATATCCACTTAAGCGATAATAACTGATACTTTCCAATAAGTGGGTAGCCCTTGGTATATTGTTGATTTCAAGTCCTCTTTCTTGTAGTTGCTGAATTTGCTCCGCGTATGTTAGTGCAGGCTTTTTATAAGGAACTTTAGGCATTCGGTAAAAATAAAAAGCTTACCCTGAGCGCGCTGTTCTAACGGGAAGCGGGGTAAGCATGTTAAATCAAAGTTAATAACTTTTTTCTTTTTTCTTGCACCTATTAACAAATATTTATTTTAAACCATTGAAAACTACGATTATAAACATTACTAGTTATTCTAACTTCTTCATATAAAACTGATATATAGTATATACTTGATAACCACTAATCCCAATCATTCCTAAAATCCAATTTGCATCTTCTTCCCAAATAAAATCGCCAAAAACAAGAACATATAAAAGAAAAAGAAATAATACAATGTTACCGTTTTTATAAGCCCACAAAAATTTTAACCTAAACAACCATAAACCCTTTATCAATTCATGTTTCTTAAATTCTTTAATAGCTCTAGTTGGAAGTATAAAGTCAATTATTCCTAAATTTTCTGGATAAAGAAATATACATGGGACATTGTTGTTTTGATAAACCTTTTTCTTTTCACGATAGCGCTCCTTTTCATTTTCTGAGACAAACCATTTCCCTAAAAACTCTACATAGATTCCATAATTGGTCAAATAAAAATCTGCAAGTCTATATGATTTAGAATCATTTTTTAACCCTATAATAGGAACTTCAGTTTTGTATGCTATTCCTTCACTATCAAAGTACTCCTGCAAAAACAATTCCCCTTCAGATGGTTCATTCTTTTCTTCTGAACTACTTGGGATTTTTTGATTTTCGTTATTGCAGCTGTAGCACCTTTCATAAATTTCCTTTATATGCTTTCCACAATCAATACATTCTGCCATTTTAAATAAATGATTTAACTGTTTTCAATTATTGCTATTTCCTCATCCGTTAGGCCATAAAGCTCATAAACCATTTGGTCAATTTCCTTTTCAGTTTGATCAATTTGAAATTTTAAGGCTTGTGCTTTCTTTTTATTTTCCTCGAAAAGTTCTAGCCATTCAAATTCATCTTTTTTGGTTAAAACAGTGCCACGTTCTTTTTTTATGGCTTTATTAAGTTCCCATATGAAGACATTAAAATCTAATATATTCCAAGATTGAAGAATTCTAGAAGTGCTACTTAGATTATATTTTGAAACTGAAAAGTCTAAGAATTTTGAGACTGTATTATTTTGAGTTTGTACTAAAATTATCAACCGATCAATTAAAATTGGCAAGTCGTCCCCCAAAGTCAAGGGAATAGGTATTTGCCCAAAATATTTCCAAATTAACTGACAGCCATTTTGTATTTGAGTACAATATTTATTTATTAGCCACCATCCCATTTTTGAATTTAATACACCTAGCAGGGCTTTGTTATCAGTAGGAATAAACCACATCGAATTATTACAGTACAAGCCTTGTTCGTCATAAATAAAACATGGCTTCACCTGAAAAACCTGATACATAATTTTTGGTTTTAAAAATGAACTTAGATAATCATCCGTTGGAGTATTATCTAATTCTAACCAGTGATGTTGACCTTTAAAGGGCTTTTCCAAAGTTTCTTTGCTTCCACGACACTGTCCTCTTTTCTTTAGCCGTTCTTTAAATGGTAATAAATGACTATAAATTGAAGGAAATTTATTTTTCAAAATTTTATAACTACCATATTTAGCTAAAATAATGTTGTCTAAAAGATTTTTATTAGGAAGACCGTATCTAGTAATATCTCTGCCTTTCAAAATCTTACCTATAATATTCTTTGAATTAATGTCATCCTTAATCAATTCATTTAGCTTATTATTACCAATAACAAACGCTTCCGTTAAACCAGGTATGATTCCTCTAGATGCTTCGCCATTAATGAATTTCTTTAAGGTTTGCGTATTTTTTAATCTACTAAGAAGTTCTTTATCCCTTTTTGAGGAAATCACCCAAGTGTTCTTATCAAATGAGCTGGTCTTATAACTTTCAAAGCTCAATGCTACATTTGTTTGGAAATCGGCTGCAGTAGCAGATTTTAAAACGGCAACCTCAAATTCTTCCTCAGGTGCCTTATTGGAGGCTACAAAAATTAAAGGATATGTTGTGGCTCCCTGAAAAATCTGAATATCACCAAAGTCAATTAGTTGATGCAATGCCTTGGTTAAAAAATACGAACGTAACGGTTGACCGTAGCCAGCCTGCAACCATTTATTAGGCATTATATAAGACAATACCCCTTTTGCTTTTAATATATTAAAACCCTTCTCCACAAAAAGCACATACAAATCTCCCCTTTTATCAAAAGTTTCGTAACCATATTTTTCTAACTGTTGGGATTGTTCCTTTATCGTTTCTAGTTTTACATAGGGCGGATTACCAATCACCACATCGAAACCCCCTTTTTTAAAAATCTGCGGAAATTGTTGTTCCCAAGAAAATGCGTTAGGGCCAGCAACTTTTTTATCATCAATTAAGCTATTGCCACATTTAATATTACTGCTTAAGTCATTTAACTTTCTTCTGGGTTGAGCAGTTCGCAACCAAAGCGAAAGTTTGGCAATCTCAACCGATTCTTCGTTAAGGTCTACACCATATATATTATTTTCTAAAATGGTGTTTTCAATATCACTAAAAACTATACCGCCGCCTAAAATTTTAGCTTTAAGCTCATCTATATAGCGGTGTTCCTTTATTAAAAAATCTAAGGCTTGATTTAAAAAAGCCCCAGACCCGCAAGCAGGATCACAAATGGTAAGTTCTAATAACCAATCTCTATAAGAGTCTAGGAGTTGTACCAACTCCACTATTTTGGTTTTAGGTCTTTTAGCACGCCCCTTAAAATATTCTTCTTCCTTAAAACCTAAGGTGGACTTCTTATCTTCACAAAGTTTACCGACCGTATTTTCTACGATATATTTGGTAATGTATTTAGGCGTGTAGTAAACACCGTCCTTTTTTCGTTTGCTTTTCTGTTTGTCAAATTCCGCTCCTTCAATTTCGGCATTGATACTTTCAATTTCATTTAAGGAGTTCTCGAAAATATGCCCTAGAATATTTACATCAACTTGACTTTCAAAATCATATTTGGCTAGCTGCAAAGCGTGCCTATACAGTAAGTCATTACTGATTTCCAAATTATCGAGTACCGTATCCGGTTTGAAAAGACCCCCGTTGTAGGCATAGATTTCCGCCCTTGATGTTGTTCCTTGCCGTCCAGTATCCAAAAAATTGAAGTATTGTTTAAACAAATCATATAAGGGTCGTTCATCACCAAAATCATTATCGGCCTTCCATTTGTCCAAGATTTGAACGGTGGAGTTTGGGGGTAACAACCCTCTATCCTCTGAAAAAAAGATGAACAAGAACCGATCTATCAATTTTTGAGATTTTTTGAAAAGGCCTAATTTTACATTTTTTTCTAAACGGGTCAAATCCTCAGCTCCTACGTTCCCTACAGAAATCTCTTGTAATTCAGATTTCCTGTAACTCTTTAATCGTGTCACATTCTTTTTGACCAAATCACGATAGAGTTCCCGTTTAAACAGGGAATAATCGGCATAGAAACGTTTGGTTATTTTTTCTTCTTCAACTAAGGACGATTCCTTAACCGCTAATGGAACATTATTAAGGACATTATCTTTTTGCAGACAGAGATATAAAAGTTTGAATCGGTCTTGTGTAAGTTCAAAGAGATTGAATTCCTCAAACTCCGTAGCATCATTGATATAAAAGCGTAGCTTTTCAAAATTAGAGGTTACTACATACACACAGCCCTTTTGATTTGCCTTATAATCAAAAGCTTGCCTTCTTATGCTTTCCAGGTCCTTAGTATTGGTGCCTTTGAGTTCAATAACACCGACAGCATTTTTTCCGTTCAAAATAGCACCATCAGCTTTACGGTTATTCTTTTGATTTTTAAATTCTGTCGTAAGGTTAAACTCAGGGTTCGGATTGAGTGTATACCCTAGAATAGAAACAAAAAGTTCGTTTAAAAAAGTGGCTTGAAACTGCTCTTCTTTAGAGTTTCTTATGTTCTCCTGTATCGTGGTGTTGAAAAAGTAGGAAACATACCTTGCGTACGCTTTCTGAACGGTTTTTTCATCCAGTTGTTTAAGGTAGTTCTTTAGTACAGAGGTTTGGAAAAGTGCCATTGGTTGGTATGCGGTTTAGCAAGTCTAAAAATAGGGATTATCAAGCTAAACAGGGCTAAATGAATTCCTTTCAGTACAATTAAGACCAAAAACTGTTAAAATTTATTGAAAAAGGATAAGTTTTCAAAAGTGTGCACAAACTGTGCATTGAGAAAAATGAAAAAGCCCTCACATCTGTGAAGGCCCGTGTTTACTGGTGGAGAATACCGGATTCGAACCGGTGACCTCTTGCCTGCCAGGCAAGCGCTCTAGCCAACTGAGCTAATCCCCCTTTTGGCTGGCGCAAAGAACATACTTTTTAGTAAGCTATCAAAGAAATCTTAATCTTTCTTAACACTTAAAATTAACACAGGAATAGGTGCTGAGAATTCCGATTTTGGAATCGTACTTTTTTCCCATAATTTTTTAAAGAACCCTCTTTTACGCCTAAACACGCATAATAAATCCGGGTGCTGTTCCCTAAAGTGCTCCAAAACACCTTGGTACGTTGTTGGATTCTCGGTAATGGTAAGTTGCGAGCTCATATCTAACAAGGCCGTATTTATCTTTAGATCATCATCGGAGTAACCTGGGGTCTTTACCAACAACAAGTTTATTTTACACTTGTGCTTATTGCTAATGGTTACCAAAGGATCTAAAATCCTTTTTCGTTTTAATATGCCCGATTTAAAAGCTACAAGTACGTTTTTAAAACTAGTGTATTCTGTTCCCTTGGGCACGACCAAAGTGGGAATATCGGTACGTTTAACTATCCCACCAGAGGTACTGCCCAAATACAATTCTTCGCGAATATCACTACTTCGAGGCGCAAGAATAATCAGGTCGATGCCCATCTCCTTGTCAATATCGTTAAGGCCATCTACCAAATCTCCTTGGTAGGTAACTACCTTAATAGCTATATTTTTACTATCCACTTGGGAGATGACACTTTTTAAACGTTCCTTACCACTTTCTGCAATTATTTCCGACACATTGGCCAACGTACCTGCTTTAGTGGTTGCGCTAAAGACTTCCATCACATAAATACTTGCACCAAAATCCGAAGCAAAATCTATTGCGTATTGCAAGGTTTCGTGAGCGTCCGAAGAGGTTCCTACGGGAACAAGAATATTATTCATAATTGGGTTGTTGATTATTACTCTAAATTTACAATTTAATTGAATTTCTTTTATGATTCAGAGCGCAAAGATATCCGAAATTCCTGATATTCTTAAAATTACCCATGCCTGCCGCTTGAAAATGGAGTTAGAAGGTGTTTTTCAATGGACCACCGAGTACCCGAACGAAAAGCAGTTTGTTACAGATGTTTATCGTAAAGAGTTGTATGTATTAAAGAAAGATGATGAACTTATCGGATGCATTGTGTTGTCAACTGCAATGGACAATGAATACCAAACCGTGCAATGGTTAACCAAAAACCATCTAAATCTATACATACATCGTTTGGCGGTGCACCCGGATCATCAAGGGCAAGGCTTTGCACAGCAATTAATGGATTTTGGGGAAAACATTGCCCGTGCCCGGGGTTTTACCTCGGTACGATTGGATACCTTTAGCCAAAACAAGCGCAATCAACGCTTCTATGAACAGCGGGGATACCAAAAATTAGAGGACATTTTTTTTCCAAACCAAAGCGAATATCCTTTTCATTGTTATGAATTGGTACTATAACACTTTTCTTGAGAACTGCCATAAATTTTAGAAATATCAACAAACTTGCCATTCCGGCTACCATTGCCGGTATAGCGGAACCGCTCTTGTCCATAACCGATACGGCCATTGTGGGCAATATCCCGGTAGACGGATTGGAATCCTTGGCCGCAGCAGGTATCGTAGGCTCTTTCTTATCCATGCTCATCTGGATTTTAGGCCAGACCCGTAGTGCTATTTCCGCTATTATTTCACAATATTTAGGTGCAGGTAGGTTAAATGAGGTAAAATCGTTACCGGCTCAGGCCATTTATTTGAATATTGCACTTAGCATCCTTATTCTGCTGTCCACTATTTTTGTTGTCGAGGAGATTTTTGAATTTCTGAACGCATCGGGTAAAATTTTACGGTATTGTGTGAGCTACTATTCCATTCGGGTTTGGGGCTTTCCGTTAACCTTGTTCACATTTGCCGTTATGGGCATTTTTAGAGGGCTTCAAAACACCTATTGGCCCATGATGATCGCGATTGTAGGTGCCGTGCTGAATGTTATTTTGGATTTTATTCTTGTCTACGGTGTAGAAGGTTGGATAGAACCGCTGTATTTGGATGGGGCTGCCTATGCCAGTTTGATCGCACAAGCCGTAATGGCCATAATGGCTTTTGTGCTATTGCTTATCAAAACCGACATAAGCCTTAAACTAGAATTTCCCATACATCCAGAACTGGGCAGGTTGGTGGTTATGAGCCTAAATCTCTTTGTACGTGCCATAGCTCTAAATACCGCATTGATACTGGCCGTTAGGGAAGCCACGGCTATGGGCGATAATTATATTGGCGCACACACCATTGCCATTAATATTTGGCTTTTTTCGGCCTTTTTTATAGACGGTTACGGTGCCGCAGGAAATATTATGGGTGGTAGACTTTTGGGGGCTAAGGATTATAATGGATTATGGGAGCTCTCCAAAAAAATTGTGCTGTATGGAAGCTGCATCAGCCTTATGCTTATGGTTTTGGCATTCGTTTTTTACTACCCCATCGGCGCGCTTTTCTCAAAGGAACCGGTAGTTTTGGAAGCTTTTTACGGGGTATTTTTTATAGTGATACTCGGGCTGCCCATAAATACCGTGGCCTTTGTGCTTGATGGTTTGTTTAAAGGTTTGGGCGAAATGCGCTATCTTAGAAATACGCTGCTCTCCGCTACTTTCCTAGGCTTTGTGCCCATGCTCTTTTTTGGGAAGTATATGGGCTGGAGCCTTACCGGAATTTGGATATCCTTTTCTGTTTGGATGCTCATTAGAGGCGGAGCCTTGGTGTGGAAGTTTAGGAAGAAATTTCTCCCGATGTTACAAAATGGGTGATTTAAAATAAGATGCTGGATGTTAGAAGTACTTTGTTATCTAGCAGTGTTGTACTTAATAATAAATTGCATTTGTGTTTGAACTAGAGCTTGAACCCGAACTTTCTGGACAATCCGGCACCTAAGGATTCAAAAAGAAATAAAGAGGTGACCATCTGTAAGAGGAGCCAAACGAAAGTTGAAGTGACGAACTAAGGCTCTGGTGACGAAGTCATCTATTCAATGGAGAGTAGGCGGTTATCAGTTTAAAGTCAATTGATATGTTGTATTTAGGGTTGTATTTGTATTTGAGTTTGTATTTGATTTTGAACTTGACTCTAGAACTTGCTGGACAAGTCCGTACCTTTGAACCTGAGCCTTGAACATTGAACCTTTGAACCTGAAACCTATCATGACAAACAGACCCAACGGAAGTCTTTACACGAAAATAGAAAATCAGATTGCAACGGTAGAGTTTGGCCATACTGCCAGCAACTCTTTTACCTTGGAACTTCTTAATAGATTGACGTCGGAACTTGATAGACTTTCCGATAACGAAGCAGTCACGCTCATTTTACTGAAATCTGAAGGGGAAAAGACCTTTTGTGCCGGTGCTTCTTTTGATGAATTGATGCAGGTGTCCAACATGGAGCAGGGCGACATTTTCTTCAGCGGCTTTGCCAATGTCATCAACGCCATGCGCCGTTGCAAGAAAGTAATTGTGGGCCGTGTGCAGGGCAAGGCAGTGGGCGGCGGTGTCGGCTTACTTTCGGCATGTGACTACGTTTTTGCGGTTGAAGCCGCTTCAATTCGTTTATCGGAAATCTCCATTGGCATAGCGCCTTTGGTCATTGCGCCCGCTTTGGAACGCAAAATGGGAATCGCGGCGGTTTCCGAACTATCCCTTAATGCCACCGAATGGAAAAATGCCTATTGGGCACAGGAAAAAGGGTTGTTTGCCAAGGTCTTTGAAAACTTAAATGAACTGGACACCGAAATCGATTTTTTTACCCAAAAATTATCGGCCTATAACCCGGCAGCTTTACTGGAGTGGAAAAAAGTACTTTGGAACAATACAGATCATTGGGATACGTTATTAACGGAGCGCGCCAGAATTACAGGTGCGTTGGCACTATCGGAATTCACCAAGAACGCATTAGCGAAATTCAAGAATAAATAGCAGCAATCCATGCCAAACCGGCATTTAGTATTTCTTTTTATTGTTTTAAACGCTTGCTTTTTCGCAACAGGTCAGGGTACTCGTGAAATACGCTCGGTATACAAACGTATCCAAAAAGGCCTAGATCTATATACTTCAAAGACCATTCCCGTATTTGAAATGTCTACCGAAGGAGGCGAGGTTACGGGATATTATAAAGACAGTACCATTCAAAAATTATCTGCTGTTTTTTTTAGGGGAATCGGGAAAGTGGTTTCAGGACTATTACGTCAAGGACAAAAAGGCCGCATTTGTATTGGCTACCCGTCACAGCTATAATGGGCCCTTTTATTACGATGAGGAAACAGCAAAAGAATATGGGGAGGAGGAATACTTTGATTATGAAAAAACAAAGATCACTGAAGAACGTTTCTACCTGCAAAACGATAGTATTTTTATATGGCTGAATGATTATGGCACTCCTGCCGATGTTGGATTAGAGGATAAAAACACCAAAACCGAGGAATTATTGAGCACTTCCCAAAGGTTACAGGAACTCTTGGCCGGCTATAAAGAGGAAGATGAGGGATATTAAGTAGCGTGGCCAAGAGCCAAAACAGACCTAGGGTAGGTGTCTATACTAAAAAGCATCACCTCACCGTTTGTACAACAAAACATATAGCTTTAGCATGGATATTTTAAAATTTTTGAACGGAGACCTTGTTTTTCCTATGTTGGCGCTCTTTGTGGTCGTTATCTATTTTGTAAACAGAACCAGGACAAGACGCAAATTTAAGAGATAGGGATGCATGGACATAAGCGTATGACTTGGATCATCTTTTAATCTTGCCTTTTTTCATTAGGGGCTTTTTTGACATACTCCGCGTATAATCAGTATCAAAAAACCCAAAAATTACTGGAAAAAGGTGTGCTAACCACAGCCACGGTAACGGAATATGAAATCCACCAAAGTGATTGCGGAACCACGTACAAGCCGGTTCTCGAATTTACACAGGTCTTTGAAAAAACAGCAGTACACAAGCGGCATCAGTTCTAGACCGCCTGCGTACGAAATAGGCGAAAAAGTAAAACTTATTTATAGCCCACAACAAATTGATGATGTGAAGACCATTTCATTTTGGGGCTTGTACCGCTGGAGCGTTATATTACTTATGGATGCAAGTCCGTTATTGGTCATCGGAGGAGCCTACCTACTTTACATTAGCAAATAAGCCGCTCCAAATAACGATGTACTAGCTGTAGGTCTTCTATAGAAATAGTACCTTTGCGCCTTAAGAGTTATTTATGTCAACAATCAGGATTACCAAACAGTTCAATTTTGAAACCGGCCATGCGCTTTACGGGTATGACGGAAAATGCCGTAACGTTCACGGGCATAGTTATAAGCTTTCCGTAACCGTAATAGGCCATCCCATTACCGATACCTCCCACGTAAAATTGGGAATGGTCATAGATTTTGGCGACCTTAAGAGAATTGTGAAAGAGGAAATTGTGGATAAGTTTGATCATGCCACCGTGTTCAACAAAAACACGCCCCACGTGGAATTGGCAAAAGAACTTATCGATCGCGGACATAATGTTATCCTGGCCGATTACCAGCCTACTAGTGAAAATATGGTAGTGGATTTTGCCGCTAAGATCAAAGCCAGATTACCCAAAAATATCAACTTGCACTCCTTAAAGCTTCAAGAAACGGAAACCTCCTTCGCAGAGTGGTACTCAGCGGACAATGTGCTTTAGAATAATGGCACATAAATTTTAAATGTCTGATTTAAATTGAACTAGAACATAGAAAAGTCGGACACCTGAACGTCCGACTTTTCTAGATTTCCATATATTTTAATATAGCTAACAGTTAAACCCTAGGAGAATTCCTCTAAAATTTTAGAAGTTTCCAAATCATTTTGGATTTCATTGCGCTGTTCCCTTATAATTTCCTTGATGCGTTGAGGCACCATACTATCTCCCAATATCTCGTTATATTCCTCGATAGCGGATTTATCGCCTCGCACGGATTCTTCTAACATTGCTTCGTCATTATCACTAGAAAAGAAGGCTTTGACATCCATCCAAGTCCTGTGCATGGAACCTTTTGTCGTCCCATCTACGTCCAAATCTCCCGTATCCAAGGCCGGTGCCGCATTATGTAAGGTCTTTGCAAAGAGTGCACGTTGTGCGACACGTTTTTCAAAATATATTTTTACGCCCCCGTCCTTTGCATTTTCGGCAGCTTTCTCGAAACCCTTTACGGAATCTTCGTTTTTAGCTATAAGGTCATTTATTCTTTTCTCGATAGTCTTGATATCGTTGTTCATGTCTTTATTTTATTTCCGGTAACATAACACCTACCGTTTGGCTTTAGTAAGATATCATTCAACTTTCGTATGGATCAACTCTTATCAAACGAAAATTGACGCGTTTGCCAAAGCAAAACCCTATTGCGCTATATTTGTAAGCTACATGACGACCCTACTAGTACCAAAAGGAAAAAAAATATACTTCGCCAGCGACAACCATCTGGGGGCGCCAAACCCTGAACAGAGTTTGCCGCGCGAAAAAAAATTTGTGGCTTGGCTGGACCAGATCAAAGAAGATGCCGGGGCAATTTTCCTTGTTGGCGATCTTTTTGATTTTTGGATGGAATACAAGACCGTTGTTCCAAAAGGCTTTACTAGGACGCTTGGAAAACTGGCCGAAATTTCCGATTCAGGGATACCTATCTATTTCTTTGTGGGCAACCACGACCTTTGGATGAACGGCTACTTTGAAAAGGAACTAAATATTCCCGTATTTCACGAACCCCAACAGTACACCATTAACGGAAAATCTTTCTTTATTGGTCATGGCGATGGTCTTGGCCCTAACGACAAGGGATATAAACGAATGAAAAAAGTGTTTACCAATACGTTTGCCAAATGGCTGTTCCGTTGGTTACATCCCGATCTAGGAGTTCGGTTGGCGCAACATCTGTCCGTTAAGAACAAACTTATTTCAGGTGACGATGATGCCAAATTTTTAGGCAATGATAAAGAGTGGCTAGTACAATACTGTAAACGCAAATTGGAGACCCGGCACTACGACCATTTTATATTTGGCCACAGACATCTGCCTTTAGAAATCAATCTTAACAGCACTTCGAGATATACCAATCTTGGGGATTGGATCAATTATTACACCTATGCCATTTTTGATGGGGAAAATCTAGTTCTGGAGAAGTTTGAAGGATAGATTTATGGGCTTTTGCCCTAGCAAATTGATGCAGGGATTGATTGGTTTAACAAGCTCCGTTGATGAGGTTTTTTACGCAAGCCATTTCTATCTCTAGCCGACAAGCCTTCTAAAGATTGAAATTATACGTAAAATTTGTTTAATTTTGCATCCCGAAAATAGACAAGGATTATGCCCAAAATAGGCAACATACAACTACCCGATTTCCCCTTATTGCTTGCCCCTATGGAGGATGTGAGCGACCCCCCGTTCCGTGCGCTGTGTAAGGAGCAGGGTGCCGATGTGGTCTATACCGAATTTATTTCTTCCGAAGGATTGATTCGTGATGCGGAAAAAAGTGTCATGAAGCTGGATATATATGAAAAGGAACGGCCTGTGGGCATACAGATTTTTGGGGCCAACTTGGATTCCATGTTGCAAACGGTCGATATTGTAGAGAAAAGCAATCCGGATATCATAGACATCAATTTTGGATGTCCGGTAAAAAAAGTAGTCTGCAAAGGTGCCGGAGCCGGTATATTGAAGGACATTCCCCTGATGGTAAAATTAACGGCGGAAATGGTTAAACGCACCAACCTTCCCATTACCGTTAAGACCCGTTTGGGCTGGGACGAAGATTCCATAATGATCGAGGAGGTTGCGGAACGTTTGCAGGATGTAGGCTGTAAGGCTATTTCTATCCACGGCCGCACCCGCGCGCAGATGTACAAGGGCCATGCCGACTGGATACCTATTGCCCGCGTAAAGAACAATCCCAGAATGCATATTCCCGTTTTTGGAAACGGCGATGTAGATTCCCCCGAAGCCGCAAAAAGAATGCGGGACGAATACGGTTTGGACGGAGCCATGATAGGCCGCGCAAGTATTGGCTATCCCTGGTTTTTTAGGGAGGTAAAACATTATTTTGAAACTGGCGAACATAGAAACCCGCCCACCATGGAAGAGCGCGTGGAGGCAGCCCGCAGACATCTACAAATGGCCATAGATTGGAAAGGCGAACTACTGGGTGTTTTTGAGACCCGAAGGCATTACACCAACTATTTTAAGGGAATACCCGATTTTAAACCCTATCGCATGAAAATGGTAACCAGCGATGAATCTGCAGATGTTTTTGCCGCTTTCGATGAGGTACTACAGAAGTTTGGGAATTATGAGTTTGTATCCCCCTAGCCCCCAATGGGGAACTAGAAAAGTTCAAGCTCAAGTGTCAAGTGCAATGGCTTTGTTTTTGAATAAATTAAAAGTAATATAGTTCTCTGTTTTTACGAGGAGCTAAGAATCCTGCGAAGTGGTAAACTGTTGGTTTGAGAGGGTAGTTTGTAGTTAAAAAAAGAAACAGTAAAAGGTCAAGAACTATGGCTAAAATTAAACCTTCTCATAATAAATACCTTCTGAATACATCTTTAAACTTGTATTTGAGTTTTATTTTTATATCTGTATTTAAATCCTCATTCCTCTTTTAGCCTCGGCTCAGATATTTTTTAACCTCAGTAACATTTACGGTTAAGTGATAATAGAGGAAGCGCAAGGCGAACAGCCTTTTTAATTTGTTTTAAACTTGAACTTGACTCTTGAACTTGACTCTTGAAATCCCCTCCTCTAAAGCCCTGCCACCAACTTCTTATTTATCCTACTACTGGCAATTTTGGAGGCAATGATGCCCAGCACCAAAATAGTACCCAGTACAATACCCACATTAATTACCTGATATTCCACCGGGTAGGCTAGACTAGGCGTAATCCGTAGCCAGCCAAAAGCGAGTTGGGACCATATCAATAGGGAACCCAAAAGCACGCCTATAAATCCCCCAACACCCGTTACCAATACGCCCTGCACAAAATAGATGCGCCGCAGTTCTTTGATCGTAGTTCCCAAACTGTAGAGCGTTTTAGAATTTTGCTGCTTGTCCAAAATCATCATTATAATGGCGCCTACGACATTGAACAAGGCTATAATCAGCACCAAGGTAAAAATGAGGTAGGTGGCCACATTTTCGGTATTCAACATTTTGTAGAGCGTGCCGTTGAGTTCTTGCCTGTTCTTTAGGATGACAGAATTATCTAAACTTTGCAGTATAGCTGCCCTAACCGACGCCTCGTTCGCGCCATCCTTTAACTTAAAATTTATACCGGTGTATTGGTTCTTTTCTTTTTCCAAGAGCGCCTGTGCCAAGGGTAATTGCGCAAATATATATTTATTGTCCAAGTCTGCCTCTACCGCATAAACGCCACCGATAACCATAGGCAATTGATTGTAAAGTGCATTAACATTAACGCTCTGCTGGGAAATAGAGCCCTCCCCCGGCTTAAACGCATAAATCTGTAACGGACTCCTAAATTGGTTTACGGTAATACCTAGAATATTTGCGATACCGATGCCGGACACTACCTGTTGTTCGTTTATAGTCCAATCTCCATAATAGATAGTGCTGTCCACGCCCGTGACCTTAGTGTAGTTGGAGTCTATGCCCTTTAAATACGCAATGTGGTTTCTGCCCTTATGCTCCAGATACACTTTTTCCTCTATTTCCTTGGAATAATAGGCCAAGCCATCTACAGCGGCAAGGCGCGTTTCCTGTTCCGGACTTAGGGTAAAGAATTTGCCTGTGGCAGGTTGCGCTTTCAGTTGTGGGTCAAAGGAGTTGGTAAAGGAAAGACTGAACGTTTTTAATCCGGCGAAGCCCGAAAGCACGATGAACAATGCTGCCGAACCGATAACGATGACCAGAAAAGTGATAAAATTGATGATGTTCACAGCGTTCTGGCTGCTCTTGGATCTTATATACCGTTTAGCTATGTATAGCGGAAAATTCAATCCTTAGGATTTTTTTCTTTTGGCCAACAGGTCTCTGTTCTCAATGGGATTTTCCTCCCCTTTAAGCGATTTTTCTATCTTTTCGATGTAATCCAGCGAATCGTCCAAGTAAAAAAGTAGTTCAGGCACGCGGCGCAGTTGGTTTCTGGTACGTTGTGAAAGCTCATGTTTAATAAGAGGCTGATTGGATTTTATACCCTCCATGAGTTCTTTAGCGTTTGCATTCGGGAAAATACTCAAGTATACTTTGGCAATTGAAAGATCTGTGGTAACGGCAACTTTACTCACGGATATCAAGGTGCCTTTGAGTCCCCCATCAATGGCAGCTTTTTGTAGAATATCCACGATATCCTTCTGAATTACTCCCCCTATTTTTCGTTGTCGTTGCGTTTCCATACCACAAAAATACGTAGAATAATGTATCTTCGATAGCAATGCAAGAGATACCGAAGAAAATTCCACATGAAAAAAATAGAACATATAGGAATTGCCGTTAAAAACTTGGAAGCTTCCAACCGGTTATATGAGAAACTATTGGGCACTGCACCCTATAAGCAGGAGGAAGTGGCCTCCGAAGGCGTAAGAACTTCTTTCTTTAAGAGCGGCCCTAATAAAATAGAACTTTTGGAGAGCTCAACCACAGATGGCCCTATCGCCAAATTCTTGGAAAAGAAAGGCGAAGGCATACATCATATTGCCTTTGAAGTAACAGATATCGTAGCCGAATTAAAGCGTTTAAAAAAAGAAGGTTTTATTATTTTGAACGAAACCCCAAAAAAAGGGGCAGATAATAAATTAGTAGCTTTTGTGCACCCCAAAAGCACAAAGGGTGTTTTAGTAGAACTGTGCCAAGAAATCCCATTGGAGTCCTGAATAACAGGAGAGCGGTACTTTGTTAAAATGAGCTAAGTATTTACCTTCCTTGATGCTTTTTTGTTTGTGTTGATTAAAAATAAGTGGTAATATTGCATCCGCAATTCGCGGGTGCTATAGCTCCGACCTGACTCTCCCGATACTTATTGGGACAGGTGAGATTTTGAAACGGAGTATTAATTTGGTCCTATAGCTCAGTTGGTTAGAGCACCTGACTCATAATCAGGTGGTCCCTGGTTCGAGCCCAGGTGGGACCACTAGTAAAATCAAGGCTTTCAAGAATTAAATCTTGAAAGCTTTTTTTATTTGCACATAATTTGCACATAACATCCAAACTTTTATTTTTTCTTATTATTTGTTGGCATTTAATAGCAAATGATATAAATTTTAATTGTTTGTAGACTTCAACTTCCCCAAATCTTACCATAACTTATCTGCGCGTGGATCCAGTTGGATTTCTTTAGTGTTCGGATTGATAAGCGTTAAGAAGAAATCCAGCAGGGCGCAACCTACTTTTGATTTGGAGTACAACCATTATTTACTTTAGTTTAAATACCAGGTACACTATAATAATTAAGCAAATCAAGTAAGTCCCATAATGAATGCAAAGTTGAACTTTTGGAATCACTATTGACTTGGATAACTGCTTTACCATATTCTGAATAGCGTGTTGCAGTCTATCGCTTCTCTCCTTTTCATTTCGTAAGTGGACTTCAAGAAGGTATTCAATGCCCGCGGTATCCGCTTTGATTTTGATGTTCTCCGTATTTTGAGTCAACTTTTCTAACTTTATTATGCTCTTATTAAATCCGTCTAATTCGTCACTTAGAAGTTCCATGACTTCATCTAGTTTTTTATAGCCCATTATTTCTTGTTTTAAAATTCTATTCCCTTACTAATACTTCTTTTGATTACTTTTTTTATTAAACTCTTGGCGATACTCGCTGCAAAGTTTACTGTGAGTTCCGTTGTCTTTCCTAAAAGCTTCACTGTATTGATTGGTTTAAATTGATTTGCTATTCCTCTATTCTGAGCAATTTTAGCCATAATTCTTCCTCCAGACATGGAACGATGTACTTCGCTTGCTTTTAAATTATAACCTTTGTATTCCAATCTAAATCCTTGTAATTTGTTTGCCTTGTTGATGGTTGGAATGACTTTTACATTTTCTTTCTTCATTGCTTTAATGTAATCCTCTAAGTTCTTTGGTCTTTCCTTTTCCATCACTTTTTGATGGATGTTTTTAATTTCTAAACGTATCGGTTGTGGTGTTATATTCTTTTCTAGTTGTACTTCCTTGACGGTGGTTAGTCCCATTTGCTTAGCCACGCTTTCAGCCGCTACCTGGCTTCGTTTTCCGATAAAGCTGTCGTTGTATGCTTTTCCATCAAAACCTATTCTATTGACATACAAATGCACGTGAATATGTGCTTTGTCTCTATGAACAAATGCAACAGCTTGCCGATCTTTTAAATTCATTGCTTGTATGAATTTCTGAGTCATTTCTCCTAATTGTTCTGTGCTTAATTTTCTTCCATCTTCTTGAGTAGGACTTAGTATAAAACTGAGGGTATTTTTATGACAGCGTACATTCTGTTCTTGAATCATTTTAAATTCTTCGGTAATATGCGCTTTAGTATCCCCAGCTATATGTTGTCTAAAAACTACTTCGGCATCTTTTTCTTGATTCCATCCATAGGATATGGATGCGCCTGTATGTGTGATCGATTGTCCTTTTCCAATCATGACTTTATTTTTTAAAGTTGTACAGGTGATTTCGTATCTGTTCGGCTAACTGAGTAACTTCATTTGATAGTTTATAATCATGCTTTTTAAACATATTGCTGATACTTGTAAAGTTGTTTTTATACTTGACCAGCATTTGATAATGTGCTAGCTGTTCAGAAGTCAAACGTTCGATAACCGAATTTTCAAATGCAGAGCTTCTGCAGAATTCGGAAAGAGATATTCCTGCTCGTACTGCTCTTTTTTTAAGGAGTTTCTTTTCATAAATAGAGCATCTAAATTTGATATAGGTCTTCTTCATTTTTTATTTTCTTTGCAACCATCGGGAGTAAAGCAAGTTTGTTTTTGTGGCAACAAAAACACATCTTGCGCCTCCTGACTAATTCCCTTTTTAGCACAGTGAATCAGCCACTGGTTCACATCTTTAAATCCTTCATATAGTTTTGATTTGTCATTGAATTTATTAGACTGATGTATCAAGTTTTCAGTCGTTAGTTTTCCATTGGAATCATTATCTAGATAGAGGTCGACTTGATCATATTCTTTGCTTATTAATTTTACTTTTTCTAAAAAACCAATCGAGTTCATAATGAGAAAATCATATTCAGATGCTAGGTTTTTGTTTATTTCAGTTAGGGATAGTATGTCAAACATTCCTTCAATAATTAGTAGCTTTGAATGACCTTTTTGAATTGAAGTCATATCCTTTGGAGAGGATGAATTCTTTAAGTATTTATTTCGTAGTTCCCATCCATCAGAATCATTCTTTAGTCCAACTGCGAAATAGTTTTTACCTTTGAATTGATAGTGTACTTCTTTAACTAGTTTCTTGGCTGTTTCTATACCTATCCTTCTTGCTTGTAAATATTGTATTAAAGCCGGATGTGATAGTTCTTTGACTTTTATAATAGTTATCGCATGGTTTACTTCTAATTCTTGCGACTCCTCTTTTAAAATAGGTTGCTGTTGAAGAAAAAAAGAGTTTTCCATTTGTTCTCTAATAAACGCTAAAGCACTCTTTACAGAACATAGTTTGATTTTACAGATTAGGTCAATAACATTCCCTCCGATTCCTTGTCCATGGTCGTACCATCTATTTAGTTTCTTGGATACCTTGAAAGAGGCTTGGGTTTCTGATCGCAGTGGACTCAGAAACCAAGCTTCTTTCTCCGTTGCTCTGATCGGAAAGTGCTCGAGTTTTGCCAGCGCTTTTTCGATGGGAAAAGCTCGGGCTCTTTCACACGATAATCCTGTTGTTCTTTTTTTTTTCATTAGCCTATTTTTTGTTTAGCCTCATTTTATTAAATTTCACCTACCTTCCTACCTAAGTCAGTATCTGTAATGGTTTGGAGCTTAGGTAAGTACTATTTTTTACCTACCTATCTTACCTTTTAGGTAGGTTAGGTAACTCTTAGGTAAGCTTGGGTTTTAAGATCCTACCTGGCTTTATACCCTATGTTTAGTAACTTTATGATCTTCTAGGTAACTAGGTAGGTATTATTACACTTTTCTTGATAATTCTATTTCCCATGGGGAAGCTGCAAACAGGGATTTTGCCAAATAACCGTAAACTTGGCGCGTGGGGTGCTTCACTTTTTGAAAGTCAAATCCAGCTAAAGCACGACCAATATTAATATGATTGAGGCGCAGGTTAAGATCGCTTGTCGCTACCATCACATCTGAGGCTGTTTTGAAGTCTTTCATATCGTTAGACTTTTCGTAAAACTTAGCAATAACCTCTTGTTCTGAAGTTAATTTGGTATATCGCTTGTTGCGTTCTTCATTTTCCTGGATATCATTAATAGTAAGCTCGGGATTGAAAGTAGTATCGCTGTAGCCTAGATGATAGGCTTGAGACCATACCATATGAATATCTACTTCCTTGGAGTACCTAAAATCAATTTTACCTTTGAGTTCAAAACACAACCAACGAACTGATCCTGTTTCGTCATTTAAAAAAGAAGACATATTAGTCGATCCAACAAAGGAGCATATTCTTGGAAGCGTAGTATTTTTTCTATCGTACGGTAAACGTTCGTTGATAAAGGTTTTGGAGAAAAATGATTTTAAAGCATTCACATCCTTTTTGGATAGTACTGCTAGTTCATCCAAATTGTAGAGAAAGTTTCTGCACAATTGTATCCTGGCATCTTTATCGTTACTTATATCCTCGGCCATGAATTCGGCGAGTTCTGGTGGGCATAGAAATCTGCACCAAGTAGATTTTCCTGAATTTTGGCCTTGATGGGATAATATAAAAGCTTGCTTGTTAAAATAGCCTATTTCCAAAGCACATTTTATGGTACGTACCAACCACTTTTTAAAATGATAATTGAACGCTTCTTTTTCATAGGTGGGCACATACGAGGCTAGTTTTAAAATATGGTCTTCTCCATCCCATTTTGGTAAGCCTAAAAAGTATTCTTTAACAGGGTTATATTTTGGAATCCATTCGGAGCGAATCAAAATCTCCAACTTTCCTGTTGGAATATCGATACCTGCTTTGGCTAATTCTATGATAAGTGAGTTTAAATTCAGATATTTTAAATCCTTTGAGTTCTTAAAGGCAATCTGAAAGTCATGGGATATTTCATTATAGGTAATGTCATACTTTGCTTCCAAGTATTCCATGGTATAATCATAAATGGTTTTCTTCTTGGCGTCCTTTACATGGTAAAGCCTATCGCCCTGGTTTTCACAAACCATTATCTTTTATTTTGAAGCAACCATTCCACTAATTTTGTTTTCTCAAAAAACAGCAGTTTACCGTTCGGTTTGGAGTGTGGAATTTTACCTTTTGCCGTGAGTTTATACAAGTAGCTTCTTGAAATTCCTGTATAGTCACAGGCTTCATCTAAGGTCAAAATTTCTTTCTGACCTATGAATAGTTTTTCTAATCGGTCTAGGCGATCTAGTATTAAAATTGTGTCCATCTTAAATGTATTTTTAAGGTTATAAAATGAACAAAAGCGCTTTTGCTTTCCCTTATGGGAGTGATACGATAAAGGTAGAAAAACTAAGGCTAAAGGAAAGGAAAGAAGGTAGTAAGTTGTTCACAAATAATTGAATAACAAGTTGTTATGTCAATTTATGCCTAATTATAACAAATTAAATGTTGGATAATTTTGATTGATTTAAAAAAGATTCAAAAAACACCTTTTAAAATTTTAAATAAGGTCCTTAAGGATAAGTTTATACAGGTTATCAACAAAAAATAAAAGGATTTATATAACAGTAGAGTTTCAAATACTTATTAAAATAAGTTGATGTATTGCTTTTTTCTGTTGGCTAGGTAAAGAATTGAAAGACAAATATATTGTCTGGTATTTATGAAAACGGTTTTTTTATAAAAATCAGTACAGTTCAAGGTTTAGATTAAAAATAACCTAATGCTTAGATTCACTTAACGTTACCTACTTGAAAAAATGATAGTTTTGTTTTGAGTTAGTTAAAAAACATTATTTAAGTTGAGTTAGTTTAAAAGCTGGTATTAATTATCAGCTTTTTTTATTTCTAAAAAGACTCAAGCTAGAAATTTCAAGTATGAAACAATGTTAACAGCGCTAGTCATTACCTATAACGAAATAGAATACATCCAAGCATGTATTGAAGGGATTGAGTTTGCTAACGAAATAATTGTTGTAGACTCTTTTAGCAATGATGGTACTTTTGAATATTTAAAAGAACACAAAAGGGTTAAGGTATTGCAAAATAAATTTGAGAATTTTACCAAACAAAAATCCTTTGCTTTAAATCAGGCTAGTCATGATTGGGTATTATTTGTTGATGCTGATGAAGTGGTCTCAAAAGAACTAAAATTAGAAATATTAAAAACAATACATTCAAAAAACATTAGAGAAGTTGCCTTCTGGTTTTATCGCGTATTCATGTTTGAAAATTACCCTCTTGCATACAGTGGTACACAATCTGATAAAAATATTCGCCTTTTTAGAAAAAGTAAAGTGAATTTTAATCCAAGAAAAATAGTTCATGAAACCTTAGAAGTAAATGGTGCAAGTGGCATATTCCAAACAAAACTCACCCACTATTGTTTTAAAAACTATGATGATTATAAAAGAAAGATGATCACCTATGGCAAATTAAAAGCAAAACAAGATTTCAAAAAAAATAAACAATTCAATTATGTTTTGCTTCTGGTGAAAACCTTTTGGACTTTTTTTCGGAAGTATATTATCCAATTGGGATTTTTAGATGGTAAAAGAGGTTTTATATTGTGTTACTTAAATGCTTTAGGAACCTTTGAACGCTACATAGAACTTAAAAGTTTAGGCTGTAAATAGTTCTGCTCCTGTTCTATCCCAAATGAAGTCCATATTGCGTTAGTATTTTTTACTTGTTTTCTAATTTGCTTATTTTTTAAAAGCGATGCTTCATTCTTGTAACTCCTTTCGTGTTCTAAATGAACACAAATGGCACTATAACGAAGCTGTTTTGATTTTATGCCATAATTAATTAATCGTTCTCCTAATTCACGATCTTCACCACCATATTGCATACGTTCATCAAAACCATTAACGGCTAAGATATCTTCTTTCCATCCTGATGAATTATGCCCGTTCCAACTTGCTTGAGTCGTGGTAACTTTATTCAAAAAATTAACTTGTGAGGGTATTGCTGCTAACTTTTTGTTTTTATACTTTTTATTCAAATTATGTGAATTTAGCCAATCGATAGAGAAACAATTTTGTTTTTCAATATCCTCTTTTGTAATTAAATTTGAAATCATTAAAGGTAATTTGCTATAGCCACCTGACATAAAATGGCCTTTTAGTTTGTTTTTAATATGTGTTTCTACAAAATCATTTCGAGGAATACAATCCCCATCAGTAAAGATAATATAGTCAGATCTAGAGGATAAAATAGCTTTATTTAATATTTTAGTTTTCTGAAAACCTTCATCTTCTTGCCAAACATGAATTAAAGGATAAAACACTTCTGAATCCATCCAATCAATAAGTAATTCTGTAGGTAACCCCGATCCATCGTCGGCAACAATAACTTCAAAATTTTTATAAGTTTGGTAATGGAAACCCCATAGTACCATTTTTAACCATTCTTCTGAATTATACGTACTAATAATAATTGATACTTTTATATCCATAACCAATCCTGTCCTAAATAAATTTACGTCATACAAAATTTAGCCTTTTTACTGGCTTATAACTACATTTTTAGTGCTTTTTAAAATAGAACCCCTTGTATATATTTATTTGGTGGTGGTTGTTCCTTGGCAAATGGATTATCCAGCCATTTATGTAGATCCACTTTTACAAAAAGGTTAAGTCTTATAAAAGCTACTAAATTAGACAAGTACCACGGGTGTTTTGCTTGAGTTTTTAGTGCTTTTATGATAAGAATTGTAATCAATGCAGTCCAAATCTGTATCATCACTGCATTTTGGGTAGTTCCGATGAAGGACTTGATGTGTAGCTGTTGTTTTATATCCCTGAAAAATATTTCTACCTCCCATCTAGCTTTGTAGAGTTCGGTTATCGTATTTGCTGTCCAAGACATTTGATTGGTAATGACCTCTATTGTCTGTTGGTTTTTATCGTCCCACAAGGCTACCCTTCTGAGTTTTCTTGGGTATTTTTCTTTGGTGTTGTTACCTGTAAGCTGGATTATCTCATCTTTTAGTACGTGCCCGTGTCTGTTTTCGGGCAGTTCAAGTTCTTTGACAGTCTTGAATTTTATGTTGCTTTTATGCCTGACCACAAAATATACCTCATTGCTGTCCCAAATATTCAGCAAGGCAAAATCATTATAGAACCTATCGGCGACAATAACACTTCCTTTTAAAAGTGGAATATCATAAGCTCCTTTGTTATCGGCCGTTTTTCCATCTGTTATATTTACATAAGCAGGTAAATGTCCATCATAATCAAGTAGCGTGTGCATTTTTATCGCTCCTTTCTTAGTCTTGTACTTTGCCCAATCGAACAGGCTTAAACAAAGGCTTATCGTGGTAGCATCCAATAAGAGGATTTTTGACTTTATCCTGAACTTGGTGCGCTTCATTTGAGCCTGCTGTCCCAAACTTTCCAAAAGCACAAAGTAGTAATCCCTAAAAAGCTCCCAACTTCTATTTTTATTCTGATAACTTAAAGTGGATTTTGATGGAGCTCTTTGCATCCCTAAATGATTGAGATTACCTGTTGCCGAACGAAGACCATTACTTATATCACGAACAGATTGGCTATTTGCAAATTGACAAAACAGCATGGATACCATATGGGACCAACTAGTAAATCCTTTTTGATGTTTATCACTTTGGTGAAAATCAACTAGTTTTTTGAATCTTGATTTATCGAGTTTGCTGATAATTTGAGAAAACAAAGTTATATTTAGCATCGGAGAAAGGTTTTTTTGTGTTGCACCACAAAGGTAACTTTGAGGAACAAATTTTCCTTTCTCTTTTTTAAACGTTTAGGACGCTATTGATCCATAACCTAAAAATTTATGAGCATCCAACCAATTAGCAGAATGGTATGTACCTCTCCTTCGAAAGTACTATCTAGATATAAATTTGAGGTTAAATTGACTTTAAAAAATTAAATTTTAAAGTTTAAGAAAATTTAAGTAAAAGGTTAAGTTTAAATTATGAAAACACCTATTTGAGTAATGAAGCTTTATTAGAATGGTATTGTTTCGTTGCTTTTCAAAAATTTTCTATACCATAACCCAGAATTTTTTAAAGTCCTTTTTTGTGTTTTAAAATCTACATGAACCAAACCAAACCTCGGGTAATAGCCCTCTGCCCACTCAAAATTATCAGTGAATGTCCAAATAAAATAGCCGCCTACTTTTAAACCCTCTTTTTTCGCTTGGTATACTTCTCTTATATAAGATTTAATATAATTTATACGATCCGTATCATTTACGCTATTATTTTGAAAAGTATCTTTAAAAGCAGCACCATTTTCAGTAATTAATATTTTGTTTACTCCCTTATATTTATTAAATTTTTTTATCATATGGTACATACTTTTTGGGTAAACCTCCCAATCCATCAATGTGGTTTTTACGTTTCTTTTTCTTGCATTTATAATTTTAGCTTTTAAATAGGGCACAAACCAGCTGTGTTTTATTACTTCTCGAGTATAATTTTGAACGCCAATAAAATCGAATTCAAAAATAATATTTGCAGCATCTTCTGGATATTGATATTTTTTAATTTTTTTTAAAGCGGGAATTTCTTCTGTTGGATAACCCAGGCCTAGTGAAGGTTCAATAAACATTCTATTCAATAAGGCATCTACTCTTTTTGTGGCTAAAATATGCTTTTCAGTATTTTTAAAAGGGGTACAATACGAACAGGAAAATGTAGTACCAATAATTCCATTCTTCACTAATAATTTAAGAGTTTTTCCTCCTCTGGCTTGTGCAAGTAAGGCATGATGAACAGAAGGTACAAAGTTTTTTAAGCCTTTTCTTCCTGGAGCATGAACTCCTAAAAAATAACCAGCCCCTGTAAAAACCATAGGTTCATTCATAACCATCCAGTGTTTTACACGATCGCCAAAAGCTTTAGCGCAAACAGTTGCATAAGCTTCAAACCAAGTGACTATTTCTCTATTCGTCCATCCTCCCTTGTTTTCGAGCGCTTGAGGAAGATCCCAATGGTAAAGCGTTATCCAAGGAGTAATGCCACATTCTAAACAAAAATCAATTACGTTATTGTAAAATGCCAAGCCATTTTCACTTACATCACCTTGGCCAAGAGGTATTATTCTTGACCATGAAAGGGAAAATCTAAAATTAGGAATATGTAAGGACTTCATTAATAAAATATCCTCTTTATAAGTGTTGAAAAAGTCGCACGCAATAGAACCATTATCCCCTTGATAAATATTCTTCTTATTTGATGAAAATGTATCCCAAATAGAAGCTCCTTTATCAGAATTTTCAAAAGCGCCCTCAATTTGATAAGCGGCGGTAGAAACCCCCCAAACAAAATCTTTACCAAAATCATCAACTTTAATGGAGTAATCCGTTGAATCTTGTTCTTTCTCTGTATTCAAATTAATGAGTTTTTATATACTGGCTTGCTTCATCGAAAAGTTGAGTTATAATTTGTGACGTTATATCTGGGTAGTTTACTTCAACACGCATATCTGTATCAATCCAGTTCATTATATGCTGAAAATTTTTATTTTTTAGAGATTTTATAACTGGAACACCCATTTCTTTCAATGCTGCCATATTACATTGCTGCTCAAACTGCCCCTTCATAGGCACTACCAATAGCTTTTTATTCATAAATAAAGCCTCAGCAGGGGTTTCGAATCCAGCACCACAAAGAATGCCGGTACTAGTTGCCATACTTTGAACAAAAGCTTCATTGGCTATAGGTTGTATGGAAATATTTTCTTGTTTCATGATTTTTTTATTGTGCTTTGAAAAAACTTCCCAGCTTGTATTTTTTATTTTTTTTAGCATCCCAATGATCTTTTCATCGCTATATGAAGGTAAGTATACCGTGTAATGTTTTTTATCTTCACATTTTGCCTGACGTATCTCTTGCCTAATTACAGGTGTAAATATATTTTCTTGATAAGCTTTAAAATGAAATCCGTATTGGTGAGTTGTGGGAGCATACTTTTTTAGGATAAAATGCCCCATTAGGTCTGTATTTTTAGGTTTTGGAGCCTTCATTTCTAATACCGCTGCCTGATGGCTTAAACTGAAACATGGTTTATTTTTTAATTTGCATGCCCAAGCAGAAATTGGTTCAAAATCATTGATAACAAGATCATAATCTTGTATCGGCAAGCTTTTAATTTCTTTTTGAAGGTTAAGCGAGTTTGCTTTCAAATAGGTCTTCCAAACATCAACGCCCCCTTTTTTTCCGAATATAAAGCTGAGTCCGTTTAATTGATATTTAATAGGAAATGGAATTTGAATATCGGCTTGTGTTCCGCTGACTAGTAAATCTAAATCAATATTTTTTTTTTGAAGAATGGGTATAATATCTCTTGCTCTACTTAAATGTCCGTTCCCAGTACCTTGTATGGCGTATAAAACTTTCATAAATATTTGAAAAACTACGGTTTTATAGTGGTTGTATTATTCATTCTAAATTCTTGAAGCAGATTTTCGAAAAGAATATTGTTTTCTAATACGTCTTCTTTTTCTAAAGACTCCTCTTTTTGGGCTTTAAGTTTAAGGTCTTCTTCATAGGTGTAGAGTTTCCATTTTCCTTTAGTATATTCTAAAGCGGTAAGATTTTCTATCCAATCACCAGAATTTAAATACATTACATTCCCCTTTTCTGTTGTTATTTTTTTTATTTCAGGTTGGTGAATATGTCCACAAATTACATAGTCATACTTGTTTTCAATAGCGATATCAGCAGCAATCTGCTCAAAATTATTGATAAATTTTACTGCAGATTTTACACTGTTTTTAATTTTCTTGGACATTGAAATAGGTTGTTTTCCCCATTTAACCATTAAAAAATTTATAGCACTATTAAGTAATATCAAAAAATCATACCCTACAGCACCCATTTTTGCAATCCATTTAGAATGTTGCATAGTAATATCGAAAACATCACCGTGAAAAACCCAAGCTTTTTTATCTTTTAGGGGTAATAAAATCTTATTTTCTATGGAAAAAGAGCCCATTTTAAACCCAACAAACTTTCGTAACATTTCATCATGGTTACCCGTAATATAATCAACTCTAACCCCTTTAGAAACCCACTCCATTACATATTTAATAATTTTCATGTGAGCCTTTGGCCAATAATGCTTACTAAACTGCCATATATCAATAATATCCCCATTTAAAATAACATGTTTCGGATGTATTGACTTTAAGTACTTGAGCAATTCCTTCGCACGACATCCATAAGTGCCTAAATGAATATCAGAAAGCACTAAAATATCAACAGTTCTTTTCTTCAAAATATAGTTTTGGTGTTTACTTTATGCTTAATTTTCTTATACTTAAAAGGAGAATAATAAGTTGCCAATTGAAGAATGATAAAATTGACGACTACAGTAGAAATGTAAAACAAAATAGTTTTCATTACATAAAAATTATCATACACAAAGATTAGGTATATAAATGGGTTTTATGGTTACCTACGGCTTAAGGTTTGGTTAAGAGATTGTTATATGATTTACCAAGAATAACTTAAATTGATTCAACTTTATTCTAACTTCAATTTTTTTAAATCATAGAAATAAAAGTTTTTCTGATCGTTCATTGCAACAAAAAGGCCATTTGGGAATTTAATGCCTAAAGGGGCTGTAACAACCTCACAGCCATCTGTTTCAAGTGTGCTTAAATTTAATGCTTTAACAAATGAATTATCCTTAGTCGAAAAAATATTGAATTCACCTTTTTGTTGGTTTGAAACGATAAGATATCCATTTTGATTAGGGTAATTTGCTATGGCAATTCCTTCTATATCTTCTAAGAAATACTCCCCACCAAAACAAGCTAATTCCGTAGTACCCATGCTAGGTTCTGCATGATATTTTTTTATACAAACACCTTCGTCAGAGACATAAACAAAACCATTTTTATCATCTACTGCAAGTGCTTCTATTTCTTTTACCCCACTAAAAGAACCAAACTTTCTAACGAATTTTGATGTAACTCCTAAACTGTCGGATTGTATGGCATACTGGTATAAATAACCTTCTTTTGGTCCTGTTTTTCTGCCAACAATTGCATATATAACACCATCCTTGGGAGATTTATATAAACTTATTCCCATGGGCAACCTATTTTCAATTGCTAATTCATCTTCAAAAACAGGAAAACCACCACCATCTAAAGGTATCATCTCAGGAACAGAAAACAGTCGTATTTGTTGTTTTTCACGCTCAGTAAATACTATGATATCGGTTACCGTGGAATCGTTCAATTGAAAACCATACTCTATATCTACATTGTTTGGGCGATCAATATTTCTAATGGTTTTATCTTCGATGATTTTACCCTCTAAATCAAACGCATAAATAGCACCATTCGTCTCTTTATCCGTACCAAAAACGATACTTTTCTCAGGTTCTGTTGGATGTACCCAAATAGCAGGATCGTCTGTGTCGTTTAAAGTGTAATCCGTAATAATATCTGGAGCAATTTTTGGCAAATTACTTTGGTTACAAGAGCATATAAATACTATAATAAATAATGAATATAAAACGTTTTTCATTGCTTTAAGTTTAGATTGATTTTGATGTTTTCTTAAATACCTTTTTTTTAATTTTATAGGTGTTACTTTTTAAATAGATCATATTTTAAACCAAAAGTAATTCGTTGCCCATAAAATTCTGCTTGCATCGTACGGTCTTTTGAACCTTGAAAATAACGAAGTGGTTGATCCGTTATGTTATTTACACTAGCATATAAACTTAAATTTTTATTAAACTGATAAGAAGTATTAAAATCTAAAAATAACTGAGTATCATAATATCTATCATCAAAAGCACTCCCTCCAATTTCATCAATATAACTGTCAGAAAAATTTAAAGATAATCTTGCACTAAATTTTTTATCAGCGTATGCCAAAGATCCATTAAACATATTTGGGGCTGTATTAGGTAATCCCAGATCGGTTCGTTCTTCTCCGTCTTCATTTCTGATGCCCTCTGCTGTGGAAGTTAAATAAGTGTAATTTAGGTATACACTAAAATTTCTAGCGAAACCTGGAAGAAAATCCAATTGGCGCTGAAAAGCAAATTCCATTCCGAATACGGTTGCGCCATCTCCGTTTAAAGGTTGAAAAATTTCAAAACCCGTTGTTCCTGCACCATAGAAATCATCTGTAGTTTCACCTTGAAATGTATAGATAAAATTATCGATATTCTTATAGAATAAGCCCCCTGATACTATTCCTACACTCCTGAAGTAATGTTCAGCCATAACATCAAAATTCATGGATGTAGTAGCTTCTAAATCTGGATTACCAGCAAAAATTTCTTCATCACCAAACACTACATCTAAAGAGGGTACCAAATCTGCATAATTTGGCCTTGCTAATGTATTAGTCCATGCTAATCGAAGAACTGTTTGATTTGAAATATCATACTTAAAATGAACACCAGGTAATAGGTTAGCATAGGAGCTTTCTTGAGTAATTTCACCTATTACGTTTTCTTCGTCTTCGATTTGATTTCCAGTGGCAGTTATGTTCGTCGCTTCCAAACGCAAACCTAATAGAACACTTAATTTATCAGACAATTTTTGATTGGTCATTGCATAGCCTGCAAAAACATTTTCCTGCACATCGAAGTTTGCTCTTAAAAATTCATCGGGTATAGCCTCACCATTTACCAAGTTTAATGCACCCAACCACTCTTCACTTGCAAAAGAGCCTATCAGGTATTGATCACCTGCTAGATATCCAGCATCAGAATAGTCCTTTACAGGTACATCGGCTAGCGTAGGAAAATCGTCTTCTAAGTCGAATTCAAAAAAATCATTTTCTCTTAGTTTAGATTTAAATCGCCCTCTTGCCCCAAACTTTATAAACCCATCTCCTTTTCCGAAAATATCAGAAGGTACTTCAAAATTTACAAAAACATTAAAATCTTCTTCTTCTGTATATTGATTTTCTTCGGTAATCTCACCGAATTCAAAATTATTCAAGGCTACTGCGTCATTAGGGTTAGTAGCGGAAAACCTTGGAAATCTTGAATCAAGATTATTAATGATACTATATTCAGATTCGAACTGGGCGTAACGTTCATTTAAACGCTCCTCTGAGGCTTTCGCAAAAGAAGTCATCCAATCTACTTTAAGTGAACCCCATAAATGGTTTCCACCTAAGGTATAGTTTTGCATACGTTGATCTTCTAAACGGCGATTTTTGTTTCTATTATTATCTAAACCACCCTTACTTTGCCTGGCCACCTCTGCTGGAAAACGTGATGGAACGCCATTGGTTATGGTAAAATCATCAAATTCGATATCTTCTGGGTCTAAAATCTGATACTCAAGTCTAAATCTATTTTCTCTATCGTCTCTCCAATTGTACATAGTTTTTAAAAAGATCGAGTTATTTGCATCAAACTTATAATCCATGTTGGCTGAAAAACTTCTACGTACACGTTGTACTAAATATTCTCGTTGTTCAAACACATTGGTATAGGGGTTTACATCTACTTCTTCTAAAATAGGTTCGCCTTCTACATCGTCAACACCCGTATAATATTCAAATTCATCCGTCCATTCAGCTTCAATATTGTCAGAACCAAAATCATTATCATTAAGAGAAGTCGAAAGTAGCCAACCAAACTTTCCATTACTAGATCGATCTCCAATTAAAAAGGAACCATTCCAAATGGGTTTGTTAGTGATCACATTAACTCCTGAGCCTAAAGTTGTAGAAATTCTAAATCCTTGCGGAGATGTTCTCGTGATTAAATTTACAGAGCCCCCAAGAGCATCTGCATCCATATCTGGCGTTACTGCTTTACTTACTTCTATGGTTTGGATCATATCTGCCGGTATTAAATCCATCTGAATATTTCGATTGTCTCCTTCCGCTGATGGAATTCTACTGCCATTTAAGGTTACAGAATTTAATTGAGGAGAAAGACCGCGGACAATAATATTTCTAGCCTCCCCTTGATCTACTTGCATGGTAATTCCTGGAATCCTTTTGACTGCATCTCCTATATTAGCATCAGGAAATTTACCAATCTGATCCGTTGAAACCACGTTCGTAATATTAAGATTATTTTTTTGAGTATTTAAAGCCTTTGACTGACCACTTAAGCCATAAGCAGTAACTTCAATGGCATCGAGTTCCATACTTTTCGATTCGATGAAAATAAAAACTTCTAAGGTTTCTTTTGACTTCACAATTACTTCTTTCTCGACATTGGCGTAACCTAGATAAGATACCTTTAAAGTATAGGTCCCAGCTGGCACGTCTATAAGTGTAAATTTACCATCAAAGTCTGTAATAGCCCCTTTGGATAGGCTTTCAATACTTACTGTTGCTCCCGGCAGATAAAGACCATTTTCGTCAGCAATAGTCCCTGTAATATTTCCTGATTGAGAGAGTAAAACAAAGGGAATTAAAAAAAAGAGAAAATTTAATGTTAGGTTTTTCATTTTGTTGGTTGTTTTATTTGTCTACAAATAAACTGCTTAGAATTAAGAGAAATATATATTTGATTTTATGCTTAATTTAAATTTGCGTTAATTACTAAGCTTCTTAAAGATTAATTAACTTTTAAGTAATACAAAGCGTATTTGAGACACAACGCGATAGTAAATGATAGAATTTAGTTCCTAAAATTTGTCTAGGTTTCAATAAAAAGTAGAAGTTTAGAATGATTTTTTTACAGCAAAAATTATTGATTAACTATATTTTTTTATTGCCAATTTTAATATTATCAAATATGAAAGTTAAAGTTAAGTTGTGGGTTCATGTTAAAACTTAACATTTGTACCGCTGTCTACTGAAATAGTTTTGCTGCTTAAATTAAAAACAGTAAGATGAAAAACTATTTAATTAACCAACAACACAGAAACAAAATCAAATTTTGTATTATTTTAATCGCCCTTTGTGGTAACGCATTTATTTCATACGGACAAGCAACTAATGCCACGATCAAAGGTGTTGTAAAAGATTTAAGTGGAGAACCTTTAATGGGGGCTACTATTATTGTAAAGAACAACGCCACAGGTTTTACTTCTGGATCAATTAGTCGTGAAGATGGTAATTACAAAATACAACAGTTACCTCTTGGTGGGCCTTATACTGTTACTGCTCAATATTTAGGTTACCAAGAGCGTTTTCAAGATGGCTTTACCTTAAATTTAAGTGATGTAATTACCGTTGATTTTGTATTACAAGAATCAGCTACAGCACTAGATGAAGTTGTAGTGTCATCTAATACGCTTTCAAAGAGAATTCAACAAATTGGTGCTTCTACCAAAATTGGTGCAGGCCAAATTAAAAACTTACCCACAGAGGGAAGAAACTTTACAAGATTAACGAGTTTATCTCCATTACAAGGCGGTGGAGATATCAATTTAGGAGGGCAAAGGCGCACTTCAACTAATGTTACCATCGATGGAGTAAACTTTAGAAATACCTTAACGGCTGGAGAAATTGGCCGCGGCCCTTACACTATTTCTCAAGAAGCTATTCGAGAATTTGAAGTGTCTACAAATGATTATGATGTTTCTCAGGGACGGCAAGGGGGTGGTTCTATCACCTCAGTAACAAAATCAGGAACCAATGAATTGAGTGGTAGTACCTTTTTCTATCATAGAGCCGATGCGCTACAAAGTAAGTTTACAATTCAAGGGCAAGAAAGGGAGGCAGACTTCTACAATTCTCAGTATGGTTTAAGCTTGGGAGGCCCTATTGTAAAAGATAAACTACACTTTTTTATGGTTTATGAACGTCAAGATGCTGGCGATCCACAATTTATTGGAAATATACAAAATGACGATGATGCTAATAGACTAGGCATAACACAATCAAATTTAGATCGCTTTCTGCAAATTGGTAGAGCATCCTATGGTTTAAGTGATTCACAACAAATAGGACAGTTCGATAGAGTCACAGAAGCAAATAACCTTTTCTTAAGACTAGATTGGCAAATTAATGACAAGCACCGTTTAACATTTAGAAATCTTTACAATAAATGGGACGATCCTTTTAGTGTTAACGACAACTCAACTATCGAAGTTGCTGAGTCGTTCTCAGATTTTAATTCTTCTGAAAATAGCAGTTTTTTGTCTTTAAGATCTGTATTTTCGCCAAAGGTGACCAACGAATTAAAAGTTCAGTACCAACGTGCAGAACGTATTTTTGGCCCTAATCCTGAATTACCCTCACAAAATATTCCAAGAGCTATTGTACAAGTAGAATCTGTTTTACCGAATGGGAATAATAGAAATATTAGTGTTCAACTTGGAGGGCAGCGTTTTACTCCAGAGACTAATTTAGAAAAACAGCTACAAATTGCAAATACTACCTACTTAAGTGCAGGAAAATTTAATTTTACTTTTGGCACAGATAATCTAATTACTTATTTGGAAACTCAGTTATCTAACGAACAAAATGGAAGGTTCTTTTTTGATTCTTTAGATGATTTTGAAAACCTAAACGCTTCAAGATATGCTCGTGAAGTTCCATTACAAGGTTCTTCTTTAGTGAAACAAACCGTTTTAGATTTATCCTTATTTGGTCAAGTAGAATTTGACATTAATCCAAACTTAAATTTTACAGCTGGTTTACGTTATGATGCGACTGCATTTTTAGACGAAGCAGAATTTAATCCTTTAGTTTTTAATGAATTGGGCTTACGTACAGATCAAAAACCAGAAGATTTTGATAATATACAACCTAGGTTTCAGTTAACATGGAATGTAAAGGGTGAAAATAAAGATATATTTAGAATTGGTGGAGGTGTTTTTAGTGCACAACCTCACTATTATGCACAAGTAAATAACATTCAAAACAGTGGTACTTTACTAGGGGCTATTGATGTTACAGGAACAAACGTGCCAGTACCTGATTTTCCATCCTATAGAAATGACCCAAGTACAGCTCCAGGAGTGCCTTCTGGAGTAACTCCTTTTTCTACCATTAATGCGGTTAGTCCAGATTTTCAAGTGCCCACTATTTATAAAGGAAATATAAATTATACTCACTTTTTTGGTGATCGTTACAGTTTGGGTATAAACGGTATTTTTAGCCATACAACGAACAATTATGTCTATCAGGAAGCTAACTTGGTGGCCGAACCCTTTTTTACTACTCCAATAGAGGGAAGAGAAGTTTTTGTGCCCGCTAATACCATACCTACTAATGGTAAAGCGGATTGGATTAATTCTAGAATTTCAGACCAGGTGGGAAGAACTTTAGTACTTACTTCTGATGGAGTTTTAGACAACGTTGCCTTGGTAGTAGAGGGCACTGCCAGAATTGGAAAAGATGGTTATGTGAATGCCAGTTTTACATTAAATAGATCAAAAGACAACTCTTCATACAATTGTTGTGTTGCAAATACTTCCACTTTTCTACCTGTATCTGGAGATCCAAGAGATTTAAATTATGGGTTTTCAGACAATCATTTTGATACTAAAATGGTGGTAAATGGTGCTACACCTACTTGGAAAGGGTTTACGCTAGGTGCGACTATAATAGGGGACGGAGGATCTCGTTTTTCTTTTCAAAATGGGGGAAACAGAAGTACAAATGGTGATTTTAATTTAAGTAATGAAATTGCCTATGTTTATGACCCCAATAACCCAAGTACGCCCCAAAATATTGTTGATGGTTACAACGAAATTCTAAATAATCCAGAAACACCAGAAGGCTTCAAAGAATATTTAAGGAACAGTTTTGGCTCATTTGCAGAGCGAAATGGTGGAAAGAATCCTTTTAGAGCTATCGTTGATTTAAGACTTCAAAAAAGTTTTAAATTTTCCAAAACCAAACAGGCTTTAGAATTATCAGCTGATGTCTTCAATTTTATGAACCTACTTAATAAAGAGTGGGGTCGAATTAATAATTTTGGTAGAACAACAAATCTTATGAATACCACTGGTTTTGACCAAACCACCAATAGTTATCTATATAATGTAAATACTGGGGTTGCTGTAGAACCAATTAATGGTACACCGTGGCGTTTACAAGTAGGCGCAAGATACTCTTTTAATTAAGTGTTTATTTAGTTTTAAATTAAGAATTGGGCTGAAATAGTGCCCAGTTCTTTTTACCAAAACAAGTTTATTTTCACTATTCTAATTCCTTAAAACTTAAAAAAAATGAAAAATATTTTAGTACTAATTTTTATTATTTCACAATCCTTTTCAGTGATTTTAGCACAAGATCAAGCCCTTTCAAAACATGTAATTTTAATTTCTATCGATGGCTTTAGACCTGATTTTTATTTAGAAGAAAAATGGCCTGCGCCAAACTTAAAACTCTTGGCACAAGAAGGTGCTTATGCTTTAGGAGTTAGGAGTGTATTTCCTTCAGTTACGTATCCATCACATACCACCATAATTACTGGTGCTTACCCAGCGGAACATGGCATTTATTACAATAGCCCCTTCGAACCGGAAGGAGAAACTGGCCGTTGGTATTGGGAAAGCAGTTTAATAAAAACGGAAACACTTTGGGATGCTGTACAAAAATCTGGTAAAAAAAGTGCAAGCCTTATATGGCCCGTTTCTGTAGGTGCACCAATAGATTATAATATTCCTGAAGTTTGGACATTAGACAAAAGCTATGGTAGAATTCAACCTATGAGAGATAATGAAACGCCAAAAGGACTTTTACAAGAAATGGAGCTGGCTGTTTTGGGAAAAATGGATACCATTACCTTTAATGGCGATTATCTGGATATTCTGGTGATGCTGACCCCTCATTCTGGCCATGTTGACCCCTCTGTAGATTTTGGTCAAAAAGATAATTTCATGACAATATTACAGTTTTTTTCTTAGACTTTCTCCCTTTAATCTATAGAATTCCCCGAGGCTCTGCCTCGGGTGTAGCGTAATGATATGTATTTTTGTGGGTATGAGCGAACATATTCATAAAAGCCATAATAAAAGCTTGCTTTTGTATCATTTTGTTTGTCCTATCAAATATAGGAGAAAGGTGCTTAGTGATGAAGTTACTATAACGTTCAAGGAAATTTGTCTTGGAATAGAGGAACGTTACGAGATTCATTTTTTGGAAATCGGCCTTGATGTCGACCACGTTCATTTTCTGATTCAGAGCGTTCCGACGAGTGCTCCTAAAAAGATAATCGGAGCAGTCAAGAGCGTTACGGCAAAGGAAATTTTCAGGCTCCACCCCGAAGTGAAAAGATTGCTTTGGGGAGGTAAATTTTGGACAAGTGGGTATTATGTGAATACGGTTGGTCAGTATGCGAATGAAGAGGTAATTAAGAAATACCTCCAAAACCAGGGAAAATCTCAATATAGCGTGATACATAAGAATCAATTACGTTTATTTTGATACCTCGATGGCTCTGCCTCGAGGTAGTTCATTTCTATCCTATGGGAAGTGTGTACCAACCTATCTAAAATTGCGTCGGCAATGCTTGCTTCCCCAATTATGTCATACCAGCTTCCCACAGGTAGTTGACTGGCAATAATGGTAGATGATCTTCCATGGCGGTCCTCAATGATCTCCATCAGGTCCATTTGCTGTTTTCCGTCCAGATGGGCCAGTCCGAAGTCATCCAGGATCAACAGGTTTGCCTTTGCCAGCTTATCAAAGAATTTCAGGAAGCTTCCGTCTATACGGGTCATTTTGGTTTTCATCATTAATTTTTGGGTATTGTAGTATAGCACTCTATGTCCTTGGCTACACGCTTGGTGTCCCAGGGCAGAGGCTAGAAAGGATTTACCGCAACCAGTAGCTCCGGTCAATAGGATCGACTCTCCTTTTTTAAGATAGGAGCCACTGGCGAGTTCTGTAATCTGGGTTTTATTTATCCCTCTTGAGGAGTCCAGGCTCAGTTCTTCCACGCTGGCCTGATATCTAAATTGCGCTCCTTTTTTCAGGCGTTCAAAACGGCGGTGGGTACGGTCTTCAGCTTCCGCCTGCAACAGGACCTCCAGGCCTTCCCCAAAAGAGAGTTCGTGGTGCTGCCGGGTTTCCACCATGGCTTTCCAACTGCTGTGCATGCCATTGAGCCGTAGCTGTGTCAATTGATTTTCAATAGTACTCATATGTGTATTTATTTAAAAGGTTACTTATTTATAGGATGATGCCCCACGGATGTTTCCATGGACCGGCAGGGATTTGACCACAGGTTCTTCCGGGTATTCGGTCATCCGGTTTTCCAGGACCTGTTTTAAGAACTTGTAAGAATAGTTCTGATGTTCCATTGCAATATTGCAAGCTTTGGTAAAGGATCCGAGATCCGCCTTACGGGACAGGTTTAAGATGCCGTCACAGGTTTTATAAAGCTGCTCGGGATATTTATCCTGTTTGAACAAGGCCTCCATAAACCCATACAGTGCCTCGGAGTGATTATAGCCACGCTGCAGATAATAAGTAGGGCTTCGCTCCTTGTAATACTGATGGTGGGAACACAGATGTTCCTTTCGAGTGGTATATCCTCCCTTGCGGCGGTTCCTGGGATGGGCAGCAATAAGATCTGCCCTGTGGTATATCCTTACCAGGGATCGGGTGTAGATCACCTTGACCTTCAATCCGATATAGGTGAAGGGTACGCTGTAATAATGCTTGTCCATACCCAGGTAAATATGATTGTTCTTGGCCACCTTGTGCTCCCTATAGTACTTGATCTCAAAGGGCTGTGCCGGTAAGGGCCGGAGGGTATGTTTTTCATCGGCCAGGAATTTCTCTTCCCTGCAGTACTCTTTTTGTTGCATCCGGGTCTGGTTGTGCTCTTTGACCTTCTGGGCAATGGCCTGGTTAAGCGAGGGAAGATCAAAGAAAGTAAGCTTACGGAGTTTAGCATATACCCGGCTATAGATAAGCTTCACCTGGTTCTCGACCAAACTTTTGTCCTGGGGTCTCCCGGGTCTGGTCGGGGTCACCGAAGTCCCATAGTGATTGGCAAAATCCTCCAGTGCACGATTAATATCAGGTTCATAGGGATTCGCCTTGATCACGGCAGCTTTAAGATTGTCCGGCACCAAGGTCTGCGGCACTCCACCGATCTCTTTTAAACAACGGCCCAGGACATGGATAAAATCTTCCATCTTTTGGCTGGGCACCGCCATAGCGAAGCAATAATCGGAATACGGCAGGCAGGCCACAAAGACCTGGACCTTGATCTCCTCTCCGGTCTGCCTGTCGACATAACATAAGGGCTTGCCCGCAAAATCCACGTACAGTTTATCGCCCGGTCTATGGTCCAATACCATTGATGGTCTGCCATTGCGCAAGTATTGCCGGATATGGTAACAGAACTGGGCGTAGCTGTAAGGATCAGGGTTACCTGCTTTATATTCATCCCATAGCACCTGACGGTTGACACCTGTTTTCTTGAGTTCCTTACTAAAATAATCCAATTGGGGTTTGAGTCGATCGTAACGCTCGTCCTTATAGGCGGGGTTTCCAGGATTTAATTTCCCCTCAAGTACAGGATCTTCCAAAGCCAACAAAACTTCCAACAAGAGGTTGCTCGCTTTAGATTTTTGAATATAATCCTTCACGGTGTTCTTGCTCACCGATAGGGATCTGGCAATGGTTTTAATTCCTTTTCCCTGGTGATACAGGCGAAGTATTTGTTTTACTTGACTCATTGGTTTTGGTTTTCCGGCCATTGGTTATCTTTTTGATGGTGTCCATCAAATAAACCAAAACCAGAAAGAAAATAGCTAGGGGGTCAGCATGCTCCCAAATAAATCATCTGGAGGGGTCAACATGCTCCAGAATAATTTTAAAATCTAGCTATCTTCTTTTTCTAAGGGGGGTCAGCATCCGCCAGAACGGCAGTTACTTATAAGTTGGGCTTTAAAGGGGTCAGCATGCTCCAGTATATCCATTATCTAAATCGCGAGGATCGAACAGGTGAAATGGGTGCCTATTTATTGGAAAAATATCAACCTAATTTAATGACTATTCATTTAATCGCTACAGATCATTTTCAACATGAGCAAGGTAGAAATGGTCAAAAAGTACACACTGCAATTGCAGCGGTAGATCGTGCTATTGGAAAGATTATAGAAGCCGCAAAACGCTCAAAAATACTAGACAAAACTACTTTTATAATTACTGGTGACCATGGTTTTGTAGATATTCATTCAGCTTTAAGTCCAAATATTTGGTTAAAAGAAGAAAATTTAATCCAAGAAAAAAGTTTGGATTGGAAAGCAAAATTTCATACTTCCGGAGCTGCTGCTTTTTTAATGTTAAAAGATAAAAATGATAAAGCCTCCTTAGATAAGGTTAGAAAAAAATTGAATTCATTACCCGCTTCCCTAAAAAAATTATTTCGTGTAGTTGAAAGATCTGAATTAGCTACTATAGGCGCTGACCCTAATGCAATTTTAGCACTAGCACCTATTCCTGGTGTTGCTATGTCTAGCTCTTTAAAAGGCAATATAGTTTCGCCTAGAAGTGGCGGAACACACGGATATTTTCCTGATTTTAAAATGATTGAAACTGGTTTTGTGGCCTGGGGTGCTGGCATTTCTCCTGGAAAAGAAATAGCTAAAATGGGATTAGAAGATATCGCCCCTTTAATTAGCGAATTACTTGATTTAAACTTTAAAACTAAAAATGGCATTCTTTATCCAGGAATTCTAAACGCTAAGAATTGATTTTTTCTTAATAATTGTTGCTACAGTTTGTCGGGTGGCCCCTGAAAGGTCACCCAAATCTTTTGAGTTAACAACTCAAACAATGTAAATTGCTCCCCATTTGCACTATGAACATCGATATTAAATAATTCTATTAAGTACGATATTCTATCTTCAATTTTATTACTCATTATATTTCCAATCTTCTTTTCAGAATTACACCATCGTTTTAAAAGGTAAGAAATAAACCAATCAGAAAGATGTGGATCATTAGTAATTGTTTTCTTAAAAGGAATTAATTCATAAACTCTTATTTTGGTATCAATAAGTGCTTTTGAAAATTCAAAAAACTGACCATTTAGTTACCTTAAGTTCCCAAAAAAATCACCCTTTTGAAGAACATCATAGACATATTCTTCTCCTTGTTCAGAATAGCTTCCTAATTTAACAGCCCCAGAAACTATTTCATATATAAAGCTATCATTATTTGGGGGTTTATAAATGTGATTATTTTTTTCTATTACGATCTCTTTAATTTCAAGGTGCTTTTTATTTTTGAATTTATCCAATAAATAAGTGTAAAAACAAAAAGAATTGTAAGAACTGTTATTTGGGGGTAGCATTTTTACATCCTTATGATTAAGGATATAAAGATAAAATAGAATGATTAAGTTATAGTTATTCAAATATTATCAAAAAGTTGTTTTATGACACTATTAAGTTGTTAAATTTTATAAGTACAGTTTATCCCATAAAAAAAAGTATATAATAGCTTTAACCAAAAAAATGTTTAAAATTATCGTTGATAAAACCCAATTTTGAATTCAGTAAAAAATCAATATTTTAAGTTTAAAAACTTACGTTACTATTGGATAATATAGAAACCGAATCGTAAACCTATTGCCTGCTAGAATTAAATGATATTCAATTGTTCTTGATAATTGTCTATAATGTTACTGGGTAGTGACTTAAGATAAACCTGGGTAGTTAACATACTACTATGCCCTAACATTGTTGAAATTGCCGGTAAAGGAATCTGTTTCAACATTGCATGAGTGGCAAAGCTGTGTCTTGATACGTATGAAGTTAGGTATTCATCAATTTTACAGATTTCGGCAATTTTTCGAAGACCTTTGTTATATCGTTTTCGGGCACCATGTACATCTTTATATTGCAAATCTAGAGTCTCGCGCGTAATGATTGGAAGTATAAAATCATCTTTTTTCTTTCCAAAAAAATAAAAGTCTAGCAGTTGCCGCATTTGAGGTGTGATTTTGATATCATACAATTTGGATGTTTTCTTTCTCTGAAACTTAACCCTTCCGTCAATTATATTGTTCATTTTCAAGAAGGCCATATCAATGAAGGACATGCCAAAAAGCATATAGGAGAGAAGAAAATAATTTCTATAGTGAAATGGCCAACTTCCTTTTTCCAATTGTAGAACCATTATTTTTTTTAGATTTTCGGTATTCATTGCTCTTTTTGCAGTAGGCTCCGTTTTTATTTGATAGTCTTTAAATGGATAAGCATCTCTTGAGATAAGTCCTCTTTTTATTCCTTGGTTATAGATTGATCTGATCGTTCTCATATAAGCTGCTAAACCATTTAAGGAATTACCCGATTTGGACAAATGAAACCTCTCAAATCCTTTTAAAAAATCATAGTTGACTTCGTTAAACTTAATATCGGCCGAATTTGTTGAACTTTTTAAAACACTTATTACTTCTCGATAGGTACGAGCTGTACCCAAGCGTTCGGAAAGCATAAGATCCTCAGCAAGTTCAATTCCAAATTCGAAGAAAGAGTCATATTTTGATTTATTGATAATTTTATTCTTTATCTGCTTTATAGACATAAAGTCTAGTTCTTCGGAATCCTGTAACCGATTGAGGATGTCTTGGGCATTTGACAATTGTTTTGCTAAGAGGTTATTTAAAAAATTTATTGATTTAATTCCCTTGTAACTATTTCGTATTCTTTGCTTTGAATCATCCCAGTACTTAAGAGGAACCGAATGACCAGTAGAAATAGAAGTGGTTTTTTGAAAATGACCTAGTCTGATAATAATAGGGTAACTTCCATCTTTCCTTATTCTACGGGTATCTAGACTTAATTTTATACATGTTTGCATTTTTAAATCTACAAAAAAATTTGCACATAATTTGCACATAGAATTATGATATTAGATGAATTCAATTGATAACAAAAATTATTAAATAGCTGATTTTCAATATAATATGTAATAATTTATTTCTCGTTGAGCATAATTCCGATTACTCATAATCAGGTGGTCCCTGGTTCGAGCCCAGGTGGGACCACTTCAAAATCAGACAGTTACACGCGATGTAGCTGTCTTTTTTATTTTTTCAGCGTGCTTTCAGCGTGCTTTTTTTAATTTGATTGTTGGTGTTTTCTTCTAGTAATTTTATTCTGGCAAGCAAGACATCGACGGTTCGAATACGGCATTATCCACAAGCATAAACCCTAAATAATTGATTTTCAATTTTTTTAGGGTTTTTTATTTTATATTCTGATATATCTATTTTGGCGGTAATGTTAAGACGACCGAAATATAAACCCATATGACGACCAACACTTTTAAGAACATCAAAAATCCATTAGATTAGTGGATAAATAGAAATATAGTAATTTTTTACTATATACAATTGTTACCCAACATTTTCAATGACCAAAGAAGAAATAGAATTTGCCAAACTATTCACAAAGTGTAAATCTGAAGGAACTTCCAGTATCAATGTTTGCTATCACCCAAAATGTAATAAGAAGTCAATAAACTCTCATATTCTTCAAAAGAATGGAATACTTTCATCTATTGCATTAGATAAACATTTGTGGGGTTTCGAAATTGACACTTTTAAAACACCACAATTTCAATTTAAGAGAATTGGAATAAATAAAGGCTCTAGTTTAATTTAGCGTTGTTATTTCTGTTAAAATCAAAAAAACAGGGTCTTTAGTTTACTGGAAATCAGAAAATCCGGTTATTCCCTTTGGGGTCAGGGTAAGAATGATCGGATTTTCGGCCTTTTGTTCTTTCCGCGACCCTAAAGAGAGCAAAAAAGGCCAAAAATCGGTAATTAGTAT
>Ga0075108_10000054_pt1 | contig 61195 bp, 60 predicted proteins | sample AntAceMetag02UK1_FD_69797 | JGI IMG/M metagenome (GOLD analysis project Ga0075108, IMG submission 69797) | Saline lake microbial communities from Ace Lake, Antarctica - Antarctic Ace Lake Metagenome 02UK1 | ecosystem: Environmental > Aquatic > Non-marine Saline and Alkaline > Saline | place...
TGTTCCGTACTTTATGTCTGGTAACCTAAAGATACAATAAAACCAAGGGTTTCCCTTGGTTTTCATGCTATATGTTGCTTCTCGGGAACCCATAAATACTGGGTGCGAAACTTGAGTAATATAAGATTATTTTGGATAAAAAAGATGGATTTTCAGTAAATAAAAGTGTTGAAATCCAATTCGTTGATCTAAAAACCTATCCATGATAATCTACGCTAAAGTTACTGACCCTGAAGTCTCGTGGCTGTCTGGTCGATGAATTTTTTAAGGAATATGCCGAAGCGGTCGACAAGGGGCTTATCGTCTACTAGGCCGAACCTCCCCCGGTAATGTCCCAAAGTGAAATAATTACGATAGCGGTCATTTTCCGGTTGAGCGGCTTCAGGACCTTGAGGTACTTTTACGTATGCTATTCAAAAGGCCCATACTAAGGACGGCTTCCCCTACACGCTCTCCTACATAAGGTTCACCGAACTGATGGAGGATAGGGACTACGAGGATTACCTGTTTCTACCCTTTTCGGATGAAACAAATGGAAAAAAAACCTATGGTGGGGGCGTTACCTTGATTTGAGGATTCCACAAGGAAATACGCTTGTCTTGGATTTTAATAGCGCGTATAATCCGTATTGTGCGTACAATAAAAAGTATTCCTGCCCCTTGGTGCCCGCCGTAAACAATTTGAAAACGGCCGTACTTGCCGGCGTGAAGGATTTTAAATATCGAAATTTGTTTACCTTGGGTCAAGGGCTTGTATTATATATGTAGCCTCATGCCTTTTTACACAAACTTATAGCTTTTTTTGAATGTATTTTTCAACATTGTTTTGGAAAGTAGAAGCGGGAATATGATGATGGTTTTATACTATTTTGATAAAACAAGGCCCGAGAATATCTTCCGGGCCTTATGGGGACGGCTCTAACTATTTAACCGTTAGCATGAGTTATCAAAAAGCGTAGATAGCGGCGATTAAAAAAGCGCAAAGACTTTTGGAGACAGCACCCTCGGAATCGAAATAAGGTTCAAAATCGCCACCCCAGATATCCAAACGAATTTCTGGCTTTAGAGTCAAATTTTCAACACTATAACTACCGGTTAAGGTAGTGGCAAAAACGCTGGGGTCATCCGCCAAGGCATCAGAAATAGAGGCAAAATATTCTGCTCTTAATCCAATCTTAAAATAATCATTGATACCGAACTCCGGATAAAGCGATGCTCCGTAGAATCCTAAGGTATCGTTATCGTCATAAGCGGCATTGATACCCAGAAAAAAGGAATCCGTGATGTCAAAACCTCCCGTATAATCAATTTCAAAACCCAGTACCTCCCCGCTATCGTAGTAAAAATTTAAATATTGTCCCGAATATCATTGGTCCCCAAGGCATAGGCTCCCGTTAGATTATTGTTGGTATCCGTAACGTTCATTAGTGCCAACATGAGATTAAGGTCATCGGTTAGGGTAAAATCCGCTTTTAGGCCTACGTGGGAAAAAGGTCCGTTCGAGAATTCGTAGGAGCTGCTATAATTGAAGTTTTCTGTAGGGGAAATAAACTCATAGCCAAGATAGGTGTTGAACCTTCCTAGGGTAAGTGTAGTTTTTTCGCATACGTTCCAATACACAAATAGCTGATTCACATTATACCCGCCAATGGCAGTATCGCCCCTTGGGCCAAAAGTAAGATCGGCAACGCCGCCTATTTTAGAACCTTCGGAACTGGCAATAATATTTGCCATTCCTAACGAAAACCCCAACTCATCTGCAAAGGAAGTTCCAAAGGATTGTGCAATATCTTCCGGAGCGCTTAGATTGGTCTGAAAGTAGGCATCGACTGAACTGCTTATGGATAGGTTGGAAATTTTGGACGGTTCTTTTTCTTCTTGAGCCCTAATTGTACCAGAGAATATAAAAAAAGTAAGCAGGGAAAATAAATTTTCCCGAATTTTGTATTGGTAATCGCTTTCATAAGTACTCGTTTTATAATCCTTCATAGGATTACTATAAATGAGTAAATGGAATTTGTTGAAAAGGTTTTAGAACGGCGCGTTCTGCAAAACGCTCCGTTTAACTTTAGATATGCTTTTAGTGTTGGTTCATCCTAAAATCTGGATAGGCGTCCATGCCATGTTCATGTAGGTCCAAGCCTTCTAATTCTTCTTCCTTGGAGACCCGAAGTCCTATTGTTGCCTTTAATACACCTAAAATGATACCGGAGCTAGTGATACAAAAGCCTGCTACGACCAGTACGCCGGATAATTGTGTAAGAAACTGTCCCGTACCTGCTTTGTCCCCGAAGAGGCCTACGGCCAAGGTGCCCCAAATACCGCAGATAAGGTGCACTGCAACCGCTCCTACCGGATCGTCTAGCTTTAGTTTGTCTACAAGTGCTACCCCAAGAACAATAATGTTACCGGCCAAGAAACCAATGACTACGGCTTCATTTGGCGACATGAGGTCTGCTCCTGCGGTAATGCCTACCAATCCGCCCAGGATACCGTTAAGGAACATCGTCAAATCCAAGTTTTTATAAAGTATGGTAGATAAGATCATAGCTCCAAAACCACCCGCGGCGGCCGCCAGACTGGTGGTAACCAAGACCAAAGAGGTCAATGCCGGATCTGCCGAAAGTACAGATCCGCCGTTAAAGCCGAACCATCCCAACCAAAGTATCAATACACCGGCAGTTGCCATCGGAATGCTATGTCCCGGTATGGCCTTTGCCTTTCCGTCTTTATCGAATTTTCCAATTCTTGCTCCCAATAGTATAATGGCTACCAATGCGGCCCATCCGCCCACGGAATGTACCAAGGTAGAACCTGCAAAATCATAGAAGCCCCAAGAATCCAGGAACCCGCCTCCCCATTTCCATGCGCCTACTATTGGGTAGACCAATCCCACGTAAATGACCGTAAAAATCATAAATGAGCCGATTTTAATACGTTCAGCAACAGCTCCCGAAACAATGGTTGCGGCCGTTGCAGCAAACATTCCCTGAAAAAGAAAATCCGTCCACCAGGTGTAGCCACCGCTGGCATATTCCGCCGTCATTCCGCCTTCCGGCGGGGCAATGCCAAATCCGGCAAATTTTAGTATTCCTAGATCTCCTTCTTCAAAACCGGGATACATAAGGTTAAAACCAAAGGCATAGTAGAGCAATAGACCTCCCGTAATAATAAAGATGTTCTTAAATAATATATTGATCGTATTTTTTTGTCTTGTTAAGCCTATTTCCAAAAAGGCAAATCCGGTGTGCATGAAGAATACCAAAGCGGTAGCCAACATCATCCATACATTATTTGCGGTAAATAATCCTGCGTCCATTTTTTAAAGTTTTAGTTTGTTGGTGTATTTTTTTAATGAAATAGTATTGTGGTGCTGTGTTAATTGATACCGGCTTGCCCGTTTTCTTTCGTTCGTATTCGGTAGGCCTCTAAGATTTCGGATACGAATATTTTACCATCGCCCACATTACCGCTGTAGGCAGCTTCTAAGATTGTATTTACGGTTCGCTCTAAAAATTCGTCCGATATAACTATGGACAAATGTCTTCTTTGGATGTCTGTGGTACTGTAGGAAATGCCGCGATATACATGGCCCTGTTTTTCGTTCCCAACTCCCGTAACATCCCAGTAACTAAAGAAATTAACCTCTATTTTATGCAGTGCCTCCTTTACATCGTCAAATTTGGATTTTCTGATAATTGCTTCAATTTTTTTCATTTGATTATTGGTTTTACGAGGCTAAACTATGTTTAATAAAAATAAAGCCTAATTTTTATAGGGTATATTATTTTATTTTTATCTGTTTAGTTATTTGTACCCTATAAAATTTAGGGTATGATAAAATAAAATGAATATTTTTATGATTTGAATATTTCTAAAATGGAAAAGTACTTTAATAGTGCGATAGTATGCGCTAAAGTGTGTGTTGTGATAAAAAATAAGTAACCTATTAGTGGAAAGAAAGAATTAAATTTAAAAGAGAGGGTAATTTTGAATTTTTTGTTTTTACAACAATTTGGAAGCCCAGAGCCCTAAGCTTACCGCCAAAACACCTATGGCAATACTGGATAGGGTATAAAATGAAAAGTGGAGTAAGTTATAATCCTTTATCAAGTGATGTCCTTCAAGGGCAAAAGTGGAAAAAGTGGTAAAACCGCCACAAAAGCCTGTTGTTAGTAATAAGGTTTGATTTTGGGAAAGCATGTTGGTTTTCATGGAAAGGCCAAGCAGAAAACCAATGAGGAGGCAGCCGATAACGTTTACCAGAAAGGTGCCAAGATAAAAATTAGTAAAATACTGGTTTAGGGACCTGGAGATTAAATAACGTAGCAGGCTACCAAAGCCGCCACCTAAAAAAACAAGTAAAAATTGTCTCATACCTTATAAAGGTAAAAAACTAAACTGCTTTTTTAAGTTCTGTGGTAAGTAAATTAATTGGATAAATAATAGAACCACTAGATTTGGAAACCTTTGGGAAAGATTTCCGTGCTTGTTTGTTCACACTTATTAGGCTAAATACCATTATAAGGGTATTTAATACAATTAAAACAAAAAATATAGTAAGAAAAGTAATCATAATATTTTGCCCCTTTACAAATAGATAACTCAAAATTACATTATTTGGTATAGTATACGAGCTAAAAGGAATAATTGTTGTGTAAAGGGCGATTTTTGTTGTATCGACGGTAATTAGGTTAATTTTTAAGGAAGTATTTAATAATAAATAGGGCTAGTAAGAAGAACAGGAAGAATATAAGAACCCATTTAACATTTTTATAATTTTGTTGGTGCAATTTTGAATCCTTTTTATAGGATAGCACAATAATAATGATGAATACTATTGCAAAAATGGCTGCAAAGATTAGTTGCCCGCTACTGAACATATTTTATATTTTTACACAAATCTAACAGAAAACCATAACAGTTAAGATGAAATACACAATCAATTGCGTCAAACTTTTTCATGAAACCTTTGGCATGGGTGTTTCCCATGAAATGCAAGCAAATCTAGGTACCGCCAAAAATGAATTGCGATTTAACCTAATGGATGAAGAAAATAAGGAATACTTGGAGGCCGCAACCGATAATGATATGGTGGAAGTTGCCGATGCTTTGGGCGATATGCTCTACATTCTTTGTGGTACTATATTGGAGCATGGCATGCAGTATAAGATCGAGGAGGTCTTTAACGAAATTCAACGCAGTAATATGAGTAAGTTGGGTGCCGACGGTAAACCCATTTACCGTGAGGATGGTAAGGTACTAAAAGGCCCCAACTATTCTAAACCTGACATTGCTAGTATATTGGATAACTAAAAAAAGGCCTTTTGGGCCTTTTTTTTAGATCGTTACTTTATAGCGCCATCCGAAGGGATCTTCGGATTTGTTGTATTGGATATCGGTAATTACTTTCTTTATTTTTGTGGAATAGGGAGCGTCCAGTTCTGGTAGTTCGTAATCCGTGTCCTTAAAACCGAAGGCTGAAATGGGAGAAATGACAGCTGCCGTTCCGGCACCGAACATCTCTTTTAGCGAACCGTCCTTGGCTGCGTTTACCACTTCGGTCACTGTTATTTTTCTTACCTCTACCTTTATGCCTTGATCTTTGGCAATCTCTAAAATACTTTTACGGGTAATACCGTCCAATATTCTATCGCTGGTAGGACCCGTTAGCAAGGTGTCGTTTATACGAACAAAAATGTTCATGGCTCCTGCTTCCTCTATATATTCATGTTCGGTATCATCTGTCCAGATAACCTGGTTGTACCCTTTTTCAATGGCTAACTTTGTAGGGTAAAACTGCCCGGCATAATTACCTCCGGCTTTTGCGAAACCAACGCCGCCATTGGCAGAACGGGAATAGGTCTGTTCTATAAGTACATTAACCTTACCTGCAAAATAAGCACCGGAAGGCGCGCAGGCGATTATAAATTTATATTCATCGGCAGGAGAAGCATGAAATCCTTTACCCGTGGCGAACATAAAAGGTCTAATATATAAGGAAGATCCTTCATTAGTGGGTATAAACGCACTATCAAGTTCTAAAAGTGCGGTCAACCCGTCCATGAAATAATCCACAGGAATTTCCGGAATACACATCCGCTTTGCAGAAATATTGAATCTTTTGTGGTTGTCCAAAGGCCTAAAAAGAAAGATGTCCCTATTTTTGTCCTTGTAGGCTTTCATACCTTCAAAAATAGATTGTCCGTAATGGAAAATTTTTGAAGATGGTTCCAAACTTATAGGCTGATAAGGCACAATTTTTGGAAGTTCCCAAGCGCCGTTCTTATAATCGCAAACCAACATGTGGTCCGTAAATACCGAACCAAAGGCCAAATTATTGAAATCTATTTGGTCTATCTTGGAGTGCTGTACTTTTTCTATGCTAATGCTTTTTGTGTCGATGCTCATGAATTGCTTAATTTTGAGGATTAAAATTAATCAAATATCCCAATGGTCACTTCTTTTTTAGTTGAAAAATGACCAGCTTTGTAAATGAATCCTAATTTTTAGAAGATATGAAAGGTTTTAACATTTTACTTGTGATTTTTGCGATGGTATTGTCCTGTAAAGGTCAAAATACTACCGAGGTAGTGCAGGCGGAAGACCAGGCCATGCAATCCTTTGGAGCGCGAATTGCGGCCACGGATGCGAAAGACTCCAAAAAAATGCTGGCCCAGTACACGGCTATGGGTCAGACAGATAGTTTACAGACAAAATTTACCGCTAAAGTTAAGGAAGTATGCAAGTCTAAAGGCTGCTGGATGACATTGGAACTAGAAAACGGGGAAGAGGCCATGGTGCGCTTTAAGGACTACGGCTTTTTTATGCCCAAGGACATTGTAGGCAAAGAAGTTATTGTCAACGGCATTGCATTTGTAGAGGCCATGAGTATTGAGGATCAGAAGCATTATGCTGAAGATGGGGGTGCCACCCCAGAGGAATTGGCCAAAATTATCGCTCCAAAACGGACCTATGGTTTTGAGGCCGATGGTGTATTGCTAAAAAACTAACTTGCAACGGGAAATAATTACCACTGGCGACGGCTCCAAAACCATACATATAAAGGAGTGGGACGAGCAGTACCATTCTAAGCATGGTGCAATCCAAGAAGCTTATCATGTATTTATACGGCACGGACTGGATTTGTTCCAAAACGCTTCTTTGAGTATTCTTGAAATTGGTTTTGGCACCGGTCTTAATGCCTTTATTACGTTACTGGAAACCCAAAAAAAAGCACTTTCCGTTAGCTACTGTGGGGTGGAGGCCTATCCCGTTTCTTGGATAGAAGCGCAACAGCTCAACTACGTGACGCAGCTCAATGCCTTGGAAAGAGCCCAGGATTTTGAGCGCTTGCATAGCAGTCCTTGGGAAGAAAAAGTTGTAATAGACCCATTTTTTAGTCTTGTTAAAAGAAAAATGGATTTTAAGGATATTTCCGATCAGGAGGTGTGTGATCTTATTTATTTTGATGCGTTCGGTGCAAGGGTGCAACCGGAACTGTGGACGGTTCCTATTTTTAAAAAGATGTACGATGCTTTAAAAGGCGAAGGTTATTTAGTTACGTATGCCGCAAAGGGCAGTGTTAGACGTGCTATGTTAGAAGTCGGTTTTACCGTTGAGCGACTTCCCGGACCTCCGGGAAAAAGAGAAATGCTTCGTGCACGAAAACCGTAAAATAAAAATCGGGACGGTTTTTTAAGATGGTCATTCCGCAGCACCCAGGTAGCGCTTGCTCTGACAACACTGTTAAATCCAAATTAAACCTAAGGTGATCTGGATTCAAAACATATACCTTTGATGTATGCAAATATTGATTACAGGTGCAACAGGTTTGGTAGGACAAGAGCTGGTAGCTCAGTGCCACGCTAAGGGCTATACCGTAAATTTTCTCACGACCAGCAAGAGCAAGTTGGTTTCCGAACCTAATCATCAGGGTTTCTACTGGAATCCTAAAGCTGGGGAGATAGATACGAATTGCTTAAAAGATGTATCGGTAATCATCAATTTGGCAGGTGCCAGTATTTCTAAAAGATGGACGTCCTCCTATAAAAAAGAAGTCTTGGAAAGCAGGCTAGACACGTTGAATACGCTATATGTTGCATTGGCCGGGTTCCCGGAACACAAGGTGACTTCATTAATTTCTGCATCTGCTATAGGCATTTATCCCAACTCCCTTAATAATTATTACGGAGAGGAAGAAACTGCTGTGGACGATAGTTTTTTGGGAGAAGTGGTAGCCGCTTGGGAGCGCAAGGCAAACGAGTTTAAGACCTTAAATATAAAAGTTGGCAAGGTGCGCATAGGATTGGTCATGTCCGCCAATGGTGGGGCCTTGCCAGAAATGGCAAAACCTGTCAAGTATTATGCAGGTGCGGCCTTTGGTTCTGGAGAGCAATGGCAATCTTGGATTCATATATCCGATTTGGGACGGATGTTTCTTTTTATTGCCGAGAATGATTTAAAGGGTGTGTTCAATGGTGTTTCGCCAAATCCGGTAACAAATAATAGACTGGTAAAGGAGATTGCCAAGATTTTGGAGAAACCTTTGTTCTTGCCAAATATTCCAAAGTTTGTAATGAAGACTATTTTGGGCGAAATGTCCTATATTTTATTCGCTAGTCAACGAGTGAGCAGTAAGAAGATTGAAGAAGAGGGCTTTAGTTTCGAATATCGGAATATCTGTAACGCCTTGGAAAATATTTATGAAAAAAGTGGAATGTGCAGTATTCCCGATGACAACGTGCGTAATGAATATGCGCCATAATTTTACATAGACTATATATAAACAGAATTTTTTAATCCGCTTCTTGCGGATTTTTTTGGCCCCTAGCGTTGTTCAATCCATCAGGACTTATTGATGATATCTCTGATAACCTTTGTGTTTATTTTTTAATGGCACTAGTTTAATCTAGCGTTGCTATTATTGTTAAAATTGAAATTATTAATGGTTCAAGTTGGTTCAAACGGAGAAAATCCGGTTATTCCTTTTAGGGTCGGGGAAAAAATGATCGGATTTTCGGCCTTTTGTTCTTGCCCCGGCCAAAAAGGGAGAAAAAAAGCCGAAAATGGGATATTTCAACCCTAATAGCCATTTTAAACTAGCGCCTTTTTAATCGAATTTTCAATATTTAGGTTTATCGCAAGAGTTTTCGATTTGAATTGAAATATAAACTTGTGGTTAGATTGAAGGCAGTTAAGCTAAATAATGGCTTGCAAAAGTTTCTTATAGGCTTAATTGGTCAAACATGCAGTTATGGGATGATTGCCATAATTGGCTTTGATTTTTTCATTACCTCCAAAGGACAAAGTTTAATGACATTTTGACATTTTTAAAGATTTGGCAGTACTTTTGCCAACTTGAAGAGAGTAATAAAATAGAGAGTAATCATATGAGCAATAATAACGAATGGGAAGAATTGGACGATACCATCTCTCCAGATGAGGAATTAAGTGCCGCCGAGAACCAAGAGGTTGCAGACGAGGTTGAACAGACCGAGGAAGAACGCTTACGTGAAGATGTAGCAAAGGAAAAGGATAAATTTTTAAGACTGTTCGCCGAGTTTGAAAATTTTAAAAGAAGGACCTCCAAGGAACGTATGGAGCTTTTTAAAACTGCGGGGCAAGAGGTTATTGTTTCTATGCTTCCAGTATTGGATGATTTTGAGCGGGCCTTAAAAGAGCTTGCCAAATCTAAGGATAAGGAAATGTTCAAAGGGGTTGAGCTTATAGGTGGCAAACTACGGGAAACATTGAAATACAAAGGGCTGGAAGAGTTGAAAGTAGAGGCCGGTGATACGTTTGATGCCGAACTTCATGAAGCTATTACGCAAATACCGGCACCTAATAAGAAGCTAATGGGCAAGGTTGTGGATGTTATTGAGAAAGGTTACAAGTTGGGCGACAAAATCATACGACACCCAAAAGTAGTAGTTGGAAACTAAAAAACAGGAATGAAGCAAGATTATTACGAAATACTTGGTGTAGCCAAAAGTGCGGCCGCAACAGAAATAAAAAAGGCCTACAGGAAAAAGGCCATAGAATTCCATCCAGACAAGAATCCGGGAGATTCAAAAGCGGAAGAGAATTTTAAAAAAGCGGCCGAGGCCTATGAGGTATTGAGCGATCCCGACAAAAAGGCGAGATATGACCAATTTGGTCATGCGGCTTTTGAAGGTGGCGGATTTGGCGGTGGCGGAATGAACATGGACGACATCTTTAGCCAATTTGGGGATATTTTCGGAGGTGCATTTGGCGGCGGTGGCGGATTTGGTGGTTTCAGCGGATTCGGAGGCGGTGGCCAACCTAGGGTAAAAGGAAGTAATCTGCGTATCAGGGTAAAGCTTACCTTGGAAGAAATAGCCAATGGCGTAGAAAAAAAAGTTAAGGTAAGACGAAAAATCCAGGCCGAAGGGGTCACCTATAAAACCTGTAGCGCCTGTAATGGTAGAGGGCAGGTAACAAAAATACAGAATACGATTTTAGGTAGAATGCAAACGGCAGCAACATGCAGTGCTTGTGGTGGTGCTGGTCAAATACTGGATGGCAAGCCCGGTGATGCGGATGCGCAAGGCTTAAAGGTTTCGGAGGAGACCGTTTCTATAAATATACCTGCCGGGGTAGAAGAAGGTATGCAGCTAAAGGTGCCCAATAAGGGTAATGACGCTCCCGGTAACGGGGTTCCCGGTGATTTGTTGGTTGCCATTGAGACCCAAGAACATGCCACACTAAAAAGGGAAGGGGATAATTTACATTATGATCTTTACATAAGTATATCCGAAGCCGTCTTGGGAACATCCAAAGAAATCGATGCCGTGGGCGGAAAAGTCAGGATAAAACTTGAAGCCGGTATTCAGTCAGGAAAAATACTCCGTTTGCGAGGAAAAGGGATTTCCAGTTTAAACGGTTACGGTAGTGGAGATTTGTTGGTGCATGTGAATGTTTGGACGCCAAAAGAACTAAATAAAGAACAAAAAGATTTTTTTGAACGCATGCAGGGTACCGATAATTTTGAGCCAAAGCCCGAAAAATCGGATAAATCTTTTTTTGAAAAAGTTAAAGATATGTTCTCTTAAAGCTAAATGTATTGGATTTTAAATAAAAAACGTATATTTGAATTAATATTGGGAAACCAATATTAATTTTCTTTTTCATAGCAATTTTTTTCCCATCCTTAATTCTTTTAAGGGTGGGTTTTGTTTTTGATAGGTTTTAAGATTCGGAACAAAGATTATAGGGGTAAAGCAAATAGGATAAATCCTGTTACTTCTTTTTTTTGTGCACCTTTATACCACTATAAAACCATGTTAAAAAAAGGGCTTGGAGCCTCCTTAAAAACATCCTTTTAAAACAATTCAATATCTTTGATTAAATTGTGCATATGAACAATATTTTGGTAGTGGACGATGTTACCAAACAATATGGCGAACACACTGCTTTAAAGCATGTTTCGCTAGAAATCCCCAAGAATAGTATTTATGGGTTGCTGGGCCCAAACGGCGCGGGTAAGACTACGTTGATACGAATAATCAACCAGATAACGTATCCGGATCAGGGCACCGTTTTCTTTGATGGGAAGCCGCTTAAACCGGAACATATAGCACAAATAGGCTATTTGCCGGAAGAGCGTGGGCTGTACAAGAGTATGAAGGTGGGGGAACAGGCACTGTATTTGGCCCAATTAAAGGGTCTTTCTAAACAAGAAGCCAAAGAACGCCTGAAATATTGGTTCGATCGTTTCGAAATTGGTGACTGGTGGGGTAAAAAAATTCAGGAACTTTCTAAGGGCATGGCCCAAAAGATTCAATTTATAGTTACCGTACTGCATGAACCTAAGTTGTTGATCTTCGATGAGCCCTTTAGTGGTTTTGATCCCATAAATGCCAATATTATAAAGGATGAAATTTTAAATCTTAAAGAAAATGGTGCATCTATTATCTTTTCTACGCATCGCATGGAATCTGTAGAAGAACTCTGCGAATATATTGCCCTAATACACCGTTCCGAAAAGATTTTGGACGGAAAGCTCTCGGATATTAAAAGGGCGTTCAAAAGAAATATTTTTGACGTTGGTGTTGCTACCGAAAATCCTGAAGTCTTGCTCAGTAATTTAAAGGAACGGTATCAACTTTTTTCATCAAACTTTGATCGGGAACAAAAACAGCTCGATTTCTCTATTCAGCTGCCCGATAGTAATTCTGGGGATTTGCTCAATTATCTTGGTTTAAATGCCAACGTTAATAATTTCGTGGAGACCATCCCATCTGCCAATGATATTTTCATCAGTTCGATTCAAAAAAAAGTATTTGACAATGAATAAGCTACCATTGATCATTAAAAGGGAATATCTGGCCAAAGTAAGGAACAAGTCCTTTGTGATCATGACGTTTTTGAGTCCTATATTAATGGTAGCCATGATTCTTCTCATTGGATACCTCACCAAACTTAACGATAGTGAGAAACGCGTTATTGCCATTCTTAACGAAAGTGATTATTTCGCGAATGAATTTATGACCAACGAAACCACCTCCTATGTTAAATATAGGGACCTAAGTTTGGAACAGGCAAAGGACTCCACCAAGAATATGGGTTATTACGGACTTGTTTATTTGCCCAACGAGGACAATTTGGAATTGGTGTCCAAGCGTGCTTTTTTTTATAGCAAGGAAGCTCCCAGTACCACTACCTTAGCGAGTATAGAGCGTATTTTTAAGGAGCGGTTACGCCAAGAGAGATTAAGGGGACTGGGGATGTCGGCAGCAGATTATTCCGAAATGGACAGTTCCTATCAAATGAATATCTCTACATTTGAGGGAGAACAGAACCTTAAAGGAATTAACGAAATTAAGGCCGTAATCGGTGGCGGCTTTGGGTACTTGATTATGATGTTTATCATCATTTACGGCGGCTTTGTGATGAGGAGCGTAATTGAAGAAAAGACCAGTCGCATTATTGAGGTTATCATATCATCGGTAAAGCCATTTCAATTAATGATGGGTAAGATAATTGGAACGTCCTTGGCCGGCATCACACAATTTGGGATATGGATTCTTTCCGGTTCCATACTGTTGGTTATAGCTATGGCCATTTTTGATATAGACCCCTCTATGGTTTCCGCTTCCCCGGCGGCACAGGTGATGGGTTCGGGAACTAATGCAGGAATACCTTCTATGGATATGACCGCACAGTTATATGCTCAAGAACTTTTTGATATTCCGTGGCTCCTGCTCATAACCTTTTTCCTAATATATTTTATTTTGGGCTATTTGATCTACAGTTCAATTTATGCGGCCATTGGTGCCGCGGTTGATAATGAGACCGATACGCAACAGTTTATCTTTCCGGTTATTTTACCGTTAATGCTGGCTATTTACGTTGGTTTTTTCTCTGTTTTTAGTAATCCGCATGGGCCAATAGCCGTAGCTTTCTCTTTATTTCCTTTAACCTCGCCCATTGTCATGATGATGCGTTTGCCGGGCGGCATAGGAGATGGCGGGGTTCCTATTTGGCAGTTGGTCTCGTCGATCCTTATATTATTTGTTACCTTTATCGGTATCGTCTGGTTGGCCGCAAAGATATACCGGGTCGGGATTTTAATGTACGGTAAAAAGCCAAGCTATAAGGAGTTGTTCAAATGGCTCAAATATTAAGAATGACCCAGGATAATACAGAGAAGATAACGGAAATTATAACACATGATGTTTGGGACTCCGTTAAGCAATTTCTGGAGCTTGGGGCTCATTTCGGTTCCGGTCAAAAATCCGTAAATATTACTTTAGGTTTATTGTTGTTATTAACAACTGCCTTTGTGGTCTCCAGTTTTTTTATGAAATGGATTCGCAAGTTGTTAACACGAAACATGGAAAACGATGACAAACTTAAGTTCGTTAGTATCTTCAAGTTTATAAAATACGTCGTTTATATTGTCGTTATTCTCTTTTCCATGAGCGCGGCCGGTATAAATATTACAATCCTGCTTACCGCCTCCGCAGCACTTTTTGTGGGTTTAGGTCTTGCCTTGCAAGAGCTTTTTCAAGATATTATCGGGGGTATCTTTATCATTGTAGATAAATCCCTTCGGGTCGGGGATATTATAGAAATAGACGGTAGGGTCGGCAAGGTATTCGAAATTAAGCTCCGTACTACAAGAGCCATTACCAGGGACGACAAAATCGTTATTATACCCAATCATAAGTTTATTAGTGATATTGTTTATAATTATACCCAAAATCATAAAACAACTCGGGAAAACGTTAAAATAGGTGTCGCTTATGGTAGTGATATCGAATTGGTGACCCAATTGTTAGAGGTCATCGTCCAAAATCAAAAAGGTGTATTAAAGAGTCCCAAACCCTTCGTTCTTTTTGATGATTTTGGTGACTCCGCTTTACTCTTTTCGGTCAATTTTTTTATTAGTGATAGTTTTACCGATCCAAAGATAAAGAGTGAGATACGCTATAAAATCGATGGCGAATTCCGGAAAAACAATATTTCTATTCCTTTCCCTCAGCGAGATGTACATATTATTCAGCATAACCCTATCCAACATACCAGCGTTCAAAATAAGGGAAACAAATGAGACGAAGGAGACTGTGGGTAATGCTGGTATGCTGTGTTACTTTTTATGCTGTTTTGGCGCAAACGCCAGATGTATTTAGGGTCGAGTATATGTTAATGCCCAGAAATGACTCCGGCGCAAAATTGGCAAGATTAAAATTGGTGGCCAATGCGCCAATCAAAACCGGGGATTTTAGCACTATCATAGTGGGCAGTGAGTACAATCGTTTGGCATATGATCTGCAAAGGGATGATATTGCCATTAATCAGGAGGGATTGAATTATTTTCATGTGGTCGATATTAATTTGGCCTATGTACACAAATATGATAAGGATTGGAGGTTAATTGGAGTGCTAACACCTCGTTTGGCCTCTACGTTGACCAATCCTCTTGAAAAAGGGGATTTTTCCATTAATGCCACTATAGGTGCATTTAGGGACAGACCGGATATTGACAAACCAACACGTTTGGTCGTGGGTATCGCATATAATTCAACAGTTGCCCTTAGGATACCGCTTCCTGTGGTTTATTTTGAAAAACGATTTCTTCCCAGCTGGTCCTATGTCCTTGGTGTTCCAAAAACGGGGATGAAGTATCACTTTAAGGAAAAACACATCGTACAAACGGAATTTATATTGGATGGCTATTTTGTGAACCTACAGAACAATACGGTCTTGCCAGATGCCAGTTTCGCGTCTTCAATATCCTCTTCTGCCGCCGTGGTAACCTTGGGATATTCGTATAATATTAATAAGATAATGTCGTTTTATGGTTTTTTCGGACATACCATTTTTCAATCCGGAGTTTTGAGGGATGACGATAGAAATGATATTTTTACACTTAATGATGATCCAAGCTTCTATATGAGGACAGGATTTAGAATAGGACTTTAATAAAAAAAAGATGATGTCAAGAATTTTGGTAATTGAAGATGAATCCGCCATTAGGCGGGTATTGGTTAAAATACTTTCCGAGGAGAACGATAACTATGTAGTAGAGGAGGCCGAAGATGGTCTAAAGGGTTTGGAAACCATTAAGAACAATGACTATGACCTTGTGCTATGCGATATTAAAATGCCAAAAATGGACGGTGTTGAGGTATTGACAGCGGCCAGAAAGCTAAAGCCGGAAATTCCGTTTATTATGATATCCGGTCATGGCGACTTGGATACCGCCGTAAATACCATGCGCCTTGGGGCATTTGATTACATCTCTAAACCACCGGATCTAAACCGATTATTGACTACTGTGAGAAATGCCTTGGACCGAAAAGAACTGGCAGTAGAGAATACCTTCCTTAAAAAGAAGGTAAGCAAGAACTATGAAATGGTGGGAGAAAGTAGCGAGATCGGCTCAATAAAGGAAATGATAGAGAAAGTGGCGCCTACAGATGCCAGAGTCTTGATTACCGGAGCTAATGGAACAGGCAAGGAATTGGTGGCCCACTGGCTTCACGAAAAAAGCCAAAGAAGTGCTGCCCCTTTTATAGAAGTTAATTGTGCGGCCATACCCTCTGAACTTATTGAGAGTGAGTTGTTCGGTCATGTGAAGGGTGCCTTCACTTCTGCCGTAAAGGACCGTGCAGGTAAATTTGAGGCTGCCAACAAAGGAACCATATTCTTGGACGAGATCGGAGACATGAGCCTCTCTGCCCAGGCCAAGGTGCTTAGGGCATTACAGGAAAGTAAGATTTCCAGGGTGGGCACGGACAAGGATATTAAAGTAGATGTGCGGGTTCTTGCCGCCACGAATAAAGATTTAAAAAAAGAGATCGCAGAGGGTAATTTTCGCGAAGACCTATACCACAGGCTTGCCGTTATCTTAATACAGGTGCCGTCCTTAAACGAGCGAAGGGAGGATATACCTTTATTAATAAACTATTTTGCCAAGAAGGTTACCGATGAGCAGGGTGTATCCTTAAAAACGTTTACCCCAGATGCCATCAATCTACTAAAGGCCTATGATTGGACCGGAAACATTAGGGAACTACGAAATGTTGTAGAACGCCTTATTATCCTGGGTGGGCAAAGGGTTTCCGAAGATGATGTCAAACTTTTTGCAAGTAAGTAAGTAAGTAAGTAGGTAAGGTATTAAAGACAGTTCGGAATACGAAGAAGTGCATCTGCCGTAATTTCCTTGGTTCTGAGGTTGTAGTACTTTTTACCTTCAGATAAGTTGTCCTTGAGAAGCTCTTTTTCGCAATGTTCAAAAATGTTCCGGGCAAAGGCCCTAGCTTCTTTGCAACCAACGGATTCTACAATTCTTTTTAAGGATGCCGTATATTTTTCTAAAGAAATATCAATTTTTTGATTTAAGCTTTCAACACCCTGTTCTTTTAAAATTGCCGCTTCGTTCTTGACCGATGTGGTATTTAGGACCAGCACTTCATTGCCGTATTTGCTTGTATGTAAATGATGTGCCTCCAATGATTCAAGGCCATGTAAGGTATGCTCCAAGGATTTTTCCAATAGCATTTTTGTAGCGCTTAAAGAGGTTGCTTTAGTAGCTAACTTAAGTTTTCTTAGACCTTCATCCAAGTCGACTTCTGCGTATTCGCAACCGCATTCCGCTAACTGTTTTTTGGTTTTTTCCATAGCATTAATGGCCTTGTAGGCAAAATAACGCGCTTTGTTTATGTCGTCCTTAAGCAGGGCTGTTTCGGTCTGGGTTTTTGCAAAACTAATATTGGAACCGGCATACTGGCATTCAATGTTGGTTTTGAAAGAAGAGAAAAGCATAAATGCCATCGCACAGATAAGAATATAGGTCTTGTTCATTACTAAGATTTAGGTCTGTAAAACTTGGGGTTTTTACAAATATAAAATTACATGGGGATGACCTATTCGGAATATATTATTCGATAGAAAACACCCACATCCCTTTTAATTAGGTAAAGCGTAAAATCGTTAGGTGAACCGCAATTTTTTTTAACATTTGAATACAGTTCATCGATTAAAAATTTTATATTTCCATATGAAATATGTAAAAACAGAGGTATATCGCGCCGAAAGCGACACCATAATAGCGAATAGAGCAACCCATGAGGACTTTGGACGTTCGGACAAACAATTGAAAAAGGACCTGGAAAAGACCAGAAGAACACTGGGAGAATTTCAGGATGTGCTTTATGCACATAATAAATACAGTGTTCTGGTCTGTTTACAGGGAATGGATACTGCCGGGAAGGATAGTCTGGTGCGTGAGGTGTTCAAGGATTTTAATGCAAGGGGCGTGGAAGTGCATAGTTTTAAAGTCCCTACCGAATTGGAACTGGACCATAATTACCTGTGGCGGCATTATTTGGCACTTCCCGCCAAGGGAAAGTTTGGGGTTTTTAATAGAACGCACTATGAGAACGTTCTGGTAACACGGGTACACCCGGAGTATATATTGGGCGAGCGTATTCCCGGTATTCATACAGTGGAAGACATTGGGCCAAGTTTTTGGGAAAAACGGTTCGAACAGATCAATAATTTTGAGAGGCATTTGGCTGAAAACGGGACTATCATTTTTAAGTTCTTTCTTCATCTCTCCGAGGAGGAACAACGCCAACGGTTACTTAGAAGGCTAGCGCTTAAAGAAAAACATTGGAAATTTTCGCCGGGCGACCTCAAGGAACGTAAATTATGGGATACCTATCAATCCTGTTATCAGGACGCTATAAACAACACCTCAAAAGAACATGCACCTTGGGAAGTTATCCCCGCCGATAATAAAAAAGCTGCAAGGGTCATTGTGGCGACTATTCTTTTAGAAAGGTTAAAAAAATACAAAGATATCAAGGAGCCGCTTTTAGATGATAAAATTATGGCTAATTTAGACACTTATGAAAAGGAACTACAGAACGAAGCGTAGTGCTGGTCTATTATTTTTGTGTTTGGTTTTAGGTAATTTTTTACTGGCGCAGGATAAAGACGAAGTCCAGTTGCGTAAAATTTATGATGCGGCATTAACAAAGGGTAAATCCTATGATTGGTTAAATTACCTTTCCAATCAGATCGGTGGTCGGTTGTCCGGTTCTGTACAGGCGCAGCAGGCGGTAGAGTACACCAAGGAGGAACTGGACGCACTTGGTTTGGACAATGTGTGGTTACAGCCAGTGATGGTTCCCAAATGGGTAAGGGGCACGCCGGAATTCGCTTATTACGAAACGGACCCAGGTATTACCACCAATGTACCTATTACCGCATTGGGTGGTTCTGTGGCAACCCCGCCGAAGGGAATAAAGGCAAATGTGATAGAGGTTCAAAGTATAGCGGAACTGGATAAATTAGGGGCAGAAAAGATTGCAGGTAAAATTGTGTTCTTTAACAGGCCTATGGATGCGACACATATTAATACCTTCGATTCTTATTCCGGGGCTGTAGACCAGCGCGGTTCTGGTGCAAAGGAAGCAGGTAAATTTGGAGCATTGGGGGTTATCGTGCGGTCCATGACCTTGCGCTTGGACGATTTTCCGCATACAGGCGGCATGAGTTACGGCGATATACCGGAGAATCAAAGAATTCCTGCCGCAGCCATCAGTACAAATGCGGCGGAGCTTTTGAGTACCACGCTAAAGTTGAATCCGAATATTCAGTTTTATTTCAAACAAAATTGCAAAGAGTTTGATGACGTGCAGTCCTTTAATGTTATCGGGGAAATAAAGGGCAATACCTACCCGGATGAAATTATCGTTGTAGGAGGGCATCTAGATTCTTGGGATCTGGGAGATGGCTCACATGACGATGGTGCTGGCTGTGTGCAGAGCATGGAAGTGCTGCACCTTTTTAAAGAGATAGGGTATAAACCCGAGCGTACCATAAGAGTGGTCCTTTTCATGAACGAGGAAAACGGTTTGCGTGGAGGTAAAAAGTACGCCGAAGTGGCAGAAAAAAATAATGAAAACCACATTTTCGCGCTAGAAAGTGATGCTGGAGGATTTACGCCAAGGGGTTTTTCTTTCGATAGTAGCGATGCTGATTTTAAGCGTGTAGAAGCTTGGAAAAATATATTCGAACCTTACAATATACATCTCTTTGTACAGGGCGGAAGTGGTGCGGATATTGGTCCGTTGAAGAATGAGCGTATAGTTTTGGCAGGTTTAAGACCCGACTCACAAAGGTATTTTGACCATCACCATTCCGACAACGATAGATTTGAGCACGTAAATAAACGCGAATTGGAATTGGGTGCTGCGGCTATGGCAAGTCTGGTTTATCTTTTTGACAGCTATGGGATACATGTCAAAAAATGAGATAGTGCACCACCTGTTGTCCGGCCAGTATCCTTTCAAAATCTTTAAATTTTCTGTTTATGAAGACATACAATTATTTTCAATACATGAGAACTTAGTTTTGGACTGTTTTGGAAATTGAAAAAAATTGATTGATTTGGCTAATCTCAGGTTGCTAAAGTATTTCCAAGGTATTTTTTAAATTTTGGTCTTGGCTCTCGTATTCCCTAGTAGTCGGGACCGTCTAGCTTCTTTACTAGGCAAGATGAATTAAAAGTGACAAAGTCTTATAATGTCCTATACCGTTGGTTCAAAGATTCCTAACAATTTTCCATACCTTTGCCCCTCATTTAAAATTAGTATAATGAAAGACGGAATATACGCCAAATTCAATACAACAAAGGGTGAGATATTGGTAAAACTTACCCATGATAAAACTCCCGGCACAGTAGGTAATTTTGTTGCCTTGGCCGAAGGCAAAAAAGATAACAAAGCAAAAGCAAAGGGAGTTCCCTATTATAACGGTTTAGAGTTTCATCGTGTCATCCCCGATTTTATGATACAAGGTGGATGTCCTTTGGGAACTGGAACTGGTGATGCAGGTTATAAATTTGATGACGAATTCCATCCAGACCTTAAACATGACGTCCCTGGTGTACTTTCCATGGCTAATTCGGGTCCCGGTACCAATGGCAGCCAGTTTTTTATAACTCATATCCCAACATCATGGTTAGATAATAAACATACCGTTTTTGGCCATGTAGCTTTAGGGCAAGAGGTTGTGGATGCTATTGCCCAAGGAGATAAAATCGAGTCTTTGGAAATAGTTAGAATAGGTGATGAAGCCGAAGCTTGGGACGCTGTAAATGCTTTTGAAGACTTTGCATCCTCAAAGGAAAAACGTGTTGCCGCCCTAAAAGCAGCTCAAACCGCTGAACTTGACAAAGTTGCCGCTGGCTTTGAGGAGACCGCATCCGGACTCAGATATAAAATGATACAGAAAGGAAGTGGGGCCCGAGCACAGAACGGAAAAAACGTATCGGTACATTATGAAGGTTCTTTATTGAACGGTAAGGTATTCGATTCTTCGTACAAGCGCAGTGAACCCATTGATTTTCAATTAGGTGTAGGCCAAGTAATACGAGGTTGGGATGAAGGTATTTCCCTTTTAAAAGTAGGTGATAAAGCTAGATTTGTAATTCCGGCTCATTTAGGGTATGGCAGTGCCGGAGCTGGTGGTGTAATTCCTCCTGATGCAACCCTTATTTTTGACGTGGAGTTAATGGGTGTAGGCTAATTAAACCATCACCTTTGATATTAAAAACACTTTGATAATTATAATCCAGGTGTTTTTTTATGCTATTTAGTCTTGAAAAAACTAAAAAGGAGCAGTAAGAGATTTAATAAAATAAGCAGGAGTACAATAAACAGGAAAATTTTCATAATGTTCCAAAGTATGATGATAGCACTTTAACAACTAAATAGAAAAAATCCCTACTTCTTGGAACGGTAAAAAGCAATTATTTTTTTGTCTTGCCAAGGCTACCCACTGGCATGGCCAAATTTATAAGTGCTAGTGAAAATAAAATAGTAAAGAACGGAGTCATGGCTTTATGGGATAATGAATAAGCATTTAATCTTTAGATGCAATTAATGGCAAAAAGTTGCGCCATACGCATTGAAGAGATAAAAAGAAAGGCTGTTTCCCATTAATTGGTGTAAAGCAAAAAAAAACCCGACTCAAACAGAATCGGGTTATACCTATAAAAAAGTTTAATCTTTACCTAGTCAATAACTTTTACATTAACGGCGTTCAATCCTTTTTTACCTTGTTGTAGTTCAAATTCTACAACATCACCTTCACGAACTTCGTCGATTAAGCCAGAAATGTGTACAAAGTGATCTTCGTTTGAACCATCTTCAGTGATGAAACCATATCCTTTTGAATCATTGAAGAATTTTACTGTTCCTTTACTCATAATAAAAAAATTAAATATTAATTAAAGCGCGAATATACTATTAAAATTTTTAATTTTTATGATTTAATTTCTAATTACTGCTTATAAGTATTTAAAAATCAATAATCTTGGTTTCATACGCCCTAATTATGCCGTAGGATCGGGTGTCATTCTTAAATAGGGCTTAATCTCATTCACCCCTTTACTGAACATTTTCTTTGCTTCTGGCGTGGAAATTGAAGGACTGACCACTACATCTTGTCCATGTTCCCAGTTGGCAGGAGTGGCCACTTTATGATGTGCCGTGAGCTGCAATGAGTCGATTACCCTAAGCAATTCATAAAAATTTCTACCTGTAGAGGCAGGGTAGGTGAGCATTAATTTAATGGTCTTGTCCGGCGCAATGATAAATACAGAACGTACGGTTAAATTGTTATCGGCCTTGGGATGTATCATATCGTACAGATCGGAAACCTTTTTGTCCTCGTCCGCAATAATAGGAAAGTTAACGGTTGTTTGCTGTACTTCGTTAATATCCTTGATCCATTCCTTGTGGGAGGCGGCATCATCTACGCTAAGCGCTAACATTTTCACGTATCTTTTGTCAAACTCGCCTTTGAATTTTGCCGCTGTACCTAATTCTGTGGTGCATACAGGGGTAAAGTCCGCTGGGTGGGAAAACAGAATTCCCCATCCGTCACCCAAATAATCGTACAGGTTTATGGTACCCATAGAACTGTCTGCCGTAAAATTTGGAGCGGTATCGCCTAATCTTAATGTTGCCATGATACTATTGTTTTTAGTGAATTTTAATATCCTATAAAATTAGTAGATTAATTCGTCGATATGCTGATCTTAAGGTTAAAAATGTATTAAATTTTAGTAGTGAGACCCGTATTCTTAAAGCTGAAGGTATAATGCAAAACGATAGTCGATTTAACCCCACAATTTTAGCGGGGTGTAGTGTTAATACCTTTCCCGAAATTTTGGGATTGTACCGATTTCTTATATTTGATTCAGGATTTGTCCCGTGATGCAATGTCCTTTACTACTTTTGACTCATGATGGAAGACGAAAATTTAAAATACCCAATTGGACTATTCATTCGTCCGGAACATATTACCGAGATGGATATTAACAAATGGATAGGTGATTTGGACACTTTTTTCCAACGTTTGCAGCACTTGGTCAAAGGATTTACCAAGGAACAGCTAGATACACCCTATAGGAATGGGGGATGGACGGTGAGACAGCTCGTGCATCATATTGCGGATAGCCACCATCATTCTTACACACGATTCAAATGGGCATTAACGGAGGAACAACCGGTAATTAAGGCCTACGATGAAAAAACATGGAGCAATCTCTTAGATGCTAGAACGGCTCCTATAGAATTATCTTTGCCTTATATTCAAGCACTTCATAGTAAACTGGTCTATCTGTTAAAAGGACTCTCAAAGGAACAGTTAGTGCGTTATTATATTCACCCAGAAGATAACAGCAAGGTAAGCGTCGCCGAAAATATTGGAAAATATGCTTGGCACGGAAATCATCATTTGGCACATATTCAAAATTTGAAAGATAGGAAAGGCTGGTAAAGCTATTCGTTAGTCTTTAGGAAATATCTTTCTTCATAATAAACATAAGCTTTTCACTTGCTATGGCTTGCTCAAATGGTATTTGGGAAGTACTGTGCACACTAAATCCATTTTTTTTGTAGAAGCCTAAGGCGGGTCCTTTTTGCATGGCCTCTAACCAAAGGATGCTTTTGTTTAAAGCTTTAGCCCTAAGTGTTACAAAATGTAGCGTTTTGGTACCTATTCCAAACCCGGTTGCTTCTTTGGTAATATAGATTTTGTCTAAATACAACGCCGCTTTACTGGAGTATTCGGCTAAGCTACAATCTAGGGTAAATTTCAAAATTCCAACACAGGCTGTATTTAGTTGAATTAAAAAGAGTTGGGTATTCCTATTCTTTTCTTCTTCCTTCAAAACTTTTAAGGTAAAGCTATTGTGAATATAGGGCGTAGTGTCGCCATTGGGCCACAAATGGGGGTAATGCTGGTTATAAGCTTTTGTGCCAACCTCTATATACGTGTTGAAATTAGCCGATGTCAAAGGATCAAAATGGAGGATGGCTTTCAATATGCAGTGGTTATCTAAACTTAGATGTTAGTTGATGATATATTTAATGTTACAGCCAATACTTGGTTTCTGCCTTTTAGTTATTGGTTTTCCTTCCAAAAGCGCATCTATAGCGGTTCTTAGGTCGCTCCCGTTTAGGGGAACTCCGTTTCCGGGTCTGGAATCATCTAATTGTCCCCTATACACCAATTTTAAATCAGCATCGAAAAGATAAAAATCTGGGGTACATGCTGCTTGATATGCCTTGGCTACCTCTTGGGTTTGGTCATATAAATAGGGGAAGGAGTAGCCTTCCTCTGCTGCTTTTTCTTTCATGTGCATAGGGCCATCCTGCGGGTAGTTGATGCTATCGTTACTGGAAATAGCAATGAACCCAATGCCTTTGAAAGCATACTTTTTTGCTATTCGTGAAATTTCTGGATTTACATGTATCACAAAGGGACAATGGTTGCAGATGAACATGATTGCAGTGCCAAATTCCCCCGTAAGGTCATTAAGGTCCACTATTTCGTTACTTACCGTATCAATCAGTTTAAAATGAGGTGCACGGGTACCCAAGGCTAACATAGTGCTTTCTGTTCTTGCCACGTTCTCTTATTTTATACCTTAAAGTTAAGTGGATTTTTTTTCTTTTAACCCATGAAGTAAATTCTTGTTTTTAGAAATGGTTCGTTATTCCGGGTGCGCCGGTGCGGAATTCCTCCATTGGGTATCTCGGATTACGGTTCTTTGTTTTGGGAAAGGTATTATTTGTTCTCCATTTTCGCCGCTATACAAATTGCTTTTTTAGATTCGAAATTAGTATCTTGGGTGCTTCGAAACGGCCAAACGTTTTTTAGTATACTTTTCGCCTTTGTGCCGAACTGATTAAAAATGTAGCTACTTGACAGAATCTCTTTTAGACAACATACATATTAATTTTGACCAAGAGGCACTTTGGACTATGAACGCAGTGCTGGGCCTTGTCATGTTTGGCGTGGCCTTGGAAATTTCTATATCGGACTTCAAGGCCTTATGGCAAAAGCCTAAGCCGGTTTTGATCGGTGTTTGTAGTCAGTTTGTTTTACTACCCGCCATGACTTTTCTCTTGGTGGTTTTAATAGAACCTATTCCCAGTATTGCCTTGGGAATGTTTATGGTAGCCGCTTGTCCAGGTGGTAATATTTCTAATTTTATTTCCAATCTGTCAGGAGGAAATGCAGCGCTTTCTGTTTGTCTTACAGCTATCGCGACATTGATAGCTGTGGTTATGACTCCGTTAAACTTGCAATTTTGGGGAGCACTTTACCAACCTACGGCCGTCATTTTAAAAGAAATCGCCATTTCTCCCTTGGAAATGGTAGAATTGGTAGCCTTGCTTTTGGGCATCCCCTTGCTTTTGGGAATGCTCTTAAATCATTGGAAACCTGTTTTGGCGGTAAGGCTGGCCAAGGTTTTAAAAGTTGTTTCCCTGTTGTTCTTTGTTTTTTTGGTTTTTTTGGCCTTATACAATAACCGCGTCATTTTCAAGGATTATATTTTCTATGTCTTTTGGATTGTACTCTTGCATAACCTTTTGGCATTTACAACTGGCTTTTCGTTGGCAACGGCTTTTGGACTTTCTAGATCAAATGTCAGGTCGATTACCATAGAGACGGGGATTCAAAATTCGGGCTTGGGACTATTGCTTATTTTTACTTTTTTTGACGGCCTTGGCGGCATGGCCCTGCTAGCTGCATTTTGGGGAATTTGGCACATTGTATCCGGCCTGCTCTTAGCTACTTTTTGGGGTGTAAAACCAATAAAAACGGAAAAATTAGCCTAATTATATGTTGTACATCGCACTAAAATCTCTTATTTCATTAGGCTTACATGCGTATCATAAAAAAATTGAAGTTTACGGGGCCGACAATATCCCCAAAGAGGGACCCGTACTTTTTCTGCCGAACCATCAAAGTGCGCTGCTGGATGTATTGCTGGTTGGGGCCAATTTTAAAAGAAAACCCTACTTTCTTACACGGTCGGACGTTTTTGGCAAGCCCGTTTTAATTGCATTTTTTAACTATTTAAAGATGATTCCCGTGTACCGTATTCGTGATGGGAGGGATACTTTGTCCAAGAACGATGCAATTTTTGACGTATGTGCCCAACTTTTGAAAAAGGGCGAGGCCGTAACCATGTTCCCGGAAGCGAACCATAACCTAGACCGACGCGTGCGCCATTTGAGCAAGGGCTTTACCAGGCTGATTTTTAAGGCGTTGGAACTGTCGCCCCAGTTGGATATACAAATTGTACCGGTCGGCTTCAACTACAACCGCGCTGTAGGTTTCCCGGATACGGTGGCCGTGTATTATGGGAAACCCATTTTGGTGCAGCAGCTATACGACCCGGAGGATTTGCCAGGTTCTGTTAGTACTATCAAGAACAGTGTATCTGCGAGTTTAGAGACCTTAACAACACATATTACACCAGAGACCCATTACGATGAAATTAATAGCTATTTAGAAGCTGAACAGGTAGATTTCTTGGACCCTCAAGTAAGCAATGACTTGATAAAGAAGTGGTCTGCTTCAAAGAAAGATACTATCTTAAAAAATGAACCACATACTTGCAGGCGTTCGCTTTGGTACCCACTGTTCGTCCTGCTTAATTTTCCGGTGGTATTGCTTTGGAAATTAGGGGTGAAACCTAAGGTTTGGGAGGCGGAATTTACTGGAACCCTACGTTTTGCTACAGCTTTGTTGGGCTTTATAGGGTATTATAGTCTACTCTTATTGGTATTCACGATTGTGCTAAGTTTTTGGTGGGCCCTTGGCCTTATTTCCTCATTGTTTACCTTTAATTGGTTTTATGTGAAGTACGCTCGTTTTTAGACTTCTCTAGTGAAAAAATTGTCTAAAAAACCTGCAGCTCCTCCTATCACTTTATTTAGGATTCAACCGGTTTCAAGAACATAATGAGAAGTATAAGGAGGGCACCTTTTGATGCAGGTTCTTTGCGGTTTTTCAACTGTATACATTAATTTGTGATGCTTTCTCTTTTAGGCATTTCAATTTTACACATGTGCCATAGTATGGTTATGAATTGGAAATGGTGCTCCGTTACGGCCTATTTTGGATATTCCATGAATCAAACAAAATAGTAACATAAATTTTATTTATACAAAACATAATTAATGTAAATAATAATAAATGAATTAAAAATTTAAAATTTGCTGCGGATTTTAAGCATTAGACCAAAGCATAGTCAGGATTTTTGATTGTTGGTTTATTACTTTTCATAACTGGTTTACCAATACTAATAAAGTGATAAAATCTTTTTATGTCCGAAAATATCAAATTCATAGAAGGAAATTTTAGTCCGCCAGAAGCGCCCAATGTGTTGTTGTCCTTGCTGAACGACAAAAGAAAATTTCACACTGTAAAATCACTTAACCTACGCCATGGGGAATCCAGAATCTATAGTAATGTCTTTGTACGGATCATAAAATTAAAGCAGGCCAAGAAGCGTGCTGAGGAACCAGTGTTGGAGGCTCACAAGAATGGGAAGAAATTGGAAATCAATAGGATCATCCAAATTAAGCTCATAGGTAAAACTGCTATATAATTATGCTGCATTTCATCCATTGTCATGAATTTTATAGGCTACCTTTCCAAAAACAATTTTTATCTACTACTAAAACCCATAATCATTTTAAACTTGATTAAATCATTAGCATGAACTCGGAAAACCACGTACAAGTTCCTAAGTCCCCTAAACAATTACAAAAAAGTCCCGACCCCTTGGCCGCAAAGGTATCAAAGAGTATCACTGTATTTCTTTGGGTACTACTTGCCGGCAATTTAGTGACATTTTTATATTATGGTGCCAACATTCCCGTATGGCACTTTGAAAATATTTTAAAAGTAAACGGTTTTACCATATTAATATGGACTACCGTTACTTTTTTTAGTGCTCTGGTGAGTGCCTATGCGAGTAATTATCTCATAGGATTTAAGTATCATACCAAGTTTATGCTCCTTTGTTTGGCCTTTACTTTATCGGTAGTGCTATTTGTTGCCTCGGAACACGTGCTTCTACTTTTGTTGGGTTGGCTGGCGATGGGCTTTGTCATGTCCAGACTAATTGGGATAGATTCGGAGTGGGGCGAGGCGCGGGAGGCTTCAAGATTTACCCTGAGGTACTTTTTGTTAGGTACGCTTTTCCTAAGTGTTGCGGTTTTGTTATTAGCGTATGAAAGTGACGCGTATACCGTAACTGGTATCCTTGGTTCTTTGGAAAGTATACCACCTTATATAACCTTGATCGCTGCGATCTGTATTATTATGGCGGCCATCGTACAGTCGGCCATATATCCTTTTCATCGTTGGTTGCTTTCCGCCATGACGGCTCCCACTCCTGCTTCTGCCCTCATGCACGCAGGCTTTGTAAACGGATCGGGTATTTTGTTGGCCTTGTTTTCTACGGTTTTGTTTGCCTCTGATACCTTGAACTTACTATTTATAATAGGCGGTCTTACCGCTCTTGTAGCGCAATTTACCAAGCTGTTGCAAGTGAACGTAAAACAAAAACTGGCTTGTTCTACTATTGCACAAATGGGTTTTATGATCATGCAATGTGGTTTGGGTTTTTTCAATGCCGCGGTGGCACACCTTATACTTCATGGATTTTATAAAGCTTATTTGTTCTTGGCTTCTGGCGAAGAAATTGCCCATACCGCACCGCAGAAGCCTTTGCATCTTAGAATAAAGCCCTTACAGGCGCTTATAGTTTTGATTTTTGGTCTTTTTGGTGCGTTCCTATTTGCCCAGCTTACAGGGAAAGGAAGTAGTGTGGACAGCGGAATTTTTCTGACGCTTATCGTCGCCATAACCGTTGGGCAGGTAACCTATAATATCGTAAAAGAACAAAGCTTGTCCCTTGTTCAGAAAATCTTTTTGCCCCCTGTACTTTTTATTGTGGGGATAGGGGTATATGCCTTAATGTACAATGGGGTAACGGCGGTAATGGCAGACATGCCATTGGTGGCCGTAGCCTTGCCGCTTTCTGCGGTTCAGATTGTTTTTGGGGTGGTATTCCTAATCGGTTTCTTTATCATGAAATTGGGTATTTACCGAAATATTCCTTGGCTCTATGTAAAGCTAATGAACATATCCCAGCCTTACAGAAAGTCCGTCTTATTCTATAAATCTAAAAACCAATAATGTTACAAGACATCCAGAACAGTATTACCGAAGCATCTAAAGTAATAGGTAAAACTTGGCCGTTGTATTCTTTTGTGACCTCTAATCCCTTATCTGGCTACGAGCAAACGCCTTTTGCAACGGCGGTGGATCGCGCAAAAGCACTTTTGAACACTACTATGTTTCCCGAAACGGCACTATATCGGCAAGCTTGGGAGCAGGGAGAAATCGACAAAAGTGTAGTGGAGCACCTATTGCGGGAAAAGGGATATACAGAAGTACCGGATTTCTATTTGAGGAAGATGGAAGCCCATAAAGGAGGCACGAAACAAAACGAAAACCACAGGCTAGATAGGATAATGGCCAAATGGCTGGCAGCATTTATGGACGAAGGCTTGGCCGAATGGGAAATGCCCGGAAAGGAAGCAGGCTTCTATAAGGCTTGGCGCAGTCTGGCCCGTTTTGATAAAGAATTGAAAATAACAGCTCTAAACGACATACCCAACAGCAGCTCCGAAGCGTTGGAGCTTGTTTTGGCGGATCAGCAAGAGACGGACTATGTAACCATATTTTCCAACCATTTGGCGGCTTTGCCGGGATGGACGGGGTATATCAATTATCGCATGGCATCCGATTCCCTCTGGCAACAGGCCTATCCCATAACCTTAGCGGATTATTTGGGAGTACGCCTTTACATGGCCAAACATTTAATGCTTCCCCTACTTGCAAAGGCGGATACCGTTGTAGGTGAGGACGAGATGACCAAGCTACAATATATTTGGTTAAAGGCTTGGGAACAGAGCTGGCAGCAGCACTTGGTAGGTACTTTAAATAAGCAAGCCATTTTGGTAAAGCAAGATGTAAAGAAACCATTAACGGCGGATGCCCAAATGGCGTTCTGTATAGACACCCGTTCAGAACTTATTCGCAGGCATGTGGAAGCTAAGGGCAAGTATGAAACTTTTGGTTACGCCGGTTTTTTTGGTATAGCGATGGACTATATTAACTTGAAGGATGGTCTCAACCGAAAATCCTGTCCTCCTATCCTTGCTTCGGCATACCGGGTTACCGAAGTTTCCCAACCTGATAAAAACGATAATTTAAAGGCCTACGAAAGTAGGAACGAAAAGGTGAAGTTTGGGGAGTACTTCCTAAAACGTATGAAGAATATGCTGCCATCCGCCTTTGGTTATGTAGAGGGCTCTGGATTCTTTTACGGTGTTTATTTATTGATACGTACATTGATGCCGGGGCAATTTTATCGTTTTGAACATAAAAATTCATCTCCTTACGAACCTGTCTGCACCCCTGAAATACATGCTGCAGATATCAATGGCCAACTTGGCGCCACTATTCCTTTAGAGGACAAGGTAGGCATTGTAAAATCTGCCTTTGACCTTACGGGCTGGCAACAATTTGCCCCATTGGTTCTTTTTGTAGGTCATGGTAGCCATTCGGCAAACAATCCGTTTGGTTCTAGCCTGGATTGTGGGGCCTGTGCGGCAAGCCCGGGTAGGCATAACGCACGTATGTTGGCGCGTTTGGCCAATGAGCCAGAAGTAAGAAAAGCTTTGGCGGATAAGCACGGGGTAACCATTCCCGATACCACGGTTTTCATAGGCGCGGAGCACAATACCACTACGGATGATATTGTACTTTTTGATTCCCAAGTTCCTAGTTCACATAAAGAACAGGTAGCCGCTGTGAAGAAAAGCTTGTTATTGGCACAGCAAACAGCGACCCAAGATCGGCTTGGTAGTTCTGCCGATAGTGTGGCCATGGCACAGCGCAAGGCCAACCAATGGAGCGAAACAAGACCCGAATGGGGCTTAGCCAAGAATGCAGGATTTATTGTAGCGCCCAGATCGCTTACCAAAGCTGAAAATCTGGATGGCCGTTGTTTTTTACATTCCTATGATTGGGAATTGGATAAGAAAGGTTCGGCATTGGAGGGCATCATGCAAGGCCCCATGGTGGTAACACAATGGATAAATAACCATTATTATTTTTCTATGGTGGACAATGATATTTTTGGAGGAGGTACAAAAATAACCCATAATGTAACGGGTAAGTTTGGCGTGGTGCAGGGCAATGGCGGAGATCTGAAAATGGGACTTCCATTGCAATCGCTACGTGCTTCCGATACAGAAATGTACCATAAGCCCTTGCGGCTTTCGGTTGTTATACAGGCTCCAAAGAACCGAATAGAGGAAATTCTTTTGCGCAACCAAGATTTACGGGCACTGTTGGATAACCAATGGATTTACTTGATGGTTATGGATCCCACGGACAACAACACCATTAAACGGTATGAAAAAGATATGAAGTGGGAGACGGTTAGCGCAACGAACTAATATAAAAACTAAATACCGAAGCCCTTTCAAGGCTAGCCTAATACGACGGGATTTTGAATGTTCCGTTGTGCAGGGTAAATAAGAAATTACCGCTGCTAGGGCTATTCTCTCTCTGAAATTACTTCGGTAATCTCACCTTTCGAGTTCTTAATTTCGAGTATCAGCGTGTCGCTGGATTTAAAAATAGACGTTTCGGTGAGTAGGGAACATGCCGTAATAGTGGATAATAGTTGTCCGTTAATACTTATAATTTCATCTCCCGGGTTCATTTGATTGCGCAGCGTATCGTTCCAAACTATGCCGACGACCACTTTCTTATTTTTTAAGGTCGGCGAAAATCCCAAGAGTTTTTCGGAAATATCCGGAGTGTTCACATAGGATTCAAAATAGAATTTCTTCTTTTTAAAATCGAAGGTAGCCGTACCCTGTTCAAAAAATGAGGCACCGATTCTAGAGTTATTATCGGTAGTAGTTTCGGCAAGGGTGTTTTTAAAAACCGTACCGCCCAGGCCTATTTCCTTTATGACGGTGCGATAGTGGGTATTGCTTTCCCCTGTACCAAACAATCCCATTCCTGCAGCACCATCGCCTTTGGCCATAGGTTTGTAAAAATCCTTTTTACTAAAGGTGTTATGTGCTTTAAAGGAAATATCATAACTGCCCTCCATACCGGTATCCAAGAGCACTTGATTTTTGCCCTTACCTTCTATGGTAATCCAAGCATAAGGGCTGTTTTGACTGCCAAATAGGTGTAACTTGGTTTTTATTTTCTCATCAACCTTTACCTGGTCAATGGCATCTGTAACCACCAGTTTTCTTTCTTTATGGTTGATTTGAAGGACGGAATAATGCAATATATTGCTGCCAATAAATCCATCAATCTGAAAACAATTAAAGATATCATCGTTTGCTACAATATGGACAAGGGCGGTAGTATTAAAAAAATGAAGATCTGCCAGACTCAGTTCTGGAACCTGTACCAGTCCCATTTTCTGCTTGGTTTCATTGGCGTCCGATACGTTGACGCTATCAAAAGGAATAATTCCCATTTTTTCCATCAACCTATCACTTATGATGTTCGGGGCTCCGGTGTCGAGAATAAATCGATACACTTCTCCTTGTAAGGTAACCGGAATGATTATTTTTCCCCTTACATATTCAAAAGGGATTTCTTGATAATAGCTTTTTTCTACGATGTAAGGCTTTTTACTGCTAAGCTTTTGTGCCGAAACAGATGCATTAAAAAGCAAAAAACCTATAAACCAAAAAAGGGATGCTCGGACGTTTGTTTTCATTAAATATTCAAGGTTACGAGCATTACATCATATCCCCGAAGAATATAGCGTTCATCAATAATTTATTGGTACCGTACCAAAAAGCGCGGAAGTTGGTATTGTCCGTAAAAGCAACAACCTTTCCTTTGCCCATACCTTGAGCTTGAAAAGGAACTGAATTCTTCAGCATTTCCAAATTTTCCTCGGACACATAACCGCTCAGCAATGGGTCGTTGGTATAAACAATTGGGTTGTTGAAGCTGTCCTTATCCGGTTTAATGTAGACATTGGTATTGCGAAACAAGGATATTTTGTCGTTTTTGTATCCGAAATTTATAGGGTGTGATCGGTCCAATTTGGCTTCAAAAATAGCACCTCCGGTAACCTGAGCGCCCCTAAAATCATTCTTCTGTCCAAAACTGATATTCTTTGCCACCAAGGTGTCCTTTTCAAATTCCAACTTCATAAACTCATTTTTCGTCAGCCATTCTGCCATGTTCCGGTATCCGATCAGGGTGCCTCCAGCTTTAACCCATTCCTTTAATTTGTCCGTATTACCCTTGTCTATGGCATTGCCGTCGGCGCTAGGAAGAATAATGTCTGTATACTTGCTAAGATCTACGGAACCCAGATAGCTCAAATCTATTTTTGTAAGTGGCATTTGGTAGCGGGTATCGAACAAATGCCAGATCTCGCCGGCATCGTAGGAACTTATTCCGTCGCCTACTATAATGGCTACTTTTTGCTTTTTAATGGCTTCAAATTCGTTGCTTCCCAAATCAATGCCCGTGGTAAGGCCGGTACCTACAGAAGTCACCTCTAAGTTGCTTTCTTTGGCCACTTGTGTCATAAACTCGTACAATTCCGTAGCGTTCATATCCTGGTTTTGTACGGGGACCATAATAGTGCCGTAATCATAGTTTTTTCCTTCCAAGGTAAAAGGGGACCGGGCCACTTTGGCACGCAAACCTTTTTGTGTGATTGCGTTCAATGCTTTTGGTGTGTAATACTCGTTCCATTCAAAAAGATAGGCATAGCTGCTATTGGCACTTACCGATCCTGTCATGGGAGCTAGAGCAGTAATTTCCGGGCCGGCATTGGCCAATGACCCAACTTCGGTATAATCTACGTTAAAGGCCAACGGAAAGGTCCAGGCAGAGATGTCGTAGAAAAGACTGTCCTTGAAGATGGTACGTTTTTCGAACATTGCATTGATCAACCTCGGATTTTTCTGATCCATGGGTATCACATAACTTTTCCCTTTTACAAAGGTTTTCCCGTTTATGGTGGCATCATTCGCCAATTCGTGGAACTTTATTTTTTGCCGTTGCAATATCTCGGCCAAGTGCCATGCTTTTGCGCCATCCTTACTATCCCCAAAAACAATACCCTTGGTTTTTGTTTTGGCGGCCTCATCTTTTATATCCCTGTAATACTGCTTTTGGTAGCTCAGTATTTTTTCTCTCATATTTTTTGCTGCCTCAATAGTAGAAAGGGCAGTGGTAAATTGGTTGCGAATGGTAAAAGGGAAGGTCAATAAACCGTTTTCGCTATCCTGTATATGGCCTCTAGAGCTTCCCTGCTCAAAAAGAATCCCTATACCACCGTTCACATCCGGGAAGGTAGAACCTTTACCATAATAATAGTCATCATAATCTTCCTCGGAGTAGTAAAAGGAGCCAATCTTATCCAGAGCCTTGGCGTGGTAGGTGCCTATTTCACGGGTAAGTTCCTGATTTATTTCCGGGGTTAGCGGATGCGTTCTCTTTGCCTCTCCGGGTTGAAAGAAAAAGGTGGAGTTGGTTCCCATTTCGTGGTGATCGGTAAGAATATTAGGCATCCATTTATGAAAGCTTTCTATACGTGCCCTACTTTCGGGCAGTTGTACGGGCAGCCAGTCACGGTTCATATCGAACCAATAATGGTTGGTTCTTCCTCCAGGCCATACTTCATGATATTCCCTTTCGTTGTTATCGGCCACCAAATTCATACTTCTGTTGGTGTTTGCCCAATAGGCAAAGCGTTGAAGTCCGTCCGGGTTAAAAGATGGGTCCAGTAGGATCACCATAGTGTCCAACAGCGCCTCTATTTCAGACCCCTGTGCCGCTGCCAAATAATAGGCATAGGCCAGAGCGGCATTGGAACCACTAGGTTCATTGCCATGTATGGAAAAACCTTGGTACACTACTATGGGCATGGTGCCTGTATCCATATTTGCGCCACTATCCGTAAGGGCAACATGGTCTTTTCTTAGTTGTTCTATATTTTGATGGTTCTCTGGCGTGGTAATCGTTAATAATAGAAGCGGCCTGCCTTCAAAGGTTTCGCCCCTGTTTTCTATTGTTATGCGGTCACTGGCCTCGGCCAGAGCCTGCATATAGAAAGAGAGTTTGTCATGGGTTATGTGCCATTCCCCAACTTCGTGCCCAATAATGTCTTTGGGGGTCGGAATGGTTACATCGTACGAAATGCCTTGAGGGAGGTAATAGTTTAAATCGAGTTCCTCCTGTGCGATACTTTTAAGGGAAATAACAAGTAAAATGACGAATAATAGTTTTTTCATGATGGTAATTTTTAGCGAGGGCTTAAAAATAGAAAACGACCCTGAATAATCAGGGCCGTTCTGGTTATTATTTAGAAAATGGATGATTAAATATCATCAAAACTAACATCGGTAAAACTACCTGTTGTAGTTTGCTCATTTGTTGTATCGCTTTCGTCCTCTTCTTTTTTAAAGTCTTTTTGGTGTCTTTCGGAAATAACCTCGGAACCTTTTTCATTGATAATGAAATCCATCATCTCATCTATATGTTCCCTAAAAGCATCAAAATCCTCTTTGTACAGGTATATTTTGTGTTTTTTATAGTGGAAAGAACCATCATCATGCGTAAATTTCTTGCTCTCCGTAATGGTAAGGTAATAATCTCCGGCCTTGGTACCTCTTACATCAAAAAAATACGTTCTTCGTCCTGCCCGTAATACTTTGGAGTGAATTTCTTCCTGATCCATTAAATCTCTATCGCTCATTTCCTATGGTTATAAAGTATGTTTAGTCTATCAAAAATGGAAAAAAAAATGGGATCCGACAACAATTTTCTAGTTTTCTTTCTCGGACAGTTGGTTCTTGTAAAGCTCCTTATAGTAGCCTTCAACAGCATTTAACTCCTCATGAGTGCCCTGTTGTATTAGCTTGCCGTCTTCCAATACCAATATTTTGTCCGCGTTTTTGGCGGAAGAAACCCTATGGCTAACGATTAATGTAGTCCTATTGCTCGATGCTTTTTTTAGGTTGGAAAGTATCTCTTCCTCTGTTTCGGTGTCCACCGCGGAAAGGCAATCGTCAAAAAGGTATATTTTTGGTTCTTTTATCAATGCTCTGGCAATGGATACTCTTTGCTTTTGTCCACCACTTAGGGTAATGCCCCTTTCGCCAAGTATGGTGTTATACTGTTTGGAAAAGCCCATGATATTATCGTGTACCACGGCCTGTTTGGCAATAGCGATTATTTCTTCGTCCGTAGCATCATATTTCCCGAACTTAATGTTGTTTTTTATCGTGTCAGAAAACAAGAAGGCATCCTGTGGTACGGCTCCTATGGCTTTTCTAAGGTCGGTCAGATGCATACTTTTAATAGGTTGGTCATCAATAAAAATTTCGCCCGAGGAAACGTCGTACAAACGGGCTACCAAATCTAAAATAGTAGATTTTCCACAGCCGGTTTTTCCGATGATAGCTACTGTTTCTCCTTGGTTTATGGTAAAAGATAGGTTCTTAAGCGCATCTATATTCGTATCCTCGTACGTGAAGTTTACATTTTTGAACACTATCTTACCCCTTATGGCCATAGGTCGGGATATGCTGTTCTCCAGTTCTGGTTGCTCGTTAAGAAATTCATTGATTCTTTTCTGGCTCGCCTCCGCGGTCTGCACAATAGAGGTGAGCCAACCTACTATGGCCACGGGCCAGGTTAGCATATTTACATACAGGATGAACTCGGCTATAAGGCCAATGCTAATTTCTCCGTTAATATACTGCATGCCGCCAATATAAATGACCAAAATATTACTGATGCCTATAAGCAGAACCATTAAGGGAAAGAACCAGGCGTTTACTTTGGCAAGGCTCATACTTTTATCCTTACCATCTATGGCCAGTTGCCTTAATTCGTTGTTGGTCTGCGGTTCTATCGCATAGGCCTTGATGACGGATACCCCAGAAAAAACCTCTTGCGTAAAGGTAGATAGCGACGAAAGGTACTCCTGTACAATGGTACTGCGCTTATGTATGATTTTACTAATGTTGTAAATGAGTACAGATAAAATGGGTAATGGCAATAGGGTATAAACGGTGAGTATTGGCGCTTTTATAAACATTAAGGGAATCAGGCAGGCAAAAAGTGTCAGGGTCTGTATGCCGTACATGATGGCAGGCCCGGCGTACGATCGCACTTGATTTACATCCTCGCTTATGCGGTTCATTAAATCCCCTGTCCGGTTTTTTTTATAGAAATTAAGGCTAAGGATCTGATAATGGTCAAAAATCTCGTTTTTAAGGTCGTATTCTATATAACGCGATATGTTAATGATGGTCTGTCGCATTAAAAAGGTAAAGAAACCTGATAGTAGGGCAGCACCAACAATGATGAGAATATAAATAGTAAGCTGTTCCTTGGCTATATCCTTTGCGATGTCGGAACGTAAATATTCCTCTACCACGGTAATGGTCTTGTTTACATAGGAAGGCATTACCAGTTGGAAAAGCCTTGCGAAAATCGTGATTACAGTTCCTAGGAGTAATTTAAGCCAGTATTTTTTGAAGTATTTGTTGAGGTGCTTAAGTTCCTTCATTGAAAAAATTAAATGGGAATTGTAAAATTTATATTTTTCAAAGATAGGATTTTGCCCAAGAAAGTAATGTTATAAAATACCAAAGAATAAATACGATTGCTTTTGCCGCTACATAAATAGATGCGTACTTTTGTCGCTCAAAAATAACAACCTCAAAAAAAGTTCTTTAAAATGCTTACAAGAAGGCACATCAGGGTAAAGGTTATGCAATGCATATACGCGCTGATCCAATCCAAGGACGATTCCTTGCAAAAACAGGAAAAGTTTTTAAAAGTAAGTATAGAGAACACGTACACATTGTACTTGTTATGGTTAAGCCTTTTTTTAGAGCTACAGGAGAAGGCTTCCGAGCAGCTTTCCCTTTCCTTAAAAAAATATATTGCCGATGCCGAAAACGGATACCCGGATAAGGCACGCTTTGTAAACAATGCCCTTTTGCTCCAATTAAAGAACAATCAGTTGCTTAAAGAGACTTTATCCAATAAGAAGTTGGATAATTGGTATTTGAACGAAGAGTATGTAAAACTCATCTATAAAGAGACCATCGAAAGTAAGCTTTACGACGATTACATGAAACAGCCCAAGAGCGACTTTGCCCAGGATAAAGCCTTGGTTCTGGAATTGTTCAAGGAAATTATAGCGCCCAATGAAAAAATCTATGAGTATTTTGAGGATGACAAGCTTACTTGGATAGACGATATTCCTATTGTAAACACTTTTATTCTAAAACATTTTAAAAAGGTAAAGGCCGATCAGAACGAATCATTTTTCCTCCCTAAGCTCTTAAAAGACCAAGAAGATATGGTTTTTGCCAACGACCTTTTAACAAAGACCTTGTTAAAGCATTCCGCATTGGAAAAGGAGATAGAAGGCAAGACCCCTAATTGGGACAAAGACCGTATTGCCGATATTGACGGTATTTTGCTAAAAATGGCAATTTGTGAGTTACTGCACTTCTCATCTATCCCGGAGCGGGTTACCATAAACGAGTATTTAGAGATTGCAAAGGAGTATTCCACGCCCAAAAGCAGTATTTTTATCAACGGTATTTTGGATAAATTGACAAAGGAGTACAAGGCCGAAGGAAAGCTTAACAAAATGGGTAGGGGACTATTATAAAATAATTTTCTAATTTTACGTTTTATATATAATACTAAATATTTTAAATAATGAGAAAAATAGCTTTAGCCATTGGAATGGTATCGTTACTGGCCTTTACTTCTTGTAAGGAAAATGCCTCTGAAAAAATTAAGACGGATAATGTAGCGCAAGCTGCCGAAAGGGATGAAGCGGCGAAAGCCGTGCCTGTTATGACTTTTGAAAAAATGGAGCATGATTTCGGCACTATTGAGCAAAATGCACCACAGGAAGCTGCCTTTAAATTCACCAATACAGGAAATGCACCTTTAATTATCACAGATGCCAAGAGTAGCTGTGGGTGTACTGTTCCTAACCCACCTAAAGACCCCATTGCTCCGGGAGAGTCCAGCGAGCTTATGGTTAAGTTTAATGGTGCCGGTCAGAATCAGGTGACAAAGACGATTACCGTTACGGCCAATACAGAAAAGGGTTCAGAGGTTATTAGAATAAAAGCCTTTGTGAACCCAGCCGGAGCAGCTCCGTTAGGACCGGTAAAATAATTTTCAATTAAAACAAATACCAAAAATGGGCGATATAGGACAATTTCTTCCAATGATATTGATTTTTGTGGTAGCATATTTTTTTATGATACGACCGCAAATGAAAAGACAAAAGGACGAGAAGAAGTTTTCGGCTGAATTAAAGCGTGGAGATCGTGTAATAACCAAAAGTGGTCTGCATGGAAAAGTAGTGGATCTAAATGACAAAGACCTTTCCTGTGTTTTGGAGACTATGGCCGGTAAATTAAAATTTGATCGCTCAGCGATATCTATGGAGATGAGCAAAAAATTGTCAGCTCCAGCGATTGAGGAAAAGAAATAATAGTAGTGTCACATCATCTAAAGCACCAATAGCAATATTGGTGCTTTTTTATTATCAAAAACTCGTATATTGAAGGCGTAAAATAATAGATTATGGCTTTAGATAGGAGAAGTTTTTTAGCAAAGGGAACAGCCGGACTAGCGGTTACGGGCGCCTCATTTTTATTTCCAATGGAATTGTTGGCCGCGGTAAGGAGAAAAGTTGGCCCAAACGACACTATAAATATTGGATTAATAGGTTGCAAGGGCATGGGCTTTTCCGACCTTGTCTCCATGCTAAAAATTAGTGAGACCAACGTCATTGCCCTCTGCGATGTGGACGAAAGCGTCCTACAGGCCAGAACGGCAGATTTGGAAAACGCCGGTATCAAAAAACCAATGTGGTACAGGGATTACCGTCGCCTTCTAGAAAATAAGGATATAGATGTGATTATCATAGGAACGCCGGACCATTGGCATTGCCTACAATTAACGGACGCGCTACAAGCTGGCAAAGATGTGTATTGCGAAAAGCCCATTGCCAATTCTATAGAAGAGGCAAACCTTATGTTGAATTACGTGACGGCTAGCGACCGTATGGTGCAGATCGGGCAATGGCAACGCAGTCAGCCGCATTTTGTGGATGCCATTAAGTATGTGCATTCTGGCCAGTTGGGAGAAATACGATTGGCAAAGGCGTGGGCCTACCAAGGTTGGATGAAACCGGTGCCAATGATGGCCGATAGTCCCGTGCCGGTAGGCGTGGATTACGATATGTGGCTGGGGCCGGCACCTAAAAGGGATTTTAATGCCAATAGGTTCCATTTTAACTTTAGGTGGTTTTGGGATTATGCCGGTGGATTAATGACCGACTGGGGCGTACATCTCATAGATTACGCTTTGTACGGTATGAAGGCCGGAACTCCAAAATCTGTAATGGCGCTGGGCGGAAAATTCGCCTACCCCGATGATGCCTCCGAAACACCGGATACCCTACAGACCGTTTATGAATATGACGGATTCTCCATACTATGGGAGCATGCCACAGGCATAGATGGCGGCAATTATGGCCGTGATCACGGTATAGCTTTTATAGGAAACAACGCCACTTTGGTGTTGGATCGGCAAGGTTGGGAACTTATACCCGAAAAGAGGGCCCAAGAAGGGAAGGAAAAAATAGAAGCCGTTTCTTTTGACAGGGGCGATAAAAGTGGCTTGGACCTGCATACCGTTAATTTTATCGAGTCGGTAAAAAGTAGGGACGCTTCCAAACTTAACGCACCCATTAAAGTGGGCTATGACGCCGCTTTAGTTTCCCACATGGGCAACGTAGCCTTTAAAACAGGAGATCGGATCTACTGGGATGAAACTACAGGTCTGTTTAAGAGCGAAGCTGCCAATGCATTGATAAAGGCCGATTATCATAATGGGTGGAAATTGCCGATGCTTTAGACCAGAAAGAGGGGATAAAGGAAATAAGAGTCAAGAAGCAAGAACCAAGAAAAAGGAGAATACTCAGTAAAAAGTAGCAAGGCGTCTTTGCGAGGAGGTACGACGAAGCAATCTTTGGGTCGTAATGTTCAATGCGTCTGCTGGAGGGAGCAGGAATAACAACAAATGAACGCTAGCGCGAGCGTCACGCTCGTGCCGTCAGGAGTAAGCAGAACAAGAGGTATACACTCAAGAACAAAAGAGAAAACAGCAAGAACAAAACATGAGCAGAAAACACAAATTCAATAACCCAACAGCAGCCTACTTCTAAGCTTCGCAACAGTTTATTGGACTGATGTATTTACAAGACAAATTTACTTTTCAATCTTAGAACAAGCAGTAGAATATTGTAGAACGGAGAAAGGCATGGAGGTCTTTGCATATTGCTTTATGCCTAGTCATGTGCATTTTGTGTTCAGGTCCGATAACGAAGACCCATCAGGTCTGTTACGAGATTTCAAAGGCTTTACAGCACGAAAGCTGATAAAAAAAATCGAAGAAAACCCACAAGAAAGCAGAAAAGAATGGCTATTGTGGATGATGGAACGGGCTGGCAGTAAAAAGCACAATGTTCAAAAGAGACAGTTTTGGCAACAGCATAACAAACCCATAGAACTATGGAGCAACAAAGTCATAAAACAGAAAATAGATTACATACATAATAACCCTGTGGAAGCCGGTTTTGTAATCGAACCTATGCATTGGAAATATAGCAGTGCAAGAAACTATATGGATGATGAAACCGTTCAGAAAATTGATAATGAGGTTGTTATACTCGGTATGTTATGAGAATGGTGCGTGATGCAGTGGTGCGGCATAGCATGGTGGGCACTAGCGTGACGCTCGCGCTAACGGTGGGGCACAGAACGTTTTCTAAAAAATTAAAAGTAGATGCCGACTTAGGAGATACTAAAGAACAAATAAAAAAGAGTAAAGAATACTCAGAATTACTCAGCACTAAAAAATCTGTGGCTTCAATTTTAAATTTTATGGATGTAAATGATTTTGAATCAGTGGAAGGGTTTGTCAGAGAAGCCATAGATGGTGGCAGGGTTGAAATCAGCTTTATCATGAAGAAAAAGAAGTAATTAATCTCGATGAAAGCGCAAAGTGTAAATTAGAACCAAATAAACATATTATGGTATTTTGCAAATCCAATGGTGACAGTATTAAAATCATTTCAAAATATTTTGTGTCTCGAAGGATCTCAAGAAAAAATTTTAATATTTATGAAACTCCTTAACACAGAAAGAACTTAGGTAGAAATATATTTGCAAGCTATAATTTAAGTTGTTGTAGGTACACCTGTTCCGAAGCTGATGCCGCGTGATCCCCTTATTACAAATTTCATATCAATTATCTTTACAGATGAAACAGGCTGCAAATTACAAACAGCTTTATGACGACGTTTATTACTTTTGCAAATATTAAAAAATACTAAAGTGAGTAAATAAGGCTACAATATATTCTTAGCCATTAGCGTTTATAGAAACTCACCGAGATCATATAAGTCGCAATGCATGAAGACTTTCGAATTTTTTCATTTTAAACGATTAAATAATTCTAAAGGAACTTATGATTAAAATAATGTCAACCAGCTGTATTCTGTCGATTTTTTTTATATATAACAGAATATCTGCTCAAGAAAATAAACTTTCCGATTACATAGTAACTTCTGTTAGTGACACCTTACATGGAAAAGTGAGTCATCTAAATGAAAAAGTTTTCGGTCCTAAATTTTACAAAAAAATTAGGTTTACGAATCAAATGGGCAAACTAAAAAAAATCAAAAGAAAAAATATTTTAGCCTACAAGATTGATAATGACATATTTGAGGGGTTTTGGCTGAAATTATCATCACAAAATGGACTATTTGGAAATTTAACTTATATTATTGATGTTGAGGAAGGTGAAAGACATTTTTTGCAAGTCCTCCAGAGAGATAAACTGAGCCACTACCGGTTATTGTGGTGGGAAGAAGATAGAGGATCACTACTAATGAGCATGGATTTGTTCAAAAAACAGAATGAGAATTTTTTTATCAGGGCTGATCAGGGTATTCTCGGATTAAAAAGAAAATCTTTAGTAAAATATTTTGTGGATTGTATTGAGTTATCGGAACAACTTGAAAATAAAAAAATAAAAAAAGCCCATGAAGTGGTAGATTTCTACAATACCCGTTGTATCCAAGTAAAATAGGGCGGGGTCAATTTACCTAATTTTGCGCAAGAACCTACTACATAAAGGAAGGATTTAATTTTGTTAAAAATAGCTGTTTATTAATTCCCATTTTAATCTCATCTTTGCGCCTCCATTTTTTATAAAGGACTTAAGCTAGCGTGTTTTCGTTATTGGTGCTTTTCTCGAAATGGGTGCTTAGCATGTCAAAATTAACCACCCACCCACCCGCTGGAGCAAACAAAAAAAACGCCAGTGCGAGCAGCCCGTGCTGAACTTGTTTCAGTATCACGCTCGCACCATTTTGAGTAAAGAAAGAGAGTAAGCCTAAAAACGAAATAGGGCGAGTGCTGAGTTTTTTTTACTTTAAAACGAAGCTCTACTTAATTTAAAGAATCCCGGAATGTCTTCTTTGCCGTTTCTATTCTCGCGCCGTCAACTCACAAATTCTAACAATAACCTCAACTGCTTTTTGCATGCTTTCCACGGGCACGTATTCATATTTTCCATGAAAATTATGACCGCCGGCAAATATGTTGGGGCAGGGGAGTCCCATAAAACTGAGTTGGGAGCCGTCCGTGCCGCCTCTAATAGGTTTAATAATTGGAGTGATGCCCAATTGTACCATGGCTTCTTTTGCTGTTTCTACAATATGCATAACCGGAGTTATTTTCTCCTTCATATTATAGTACTGGTCTTTTAGTTCCAACTGTATAATATCACCATGTTTTGCTTTTAGGGTGTCGGTTATTTGCACTAAAAGTTGCTTTCGCTGTTCAAACTTTTCGGTATCGTGGTCACGGACAATCAGTTCCAAGATCGTTTTCTCTATGCCTCCGTCCATGCGGTACAGGTGGAAAAAACCTTCTCGGTCCGTTGTAGTTTCCGGTGTTTCGTCTTTGGGAAGCATTGCCATAAATTCATTTCCTATTCCTATGGAATTTACTAGTTTCCCTTTGGCATAACCGGGATGCACACTTTTACCTTTAATGGTGATTTTGGCACCTGCGGCATTAAAATTCTCGTACTCCAATTCGCCGATCTGGCTACCATCCATGGTGTAGGCCCATTCGGCTCCAAACCTTGCCACATCAAACTTATGGGCGCCGCGGCCAATTTCTTCGTCGGGAGTAAAGCCCACCCTTATTTTTCCATGTTTTATTTCTGGGTGCAGTATCAGATAGTCCAATGCGGTCATAATTTCGGTAATGCCGGCTTTGTCGTCCGCTCCCAAAAGGGTGGTGCCGTCCGTGGTGATCAGGGTCTGCCCTTTATATTGTAGCAGGTCTTCAAAATAATCTGGCGAGAGGATTATATTTTTTTCGGCGTTCAATATAATGTCCTTGCCATCGTAATTCTCTATGATCTGTGGATTCACGTTTGTGCCGGAAAAATCCGGAGTGGTATCAAAATGTGAAATAAAACCAATGGTAGGAACGGCATGGTCTACATTGCCAGGTAGGGTTGCCATGATATAGGCATTTTCATCAATATGCACCTCTGTCATCCCCATTTCTTTTAATTCCTCGACTAGTTTACGGGCTAAGTCCCATTGTTTTAATGTGCTGGGAGTGGTCTGGGAATCTGCGTCGCTTTGCGTATCAATTTTTATATAACTGATAAATCTGTCGATGATATGTTGCATGATAAAGAGTTTTTAATCAAAAGTAGCGCTATAAGTCGTAATTTTCCAAAGTAATAAAGCCTCTAGCACTATGCCCAATAATCGGAATCCTTTTTTAATACTGGTTTTTCTACTCTTTTTCACAAGTGGGGTCTTCTCACAGGCAGATTGTATTTTGGGGGTCGGGGTTACCAAAGACTCGGTCTTGGTCAGTGTTTTTCAGCTGAACCAAATGCAGACCCAAAAGTTGAATAGTTATAGCGAAGAAGTAAAGTATAGGCAGGATATTCTCAACAACACCTTGGAGAACATCAGAAAAAGACATCCGCAAAGTACCGTAGCGGAATTATCCAAACTGGCAAGTGAGTACAATACCGTTATGGATAGTATGGTAGCTGTACAGGCTATGATAGACAAGAAGCTTTTGAGTCTTTTTAACGCAAAGCAATATAAACTTTACAGTACCCTTTGTATGGAAGCATCCAGGTCTCCTTTTGTTGTTGCTCCTACGGTTTATACGGATACCCTACAATCTAAAAAACATTCATCTTTCCTTGATAACTTACCGGATAAGAATTAAATAGTATCCGCTGCAGTTTGTATTTTTGTGCAAAATCGAACCTTATCCATGTACAAGTTTATCATTAGACCCCTACTTTTTTTATTCGATCCGGAAAAGGTGCATTATATTTCTTTTTCAGCCATTAAATTTTTCTCCAACATAGGCTTGTCGGGTCTTTTTAGAACGCTCTTTGTTTTGGAGGATACCCGTTTGGAAAAAGAAGTGTTCGGGTTAAAATTTAAAAATCCCGTGGGACTTGCCGCTGGTTTTGACAAGAATGCCCTTTTGTACAACGAGCTATCGGATTTTGGTTTTGGCTTTGTGGAAATAGGAACCCTAACACCCAAGCCACAAGCTGGAAACCCTAAAAAAAGACTGTTTAGGCTAAAGGCGGATGAGGCCATTGTGAACCGGATGGGATTTAATAATGATGGCGTTTTTGATGCTGTGGAACACCTAAAAAAGAAGCATAGGGTGCTGATTGGCGGTAATATTGGAAAAAACAAGATAACGCCCAATGACGAGGCCGTAAAGGATTATCTAATATGTTTTGATGCGCTTTTTGATTATGTAGATTACTTTGTGGTAAACGTAAGTTCGCCAAATACGCCAGGTTTGCGGGAGTTGCAGGAAAAGGAGCCGCTAACGTCCTTGCTTAACGAACTGCAACGGGAGAACGATAAGTATTCTGTAAAAAGAAATAGTAAACGCAAGCCTATTCTATTAAAAATCGCACCAGATTTGACCGATGACCAATTACTGGATATTATTGAAATTGTAAGAACTACAAAGATTGACGGCATCATAGCAACAAACACCACCATAGCAAGAAAAAACCTGAAATCCCATGCCATTTTATTGGAGGAAGCAGGCGGATTAAGCGGGAAACCTTTGAGAGACCGAAGTACGGAAGTAATCCGTTTTCTGGCCGAAAAGAGCAACAAATCCTTTCCCATTATCGGGGTAGGCGGAATCCATTCTGCTGAAGACGCACTAGAGAAATTGGAAGCAGGTGCCGATTTAATTCAACTTTGGACAGGCTTCGTTTATGAAGGCCCTGGTTTGGTCAATAAAATCAACAAGGCTGTTTTAGAAAAGTATGACGGTTTGAACGCACCGGCCTGACGAACAGATTAGAAGTGAGAGCTGGTAACTTTACAGGGCACTGCCTCCTAGCATCAAATTACGCTAAAAGCTAAGATCTGTTAAATATATTGATGGTAGCAATTATGGGTAATATGCTTGAAACCATAAATGGACTATCATAAACTGGTCGTTTCGAAACGACAAAAAATATAATTTATATTTGTTATATATTTAAAAGTTAAGGTTTTGGATATACAGACGGAAATTAAATGGATACAGGCCGCCTTGAGCGAATCAAAACATCCTACTTTTATTGCAGCTGTAAAAAATAGGATAGAATCCTTGCGAAAAGTAAGGAGTCTGCTTCAAAAGAACGGCTGCTGGAAGATAAGTTGATGTTGGAGGCAGAAGAGGACATTAAGGCAGGTAGGACATATTCCATTGACGAAGCCCATGAAATCATAAATAGTTGGGAGATGTAATAAACCTGTCGCCTAGACCAAACGGGCGTTAAAAGACTTACAAAAGGTAACGCTGTTCAAGGCCCAGAGTCTGGGAAGTGAAAAAGCCTTCAAAATGGCACATGGCATTGTAGATGCCCCCAAAATCTTGGAAAATCCCGAATATGATTTCAAAAATATAGGTTCTGAAGACGAATCCTTCAGCCATTTAAAGAGAGCATATCGAAAGATTTTTTGAGAAAGCTGTAAAGTCCCCTACAGAGAGGGCAAGACCAAAATCTATATTATGAGGGTATTTGATACTAGACAGCACCCAAGAAAAAATAAATAGTAGAGAAATATCAATCGTGTTACATTTGAACCGATCGATTGAGAGCAGGGTTGATACGCTTACCTAAGCAAATAAACACAGGAGCTTTTTAATCAATTAATACACAAGGTAGCTAGAAGCCATAATTTATTGAATCTGAATTTTGAATTTACCTACGGTAGGCAAGCCTTAACTTCAAAACTTGAACGTAAAGTCCTCCTGCGCCAGAAAGGCTTGACTCTTGAATTATAAATTTGATGCCTTAAACCTATTTTTTCATCCAATAATCCAACACCAAAACATCGTCTAAATGCGGCGTTAACACAGCCCCAAAAGCCTTATGGTCTGGATGCGGTAGGTAAATTGCCCGATCTTCCTCACTGTCAAAACTTAAGAAAAAGCAATGGGTAAAACCTTTGTCCAGTCCTTCAGGACTGTTGTTGGTGCCCCATTCATATCCAGTAATTTGTGGTATTTTATTGGGGAGCGCACTAAAAGCGTCTTCCACTTTTTGTATATCTTCTTTAGCGGTTCCTTCTTTAAACTTAAAAAGGACTACATGTCTTAATACTCGGTCGTTTTTCAAGGTATTTTCTTTTGAGGAGCTCTTGTTGTCTTGGTCATTACAGGAGTTCAATGTTACGAATCCTACGGCGCAACAGATAAGCAAAGTGATGAATTTAAGTTTCATTGTGTTAGATTTTTTGACAAGATATAAAAAATAGGCCAACAACCGCATAAGTTGTATTTTTCGGCTACCGATTAAACGATTCCTTTGAATTTCGAAATTTTGATCACTTTTGCGGTTGCAACCGCTGCACTTGCGGTACTACCGGGTCCGGACAATATTTATGTGCTGATGCAAAGCATTAGTCACGGCAAAAAGTCTGGATTGGCTACCGTTGCCGGACTCATGACCGGCTGTTTGGTGCATACCACCTTACTGGCTTTTGGAGTATCGGCTGTTATTAAGGACAATGACGCCGTCTTTTTCTTTATTAAAGCCTTTGGTGCTATCTACCTCCTTTATTTGGCTTTTCAAGTATTTCGCTCCGATACCCATATTAGTTTGTCAGATAGCCCCGTGCCAAAGAAAACGGTTACACAGCTTTTTCGGCAAGGATTTATCATGAATGTGTTGAATCCAAAAGTGACCATATTCTTTTTGGCTTTCTTTCCAGGCTTTTTATTTAGTGAAACCTTGAATACCGTAATTCAGTTCTATGTGCTAGGGTTTATCTTTATTGTTATTTCTTTCCTTGTTTTTGGGACTATTGCCATACTGTCCGGCATGATATCGGAACTGGTCAACAAAAATTCCAAGGTGGGAATTTATCTGAAGTGGTTACAGATTGTTGTCTTTGTCGGTATTGCGGTCTATCTGCTTTTATCGGATAAATAATAGTAATTTTATAGGCTTAATTGAAGTTTTGAATGCCTGAAAAAGTCAAAATCATTGAATGCCCAAGGGATGCCATGCAAGGCATAAAGCCATTTATTCCTACTGCGGAGAAGGTGCGCTACCTTCAGGCGCTATTGGGTTGCGGTTTTGATACGATCGATTTTGGGAGTTTTGTATCGCCCAAGGCAATCCCACAAATGGTGGATACCGCCGAGGTGCTGGAACAGTTAGACCTATCTAGAACAAAAAGCAAACTCTTGTCCATTGTGGCCAACACGCGCGGAGCAGAGGACGCAGTAAAATATCCTGAAATTAAGTATTTGGGATTTCCCTTTTCCATATCCGAAAACTTTCAAATGCGTAATACCCATAAAACCATTGCCGAATCCGTAGCCACCTTAAAGGAGATTTTTGAGATTGCGCAAGATTCTGGAAAAGAGGTCGTCACTTATATTTCTATGGGATTCGGAAATCCCTACGGCGACCCTTGGAACGTGGAAATCGTTAGCGAGTGGACGGAAAAGCTAGCAGCTATGGGTGCCAAGATACTTTCCCTCTCCGATACCGTAGGTACTTCCGACCCCGAGACCATCCAATATCTTTTTTCCAACCTCATTCCCAAATATCCCGACATCGAATTCGGCGCGCATTTGCATACCACGCCCACAAAATGGCATGAAAAAGTAGACGCCGCCTACCAAGCTGGCTGTCGCCGTTTTGACGGTGCCGTACAGGGTTTTGGCGGTTGTCCTATGGCCAAGGACGAACTCACCGGAAATATGCCTACCGAAAAAATGCTTTCCTATTTTACGGAACAAAAAGCCGATTCCGGAGTGAATTGGTTGGTTTTTGAAGCGGCTTACAACAAAGCTTCGGAGTTGTTTGGGAAGTATCATTAAGTTTATGCTGTCCGAGGCTTCGGGGGTTTCATTATCTACCTTTGGGGTCTTTCTCATCTTCATTAATTGCCATGTGCGTAATGTTGCCAAAACATACCCAGAACGGGGTAGCATGCTTACAACCTTTTTGGATTAAACGACTATTCCGCTTTACGGAGCAACCACCCCTTTCTTCCGCAAGCGGAATTCATTCCCCTCCTTGATCAAGGAGGGGAGCTTTAAACCGTTTCTTTTTTTAAGTTTTTAGTTAGTTTAGAAGCGCCTCCCTTTTTTAAAGGGAGGAGTCAGCTTGCTGACGGAGGGATTATGAGGATGATTCGCCTGCAAACAAAATAGTCCTAATCGCTTTATTCCTTTTTGCTGCGGGCAGGGTTAAACCTAAGCCATTCTACATTCCCCAAAACTATAATTTAAACGCGGCATCTCGCTTACAGCCTTTTTAGACATTTCGACCATCCCGCTATACGTAACAATCTCCCCTTTCTCAACCTGAAGCCGGATTCATTTCCCTCTTTGGAAAAGAGGGGAGCAGATATCCTTTGTCCAGCTCACCTAAACCTCACTTCCCAAACACTTTACTCAAATATACATCCAAATTTAACTGAAAAAGCGTTCCATCAACCAGTTCTTCTACTGCAGAAAGCTCGGTATGGCTTATAGCGAAACTTATTTGGGGAAAGGGCGTTTCCAAGAGTAGGGCACGGCAGTTTTTGTTCTGCTTGCAATCGCTACGGAAGGGTTGTGTTTTTATGGCCTTTTTGATATCTTGGGAGAAATCCACTAGTTCTTTTTTGTTCAGAAGAAGTCCTGTATCCCTAAAGACTAGTTGAATTTTTCCGTTCTTTTTAGCGGTCTGGTCTTTCCAAAGAAAGGCAATACCAATATCGTTATGAAAAATGGCGTTTATATCGTTGTGCATCATCAATTCAATATGAGGTCATAGTCTATTTTTTCTAAGGGCAATAATTCTACAGTTCCTGTTGCCTCCTTATAAAACACGAAGCTTTTTAGTTCTTCCAGTTCCTCTTTGTTCAGCATTAAATATAGATTTTGTTGTAAGGTAGCGATGGGAATTTCACGTTTCATCGCGCAATGACAATATTGACTTTCCCAAGAGTCAATAGCTATTTCAATTAAAAAAACACCAAAGTGATTCAGTTCATTTTCCGTGAACTCCAAGGTAAAATGTCCGAAATTCAATTTGTACATACTACATTCCGCACAAAAATTAATCGTTCCGGTTTTAGTTTGTTTTAGTATTTTGACTTTTATGCACATAGGGTCATATTTAGATGAATTAATTCATGCCAATTTTTAGGCCATAATCGAATTTGATTGGCAAAGACTTAAGACAAAAGGACGTAAGACTTATACAAACACGTTTCTCGATTTTTTCTAGATTTCATTTTTTAGTCTTAAGTCCTAGGTCTTTTTGTCATACGTCAAACTTTAAGTCATCAATAACAATCCATTTTCAACTGTTCCGTGCCTTCAAATTCGCTTAAAGGTTTGTTGAGATGTGTTTTTGAAATGGTTTCCAGTACGTTCAACACCTCATTTTGCATAGCTAGCGAACCGCAGATAAAAATGCTTCCTCCTGCTTGCAGGGTTATTGAAATTAGGAACCCGTTGTCCCGAACCAAGTCCTGAACATATTGGTTTTTCCGCTCGCGGGAATAAGCGACATACAAACTGGTCAATTTATTTTTTTGACTTACCTCCGAGAGTATGTCTTCGTAAAGCTCCAAGGATTTTTTAGTACGTAATCCCAAGAAAAAATGGACGGGGTTCTGGTTTTTGTTTTCGTGCAACATTCCTAAAAAGGGTGCGATTCCCGTGCCATTGGCAATCAGAATAACGGGTTTGTCGTTTTTGGGAAAATGGAACTCGGTATTCTTTTTTATATGCAATTCCATCTGCACATCTGGTTTTAGGGTGCTCAGCAAAGGCGAACAGACACCGAATTCATGTTTCTTCACGCTCAACAACAGATCATTGTCGATTCTCGCTATGGAATACAGCCGTTCCATTCCGTCTTCGGGAACGATGCCCGCCAAATCGCCTGACTGAAAACGAAGCCTGCGTTTTGGGCGTAGCCGTACCAAAAAAGTGTCGTCCTCGTTCAGGGTAGTGCGCTCCAAGACCGTAAAAGATTTCTTTTTTATGGATTTCTTTTTAGTAGGCGGATTTTTCAATCGAAGCGAAACTCCGGTATGCTTGCCCCAGTTTTTGACCCAATCCGCAAAGGCGCGTTCGTCTTGATTGTTAATTTTATAAAGCGGAAGCACTTCCTTAAAACTGCCATTATTTTTCAATAGCTCATCCACGGTTATCGCAAACGCGCAATAAGCTGGATATAGCAGAGAACCGAAGCCCGCCACGGTATAACTTAACTTATGAACGGGTTGAATGCTTTCAAATAACATCTCAAATTTACGTGCATTGGTTGTGGCGGCGCCTTCGCCATAAGTCGCCGTTAAAATAATCAACTGTTCCGCTTTTTTATAGCTTGAATACTGATTGAGTTCCGATACAAAAACCGATTTCCCTGCCGCAATAAGTCCCTCTGCCAAGCGATTGGCGAATTGAGATGTACTGCCCGTTTCCGAGCCTACCAAAATAATATGGCTGGCCTCGTCCTTATCGGTCTGTTGGGCGACGGATTTTGTGCCTTTCATCCGCCTGCGCCACATCACAAAGCCAGAATAGATAAAATACAGTATGGAAATACTCGCCAATAACAATACGATTGACCACAATATGGAGCCTTGCCCCGTATGCACCGTCATGCTCCATCGGCTGGCGAGGGCGGTAAAAGGGTAGTGGACTTCACTTAGAATTTCGCCGGTATATTGATGTACGTAGATTTCCTTATCCTTCAGGGACACCTCAAAATAATCCTCTGGCATTTCCGAGAAGGGGAAATTTATTTTCCGAACCGCACTTAGTTTGATATTTTTAAAAATTTCAAGTTTCGATGGTCTTTTGGTCACATCTACCTCCGTTTCGGTCTGCACCATGTTATGGGACAGCGACGTTTTGGGAAGAAGGGAAAATTGCTCCGCGGAAAGATAGACTCCAGTGGCAGCGATAAGAATGATAGGCACTAAAAACCATCGGCCTAACAGCACATGATAGCGCTGTTCTGGATAGTCTTTCCGTACCTTGGAAAACAGCTTTTTGAGTCCGCCCTGCCGTTTAATGATCAAGAGCAATCCCGTGACCGCAATTAAACACAGCAAAAAGGAAATCAAGCCCACAAAAAACCGGCCGATACCTTTGAGAAAGAGCGAACGGTGCAAATTGGTGGTCCACTGGAAGAGCGCGGCTTGGGTTTCGGGCGTACCCAGTTTTTCGCCTGTTTTAGGATGTACATAAATGGTCTCGCTATCCCCGTTTTTGGTCACGACGGAAGCCACCAAAAAATCATCCGCATCCACCTCCAAGGAAAGCACTTCGTCATAGGAAGCTTCTAACGCCCCAAGAGTCTCGGACAGCCGAACTTCGGCAAGATCAACGGGCGCGTAGCGCTTTACGGCACTTTGCATAGGCTCAAAGGCCAAAATGATGCCCGTAAGCGACGCAATAATCAAAAATAGCGAAGAAGCAATAGCCAGCGCAAGATGACTATACCTCCATATTGAGATGGTCATACCTATTAAAGTTCAAGTTCAAGTGTCAAGTTCAAGAGTCAAGTTCAAGAGTCAAATAAAAATTCAAAAGTCAAATGCAAACACAAACACAAATACAAAATTCAAATTCAAGCTCAAGCTCAAACTTGGCCGCCTTAGAAGAGTCTAAAAAAAGTTATGAGTTATGAGTTCAGAGTTATGTGTTTGAAAAGAGTTTATAGGTTTATGACTTTACGCGGTTTAAAAAAAATATTTTTCTACCGTCTACCGTCTACCGTCTACCCTCTAACGTCTACCCTCTACCGTCTAACCTCTAACGTCTACCGTCAACCCACCTTTACCCTTAATCCTAGAACTTTAAGCAACAGAAACCTGAAACAACAGAAACCTGAAACAACAGAAACCTGAAACAACAAAAACCTGAAACAACAAAAACCTGAAACTATAACCTACTCTCTAACTACTGCTCAATCATCCGCACATACCTAATAAAACCCTTGCCCTCCTTTTTTGCTTTAAGGTTCTCGGCGGTCAAATCAAATTCTAAGTCCGACTTATGGTATTCTTGGTCCTCCACGGCAGACTCAAATCGGATTTTGTATCCTTTGTCGATTTTGTCCGAGGGAATTTTTAGTACCGTCATACTGCGTTCGCCTCCTGAAACGGTGGCACCTGTAATGGCATCCAGTTCCGGTCTTCGTATGCCGTAGACATTTTTCCACCAATCCTCTATGTCGCGGTACCATTCATTGTCATCGCCTTGCACATATAAGGTGTCTTCGTATTCCCCATCCGCATTCAATACAGACACTACAATGTAAGCGCCCTCGCCGGTGTAGTTGGTCAACTGTATCATGCACTTATAATTGACGGTTTCCGTAGGGGACATAAAACCGACCAAAGCCAAAAAACCTGCGGCCACTATAGATATTGTTCTAATTTTTTTTCTTATCATTTAAATCTTTTTTTTCCGATTATTCGTTATTGAACATGGAACATTGAACATCGAGCATCCAACTCCTAGCCTCCCATTTTATACTTCCAACTTCGTACTTCCTCTGTTATTTCAAAAACTCCAACCCCACCTGATGTTTTACCAAAAGCTCATTCTCGCTCGCCAGATCATAAACGGATTCCTCAAAATCGGTTTTGGCGGTTTTGTCCGCACCTTTTTCTATCAGGTATTTTAAAATGGAATCGTCCGTTGCTTTCATGGCGGCCAAATGCAGGGCGGTGTTTCCGTCGCTATTCTTGGCGTTGATGTCCAAGTTGAATTCCTCTAAACGCTGTAACAGGTTTAGATTATTCTGTTCTACGGCCAGATGGTACAAGGTATTTTTGTTGTGTTGCAGCTCCGTCAAAACCAATCCGTTTTTCTGCAACAAGCTTAGCTTTTGTTCAAAAACCTCCGGTTTTTTGGTATTGTAAGTGTTGAGCAGGTAATAGGCCAAGGTGTTCCCTTTTTTATCCTTTGTGTTGATGTCCCCACCCTTTTGCAATAGAAATTCCACTACTTCTGGACCATTTCTGTTCACGGCCATGGAGAGTGCCGAACGTCCGTTTTCATCTTTTAGATTAATGTCCTTTACATAATCGGACAAGAATGCTACGATTTTTAGTTCATTGCTGTTCGCGGCATTCATAAAAGGGGAATCCCCGCCTTTATCCTGTGCGTTTACAGCAACCCCTTTTTCAATAAAGTATTTGAAAATGGAAAGGTCGTCGCTTTTGTTGGCGATGGCGTGTAATGGGTTTCGACCATCGCTATCCGTAGTGTTCGGCACCAGCCCTAAACCTTCTAAATATGCAAAAGTTGCAAGTCCATTTTTGAATGTATCAACACCTTCGCTTGCCATGAGAATAGCATTGCCTCCTTTTCTGTTCAGCGTTTTATAGGGCAATCCTTCGGATATCAATTTTTTAAGCATAGCAACGTTCCCACCACGTGCAGCATAGTCAAAGAGCCCGTTGCCGTCATTGTCCGTACTTTTTAGGGCAAGTCCTTTTTCGTTGAAATATTCAAACGTTTTATAATCCGTAACGGATGGTGTCACTAATAAAAGAGCATTTGCCCCATTACTGGTTGTATCGTTGATATCTGCATTATGAGCGAGAAGAAAATCATAAAGTGCCGTGTTGGTCTGTCCGCCACGGGCAGCAAAATTAATCACATTATAGCCGTGGCTATCCTTTACGTCGGCTTTAGCACCATTTTCTAAAAGATACTCCATGATTTCAAGGTTGTTGCGGTAGGCTGCCCAAAAAATATAGGTGCGCCCATCGTGGGTCAACTTGTTTACGGGGTTGCCGTTCTTGCCCAGCATATATTTTACGGTAGCATTATTTGTTTTTTCCAGCAAGGCATAACAAACTGCATCGAACATATTGCTGTTCAGTTCCGTAATATCGTTTCCGGCGGCGATGTCCTTTTCGATTTTTTCTATGGATGGATTAGCCTTCCAATACGTCCGATCAAGAAAAACATTTTCCTGTGCCGATGCCGCAGAAATGGAGAACAGGGTTAGAAGAGTCAAAAATAGATGTGATTGTTTCATGATATTATTTACTTTTTGAACTTTCTGTATTGGCACTTTTTAAAAAAGATTCGATAATGGCAGCAATTTCTTTTTGAGTTTGGACATCATCTTCAAAAAGATGCTTGTACAACACCTTGTTGTCCACTTTTTCTTCTAGTACCAAATCGGTATCCCTAGCAAAAACTTCGTCCCATTTGGAGCGTACGGCAAACCATTTGTCGTGCTCTTTGGTAAACCAGTCCGCAGCGGCCTGGCAACGGGTATCGGGCACTTTCACGTAGGTGTTGTATCCTTTTTCCATGGCCAAAACCACATCTTCGGCACCTTCTTTTCTAATGATTTTCGCATTGTCCTGATCGTGTATCCAGCCATTTTCGGTAATCTCGTGGCGGTTGCCGCGCATGGTAATGTTGTAATCGCCCCTGGTGGTGTATTCCCTTCTAGGCAAAGGGGCTGGTGTTGTATTTTCCCAGTAACTCTTTCCGTCTACATGCACCCAACTGGCGGTGCCTTCGTAACGAGGGCTGTCATCTACCTGAAATACTTTTTGAGTCCATTGTCCGGCCACTTCATTGGGTTGTTTTTTTTCGTATTTCCAATGGTTGTCTCCGTTATAGGTGTACAGGTCGGTGTTCTCGTACAACCAATCTTGTCGCCAATGCTTAACGATCATAGGTTCGGCAGGGTTGCCCACTTGCAAGATGTGCTGAATAACGATTTTGTCATCTTCATCAGAAACCAGCCCTGCCCATTCCAAGCCCTTATCCACTTTAGGTTTTGAGGGTTTGTACAAAGAATCGTTGCTGTAATTGAAAGTTTCGGCAAAATTAAAAGTAACGGCATAACAGCCGCACATTTCTTTTATGGCCTCAGCATCTTGTGCTTTTTTGTCTTTTTGTGCAAAGCCCTGAAAACTAAAAGCAGCACATACTACTACGTATAAAATTGTTTTTTTCATTTCTAAATGTATTTAAAGGGTCTATAAAATTTCTTTGTCAAAAATATAAAATTTATTTAGACTGATTAAAAATAAACTATATATTTGTCAAAAATTTATAAGGAATGAGTCTAAATAAGGTTGTAACCCTTGTTTTTATTGGTGTTTTCGGAGCCGCTGTTTTTGGGCAAGAAAACAGCATGAAGAATGATTCTATCCTAGCCCAAGATTTAGATGAGGTAATTGTGACGGCTACACGTACCGTTCGGCAGCTTTCTTCTTTGCCTTTGCCAGTTACCTTGATCTCTAAAAAACAAATACAGCGTACCGGAGTAACCCGTTTAAATGAGATTCTAAATGAGCAAACAGGTATAGTCATGACACCGGACGCCACTATTGGAGGTGGCGAAGGAGTGCAGATTCAGGGTATTGCTTCGGACTATGTGCTTGTTCTTATTGATGGTGTTCCGGTGGTGGGCCGTAGTTCCGGTAATTTGGACTTAAGTAGGTTTGCCATTGGGAACATTAAACAGATAGAGGTAGTCAAGGGCCCGTCCTCCAGTCTCTTTGGGTCTGAGGCGCTTGGTGGAGTTATTAATATTATAACCGAAAAACCCACATCTGAAAATATTACAGGCCAATTGAGCCATAGGGCAGCTACTTTTAACAACCAAAATTCCAACGTTAGTATGAGCCAGCGCAGGGATAAATTTGGATATTCTTTCTTTGCGGACAGATTAAGCACGGACGGTTATGATCTTGCTACAGGCGATGATGCACAGACCGTAAATCCGTTTTTTAACTATACGTTTAATGGACGCTTGTTTTTTGATGCGTCCGAAAAACTAAAGATCTTTGCCTCCGGACGCTATTTTTCGCAAGAGTTTGATGTAATGCCCAATACCAGCGAGGAAAGGGATGCCAATGCCCATCTCCGCATAGACCACAATCCATCGGAGAAGACCAATTGGCAATACGAATTTTATTATACGAGCTATATAACCGACGAAAAAATATTGGATCCTATTAACAACGACGTGTTGATGGCCAATGATTTTAATCAACAATTGATTCGGCCAGAGGTTCGCTATAACCATAGCTTTAGCGAGAACAATACGCTGACCTTAGGTGGCGGTTATAATTTTGAGACTTTGGACCGGTCCCTTTTTGCGGAACAGGTTACGTTTGATTCTCAGTACCTATTTGCCCAGTATGATTTTAAGCCCCTGGAAAAACTGAACATTATTGCCGGTGCACGGTTTGACAACCATAGTGTATACAATTCCCAATTAAGCCCTAAACTTTCGGCACGGTATAATTTTAACGAAAGTTTTGCCGTAAAAGCATCCGTAGGCAGTGGTTTTAAGGCACCCGATTTTAGGCAGTTATATCTGGATTTTACCAATGCGGCAGGTGGTGGCTATTCCGTTTTTGGCAAAGAAGTGGAGGCCGCTGGCATACAGCGTCTTTTGGACAATGATGAAATAGCCAATTTGGTTGTGGATCAAAATATCCTAGGACAGCGGCTCAACGCGGAAAGTTCCATAGGCTATAATTTTGGATTCTCTTATAAGAAAGGAAAGCTCTCCTCCGATATAAACCTGTTCAGAAACGATTTTGATAACCTTATAGATATCCAGATATTGGCTTCAAGAACCAATGGCCAAAACGTTTTCGGATACATTAACAGGGAGAGTGTATACACCCAAGGGGTGGAGTTCGACCTAAAGTACCGCCTTTTTGAAAATTTAGATTTCTCGGCCGGCTATCAGTTGCTATATGCCTTTGACAAGGATAAGGAGGCGGCTTTGGAAGCAGGTACCGTTTTTGGTCGCGATCCGGAAACCTTGGAAACTATAAGACTGACCAGAAGCGACTATTTTGGATTGGAAAATCGCTCCCGGCACACCGTCAACTTCAAGGTATTTTATGAAATTCCCCAATGGGATGCAAATGCGAACCTACGCGTAGTTTACCGCAGTAGGTTTGGTTTGACCGATCGCAATGGCAATGACCTGTTGGATAATCTGGACAATTCCTTTGTGGATGGCTATGCTTTGGTAAACCTGGCCTTGGGAAAAAATTTTTATAAAAATTACCAAGTACAGTTCGGGGTCAACAATCTTTTGGACTTTAAAGGGCAAAACCCCTTGGCCGCCCAAGATGCCGAGGTTCTTGTAAACCCCGGAATACAATTTTTTACACGTTTAAACATTCAATTTTAATCTTAAATCTAAATTATTATGAAAAAAACACTTAAAATGTTTATGCTCTTATTTGCGCTCTTCGCCTTTGTCTCTTGCAGCGACGATGATGAAGATCCGTCCCAAAACTTTACAGTAGCTACTATTTCTCCAGAATCGGCCACGGTGGGTACCGAGATTACCGTTACGGGAACTGATTTTCCTACGGATGCCTCCCGCGTGGAACTTACCGTTGGCGGGGCCATGGCAACCATAACTTCTGTGAGCAGCACCCAGATCGTGGCTACCGTACCCCAAGGAGCAATGACCGGTGCGGTTAGTGTTAGTGTAGATGGTAATGCAAAAACGACATCTACTGATTTTATTGTCTTATCCGACTTGATAAATGCTAAAGCTGAGAATATTTCTGCTCCGCAAACCGGTGGTCAAGGCCAGCCTGTTGGAGGGCCCTTTGTTAAATTTAGCTTTGAGACCGGTGCGGTAACCGATAGCGCTACCGAATGGGACATTGCCTTAAGGGGTACGACCATTGCCGTTAACGGGGGCGCAGTAACAGGAACTAACGAGGAACCGGAGCGAAATGGAAATGCTGCCGCAGCGGTGGTTGACGGTTTATTTGCAGAAGTACTTTCTGCCGAAGGTTTATCTTTTATGCAAGATGCCGATACAGCTTTTGCAATCCCTACAGGAAGCGACAACGGCTGGTACAACTACAATTTCATGACCAATTTGGTAACGCCTATTCCCGGAAAAATTTTGGTATTCCGCACTCATGATGATAAAGTGGCTAAAGTGGAGATATTGAGCTATTACCAGGATGCACCCGCCAATCCCGATGGTTTTGCGGATCCATCAAGATACTACACCTTTAATTATGTCTATAACCCTAATGAGGGGGAGACCTCGTTACAATAAATTTTATTTTTGAGTTGCGTTAGTTGAAAAACCGGACACGCTAAGGTGTGTTCGTTTTTTTTAAGTTCTAGAAAAGCTCTTATGGAACTCATTTACAAAAACGATTACGGTGCCACCTACAGCATAGAAAACAGTCCAAACCCTCATTTAAAGATGCAGTTGGTGGTAGATACGGTTGCCTTATTTATATCAGAGGACGACCTAAGACAATGATTGGATAGTGTTCGCGGATGGTACACAAGCCCTGTGCCTGGGCATATCGTTGATGGCTCCCCCTGTACTAAAATATAGTGCAGCTATCCCTTGGTCGATATCTGTTTGAAAGTAGATGAGCCCATTTTGGAAAAAATGGAAGATCTTAATAAAAGCACACAATCTATCCTCTTAGATTCAAGTATTAAATGCTACAGCTACTTTGAATAAATATAGGGCGAAGCCCAAAAATGGGGAGGCATAGTTTTTGAAGCGAGTCAAAACCTAGTTATCTTTGTTGAAAATTAGGAGATATGAACCAGACGATAGAGACCCTTTTAAACGATCAAATAAAATACGAAGCAAGTGCTTCCATGCATTATTTGGCCATGGCTTCATGGGCAGACGATGCAGGATATAATGGTATTGCCAAATTCTTCTACAGTCAATCCGAAGAGGAAAGGGTGCACATGATAAAATTAATAAAATTCGTGAACGAACGCGGTGGTAACGTAATTATTCCCGCTCTGGATAAACCTAAGGCGAGTTATGAATCGTTGAAGGAACTGTTCGCAGATTTTCTTAAGAGCGAAATGTTCGTAACAGAGCAGATAAACCACGTAATTTACGAATGCTTGAACAAGAAGGATTATAACGTACACAATTTTATGCAATGGTACGTTACGGAGCAGTTGGAGGAAGAAGCCGTTGCCCGCACCCTTTTGGATAAATTGAATATTATTGGCGATGATAAATCGGGTCATTATATGTTCGACCGCGATATAAATACGATAGCCATGGCAGCAGGTGCGGAAGAGTAATCAAAATAAATAGTTAAAAAAAAAGATTCCGGAAAACGGAATCTTTTTTTTTATAGATTTGTCATTATTTAGATTTAATAAGAATAATGAATCCAACACTATTCGTTCGTCCTTTAATTATCCTTGCTTCCGATTGCGGCGGCTGTTCCTCTGGTGATAAGAAAAAAAAGTGTTGCAAAAAGTACAAGAAAAAAGGCAAGACAAATTGCAAGCGCTGTCCCATGATGTAGTTTTTTGTTCTATCACGAGTCTGACTGGGTTATGCAGGTGTTTTGGAAAAGAGCCAGTAAACTTACCCGAGTTGGAACTTATAGGCGAAGGATTTAGGGCAAGTAGGATCAGCCTGAAAAACAAAAACATCGTAAATGCTTTAACTTAGATTCAACTAATAAACGCAACAGCTTGCTGTTGTAAAAAAGCCGGAACCCTAGTTTTGGCCCTAGGGCCAAAACTAGGGTTCCGGCGGCGAAAAAAACTTCATACTTTTGGGTC
>Ga0075108_10000060_pt1 | contig 59811 bp, 48 predicted proteins | sample AntAceMetag02UK1_FD_69797 | JGI IMG/M metagenome (GOLD analysis project Ga0075108, IMG submission 69797) | Saline lake microbial communities from Ace Lake, Antarctica - Antarctic Ace Lake Metagenome 02UK1 | ecosystem: Environmental > Aquatic > Non-marine Saline and Alkaline > Saline | place...
TTAATAGCGTTCATAGTTCGTTATAGGTCAAAAATGAATTTTGGCTTTTTTGCCAGTCAGTTTTATCTAAAAAAAATGAAATTTAAAGTTGCTTGATTATACTTTTTCAGTAAACCCTATATAGGAAGTACAAAATCAAAAGCCATACGGCAACGAGTGGAACGTTTATCTACGGAGCTTAGACCTCATATAGCTGTCTTGGTAGATGGTTTTGGCATACCCGAGCATTTGATGACGGCGCCTATAGCGAACTAAGGCTTCCTAATGAGCGCTTCAAAAGCTCCTTAGGCTTAGGCTTTTTAATTATTCTCCTTTTGTAGTTGCGACGTATCCAAAAAGTCGGTTATAGTGATTTTTGGATTTCCGTACAGACTGGTCTTGGAAGCTCCTTTTGCCGAGAGATCCAGTTCTTGCACAGCCTGAATATAGACATCTGGAGAATCTTCGGAAATGAGTACCACTTTATTGGCTAAAAACTCGGCTGCTTTTAACGTACTGCTGCCGTATATTTTTGCCGTTAACAGCTCTGTGCTCCCCTCCATCTTTACCGATGCATTCTTGTACATAAATAAAGAATGGTTTTCTCCTGTGGCATACACCTTGGCATCAATTCTATCCTTGAAGGTGAGATTTAGGTCATCACTTGCCACATTAAAGTCTCCAGAACTATTTCCATCCATGTTAATAGTGATAACATTAGCACTAGCATTCAAAATCAACCTAGCAGTTCCGGAAGCGTTTACATCCAAGCCATCAGATGTTATTACGTCGTTCATTGTTAAAAGTCCGTTCGTAATAGTGATTGCATCCAACTCTGTATAGGTTACTACTATATTGAGTGTTTTTTTTGAGGTAATGTTATAAAAGGAGGAAATAACCAACGTGCCATTTTCAACTTTAAACTTTAGGATGTCTACCAAGTTATCATCGGCTTCTATAGAAACACTTTCAGAAGGTCCTTTTTCTATTCGTATATCCAGATCATCACTTAACTCTATGGCCCTAAAGGGCGCTAAGTCCTCTGTCACCTCTATAACGCTCCTATTCCCTTTTATTTTTGGCTTCCGTTGCGAAAACGCTTGTACTCCAAAACAAAAAACCACGGCTAAAATAACTATTTTTCTCATCAATCAAATTTTAATTCCTATGCCCCAACAATGCATTGCCCCTGCTAAAAGCTTGCCGTTACAATGCCTTTTAAAACTGTTTCAAGATTTGTACACAGTACAGCTATGTACTATTTTAAGTTGGAGTTCAAATAACGCCAACACTTAAAGATATTACAAAAATACTACATGGTTACATCAAGTTACATACCAAAAAAAATGCCCGACTGTAGAAGTCGGACATTTTTTAAAATCAAAATCTCTTTTTAGTGATTCAGTTCCTCTTCATCCTGCTGCAAAGGAACTACTTGAGGTACATAATCCTGACCTGGAATAATATACTCCCCGTCCTCGTCAACCTTACTATAATCATAGGCCCAACGATGTACTTCTGGAATGGCACCTGGCCAGTTTCCATGCATATGTTCAACCGGAGTTGTCCATTCCAATGTATTCGACTTCCAAGGATTCTGACCACCTTGCTTACCATAGAACATGCTGTACACAAAGTTGGCCACAAAAATCAATTGCGCCGCACCTGCGATAAGCGCAAAGACCGTCATTAAAACCTGAACATCGGCCAATTCATCAAACATCGGGAATGCCGTATTCTGGTAATACCTTCTAGGTACACCGGCCATTCCCACAAAGTGCATTGGGAAAAATACGCCATAAGCACAAACTGCCGTTACCCAAAAGTGGACGTATCCAAGATTCTTGTTCAGCATTCTACCCTCGAACATCTTGGGAAACCAATGATATACACCAGCAAAAAGTCCATAAAGTGCAGATATGCCCATAACCAAGTGGAAATGCGCTACTACGAAATAAGTGTCATGCACGTTGATATCCAAAGTACTATCCCCTAAAATAATTCCTGTAAGTCCACCCGTAATAAAAGTAGATACCAAACCTATAGAGAACAGCATGGCGGGATTCAGCTGCAAATTACCCTTCCAAAGTGTGGTGATATAATTGAATGCCTTAACTGCAGACGGTATGGCTATTAATAAGGTTGTAAAGGTAAATACAGATCCCAAGAAAGGATTCATACCTGATACGAACATATGGTGCCCCCAAACTATAGTAGAAAGAAAAGCGATTGCCAAAATAGAAGCGACCATGGCCCTGTACCCAAAAATAGGCTTTCTGGCGTTTGTAGACATTACTTCAGAGGTAATTCCCAAGGCTGGCAATAAAACAATATACACCTCTGGATGCCCCAGAAACCAAAATAGATGTTCGTATAATACTGGCGAACCTCCTTGGTAATGCAATACCTCACCCTGAATGAAAATATCGGACAGGAAAAAAGAGGTACCAAAACTTCTGTCCATTATCAACATCAAAGCTGCCGAAAGTAATACCGGAAAAGAAATTACACCGATGATGGCCGTAACAAAAAATGCCCAAATTGTTAAAGGCAACCTTGTCATAGACATCCCTTTTGTCCTTAGGTTAATTACAGTTACAATATAGTTTAACGAACCCAATAGAGAGGAGGCAATGAATATTGCCATAGATGATAACCATAGCGTCATTCCCATTCCCGACCCTGGCTGTGCCATAGGCAGGGCGCTCAACGGCGGATAAATTGTCCATCCCGCTGCGGCAGGCCCCGCTTCTATGAAGAGCGAAAAAATCATAATTACGCTAGCAACAAAAAACAACCAAAAGGAGACCATATTAAGGAAACCGGATGCCATATCGCGGGCACCAATTTGTAGGGGAATCAAGAGATTACTGAACGTACCACTCAATCCTGCGGTAAGGACAAAGAATACCATAATGGTTCCATGCATGGTAACCAACGCCAAATAAACATCTGCATCCATGATACCATCAGGCGCCCATTTACCAAGAAAAGTATCAAAAACTAAAAATGATTCTCCGGGCCAGGCCAATTGCATCCTCATCAACAAGGACATCGCAATACCAATAAAACCCATTACCAAGACCCCTAAAATTAGGTACTGTTTGGCGATCATCTTATGATCCTGACTAAAAATATACTTTGTTACAAAAGTTTCTTTGTGATGATGATGTCCATGATCGTCATGTACTTCATCAACATGTGCTGTTACTGTTGACATAATCGATTTACTTTTTTATTTAACTTCCTTTTTATAGCCTTTTTTTATTGTGCAGAAGACGCCATTGTTTCTTGGAACGTCTGCTGCTTCGCCAACCACGCATTGTACTCCTCCTCTGTTTCTACAATGATCTTCATTTGCATGTTGTAATGTGATTTCCCGCAAATTTTATTACAAAGTAATACAAAGTCAAACTCCCAAGGATCCAAAACATTTCCTGTACTAGCAGATTTCTCCGCTCTAATAACATTTGTCCTTTTAACCTTATCCGAAACCTCTGGTTTTTCTCTCATCTCCTCTGTGGTGTAAATAGGTGTAAAGGAAAACTCAGTTGTCATGCCCGGAACCACATTCATCTGCGCCCTAAAATGAGGCATAAACGCCGAGTGCAATACATCTTGAGAACGCATCTTAAAATTCACCTTTCTACCTACTGGCAAATGTAATTCCTTAACAATGACATCGTCGGAACTATAGGTATCCGCTTCGTCTAGACCCATAACATTAGCGCGGTCTATATCGATCAACCGTACATTGGCTCCCCCAAGTACGTTGTCGTCTCCGGCATATCTGGCAGTCCAGTTAAATTGTTGGGCATACAACTCAATAATCAAGGGATCATCATCATCGTTAATATCCATAATATTTGTCCATGTATATAGACCCCACAAAATTAAACCTGCCAATACGATTACAGGGATGATGGTCCAGATAAACTCAAGCCGGTCATTATCTGCATAGAACAAGGCTTTTTTACCTTTCTCGCCTCTGTATTTATAACCAAAATAATAAAGAAGCGCTTGGGTAATAGTTTGTACGAAAAAAATAATAATCATGGAAATCAACATGAGATTGTCTACATCCAGCCCATGTTCGGAGGCAGCTTCTGGCAGTAGCATTTTAGCATACTTCCAAAAACTAAAGATGGTGATACCATAGATAAAAATAAGAAATGCAAATAACAAGTAACCATTATACTTATTATCGGAATCGGTTGCTACCTCGGTACTGGTGGTTTTAAGCTGCGACAACTCAAATATCTTGGTCATTTGCCAAATAGCAATTGCCACGAGAACTAAAACAACTAAAATTAATAATGTAGTCATTGTATGATTTAATATTATACCTAAAAACTTTTATTAATAATGAAAGTGCTTACTTTCTTCAATAAACGGATTTCTTTTTGGTTGCAGCGGTGCTGTTGAAAGTGCCCTAAAAACCCAAAAGATAAAGAATCCTGCAAAAAACAATACGGCACTAATCTCAGGGATCCCTATATACCACTGGTCTCCGACAGTTGCCGGCATTATGGCAACAAAAATATCCAAATAATGCCCTGCGAGTATAACGACACCCGCCATAACCACGAACCAATTTACGCGCTTAAAATCACTATTCATTAAAAGCAATAACGGAAACAAAAAATTCATTACTACCATAACAAAGAATGGCAATTTATAATCTTCAATCCTTGTTACATAATAGGTAACCTCTTCCGGAATATTGGAATACCAGATAAGCATGAATTGTGAGAACCATAAATAGGTCCAAAAAATACTGATACCGAACATGAATTTTGCCAAATCATGAATATGACTATCGTTGACATCCGGCAGGTATCCTTTTGATTTGAGATAAATGGTTACCATAGCGATGACCGTAATGCCGGAAACAAACATACTTGCGAAAATATACCAGCCGAACAAGGTACTGAACCAATGCGGATCAACGCTCATAATCCAATCCCAGGACATCATGGATTCTGTAATTAGATAGAAGACCAGAAAGCCGGCCGAAATTCTAAAGTTTAATTTAAAATTGGAATCATCATTAGACTCATCCTGCCTCAGGGATAACTTTCTGGAATATTCCCGGTATGCAATCCAACCACCCAAAAATATGGCTGCCCTAATCAGGAAAAAAGTAGGATTCAAATAACCGGATTTGGCTGCTATAATCTCATCATGTGCAACAATTTCTGAATCCATCCACACGAATAAATGATTCAAATGTAGTGCGGACAGCAATAAGATAACAAAAACAACGATACCTCCAGGCACCAAATATGCGGTAATACCTTCCATGACCCTAAAAAGTAAGGGTGACCAACCGGCTTGCGCCGCACGCTGTATGGCATAAAAAGCCAATACCCCCAGGGAAATCATAAAAAAGAAAAACGCCGCAACATAAAGTGCCGCCCATGGCTTGTTCTGTAATTGATGCAATAAATGTTCATCATGGGAAGTATCATGCGCTTCCGAATGGTCACCACTCGCCTCCGATGCGTTAGCAACTTCCTCACTATGGTTGGCAACCATTGCCTTTGCTTCCTCTACCGTTCGGGGAGCCATGACAAATCCGCCAACAATACCCAAAAGGCCAATAGCCATTAGAATTATGGAACCTATTTTAAGTCTATTCGAAAACGTGTACATAGTTTTGCTTACCTATTATTTGGTTAAATCTTCTTTCAATTGCATTACATACTCTGATACCTGCCACATTTCGGTGGTGTTCATTTGTGAGGCATAGGAACCCATTGAGTTCAAGCCATAATAGATAACATGATAGGTGCTACCTAAGTTAATGTTTCTCGCGGCATCTGCATAACTTGGAACACCTAATATTTTCTCTCGTTCCACAAGCCATCCTTGACCGTTACCCTTATTACCATGGCATATGGCACAATATATATCGTACATTTCCTTGCCTTTAGCTAAATTTTCGGATGCGTTAATAGAATCTAGCGAGCCTACGTTTAATCTAGCCAATTCCTTGCCTTCCAAGGTATTCTCAATTCCATATGGAAGCCAACCACGATTTATTGTATTTGCCGGCGGCACCATAGCCTCCTGATTATCCGGTAAAAAACCTACTTCTCCATAGGTTTCGTAACCTACAGGCTCATACATATTTGGCATATACTGGTAATTACGCTGGCCCTTATCATTACAAGAAGCCAATGACACCAATATACCAAAAACTAAAACTATATTTTTAAAACTGTTCATACTTAATGACTGTTTTTTTCTGATATATTTATTTCTACAGCTCCGGTATCGGCCAATAAACTCCTTAGTTCTTCCTCGTTATCATGGATTTCAATTTCCATTAGAAAATGATCGTCGGTTGTCCGTACATCAGGATTTTCTGCCTTCTTAAAAGGCCATAACCTACTTCTTAGATAAAAGGTAATCACCATGAGATGCGCGGCAAAGAAAATCGTAAGCTCAAACATAATAGGAACAAAAGCTGGCATGTTTTCAATATAACTAAAACTTGGCTTTCCACCAATATCCTGAGGCCAATCTTCGATCATGATGTAGTTCATCATTACGATGGACACAATTAGACCAACACAACCGTATATAAAAGAGGTAATAGCAATCCTAGTAGGCTCCAAACCCATGGCCTTATCCAAACCATGAACAGGGAAAGGACAAAAAACCTCGTCTATATGAAATTTGGCCGCTTTGACCTTTTTTACAGCGAGCATTAAAACGTCATCGTCGTCGTAAAATGCATGAATAACTTTAGATGCCATACTTATTTTTTCTCGTTTAAAATTTTCGCCTGCCCTGCCCAATCATCACGTTGTGCCCGTCCTGGGAAAGACTCGGTAATCGAATCCAACAAATCGTACTCCTTACTAGTCATCCTTGCCACTTGGGCAAAAGTGAAAATGCCGATTTCATTTAAGGTTGCCTCCATTTGAGGGCCAATACCTTTTACCATTTTTAAATTATCGGCAGTATCCTTGGTAGCGTCAAAAGTTCCAATGGTACTTAAGAGCTCGGTTACTCCCCTTTTGTCACCCTCTTTAGGAACTACTTCGCCCATTATAACATCACCAGTAATAGATTCCGTTGCAATAACTTTCTGTGTTGCGATCTGATACAAAGGTTGTCCCGCTTCCCTTAACTTCTTGTACTTGGAGCCGGATGCCTTTAGGATAGATTTTACTTCTGCCTGTGCAATCACCGGGAAGGTTCTTGCATACAAAAGGAACAACACGAAGAAGAATCCTATAGTACCAATAAATATTCCAATATCTACAAAGGTTGGTGAAAACATGGTCCACGAAGATGGAAGGTAATCCCTATGCAAGGAAGTTACGATGATTACAAAACGCTCAAACCACATCCCTATGTTTACCACAATAGAAATAAAGAAAGAGAACATGATACTGGTACGTAGTTTTTTGAACCACATAAACTGTGGTGAGAACACATTACACGTCATCATGGACCAATAGGCCCACCAGTACGGACCCGTAGCCCTATTCAAAAAGGCATACTGTTCGTACTCTACTCCTGAGTACCACGCCATGAAAAGTTCCGTAATGTAGGCACAACCTACGATAGACCCAGTAAGCATGATTACAATGTTCATCAATTCTATATGCTGCACCGTAATATAAGCTTCTAAATGGCACACCTTTCTCATGATAATAAGCAAGGTATTTACCATTGCAAAACCTGAAAAGATGGCTCCTGCCACAAAGTAAGGCGGGAAAATGGTCGTATGCCAGCCCGGAATTACCGACGTAGCAAAGTCAAAAGATACTATGGTATGTACCGAAAGTACCAAAGGTGTAGCTAAACCGGCCAGTACCAAAGAAACCTCCTCGAAACGCTGCCAATCCTTAGCTCTTCCGCTCCAACCAAAACTCAGCAAACCATAAATTTTCTTTTGGAAAGGCAATACCGCTCTATCGCGAATCATAGCAAAATCGGGCAACAAACCTGTCCACCAAAATACCAAGGATACGGACAAGTATGTAGAAATTGCAAAAACGTCCCAAAGTAAAGGGGAGTTAAAGTTGACCCACAAGGATCCAAATTGGTTTGGGATTGGCAACACCCAATAGGCCAACCATGGCCTACCCATGTGAATAATGGGAAACAGACCCGCTTGAATTACGGAGAAAATGGTCATCGCCTCCGCGGAACGGTTAATGGCCATTCTCCATTTCTGACGGAACAGTAAAAGTACGGCCGAAATCAATGTACCGGCATGACCGATACCTACCCACCAAACAAAGTTGGTAATATCCCATGCCCAGTTTACAGTCTTGTTCAATCCCCAGGTACCGATACCTGTAGAAACCGTATAAATAATACAACCTACACCCCAAAGGAATGCTACTAATGCAATGGAAAAAACTATCCACCAATGCTTGTTAGCCCTACCTTCAACTGGAGCGGCAATGTCCACAGTGACATCATGGTAGCCTTTATCTCCAATCACTAGTGCTTTTCTAATAGGTGCTTCGTAATGCGACGCCATAGACTTCTGTTATAATTACTTTCTAGTGTTGATTATGCTTCGTTGGTATTTCTAACTTTTACGTGGTAGAATACATTGGGTTGTGTTCCCACATACTCCAACAAGTGGTACATGCGGTCACTTTCCTTCAACTCCGCCACCTTGCTTTCCCCGTCATTTATATCCCCAAATACTATAGCACCGTTGCCACAGGCCATGGAACAGGCCGTCTGAAATTCGCCATCTTTGATGAGACGACCATCTCGCTTGGCGTCCAATATTGTTTTCTGTGTTTTCTGAATACACAGGGAACATTTTTCGATTACACCGCGCGAACGAACATTTACATCTGGATTCAATACCATTTTACCCAAATCATTGTTCATATGGAAATCGAACTCATCATTATTGCTATAAAGGAACCAATTGAACCTTCTTACTTTATACGGACAGTTGTTGGCACAATATCTTGTACCGACACATCTGTTGTAGGCCATTTGATTTTGGCCTTGTCTACCGTGCGAGGTCGCAGCAACCGGACAAACCGTCTCACAAGGAGCATGGTTGCAGTGTTGGCACATGACCGGCTGAAAGACTACCTGTGGATTATCTGAAGGGTTTTCCAACTCTCCAAAACCTCCCAGGGAACCGTTATCACCGGAAAGACCATCAAAACCTTCTTTTTTGTTTACATCGGCCTCAAATGTTTCTTCCGACGAATAATACCTATCTATACGCAACCAGTGCATATCCCTAGACTTCCGCACTTCCGCCTTGCCAACCACGGGAACATTATTCTCTGCATGACAGGCGATGACGCAAGCACCACATCCTGTACAGGCATTTAGATCTACAGACATATTAAAATGATGTCCTATGGAACGGTCAAAACTATCCCAAAGATCTACCGAACTGGCAGGAACCTCCTGATGATTCAGGGAGACCATGGGTACATGGTTCCAATCTGCGTGATCTTTTGTATTAAATATCTCTAAAGTCGTTTCCTTGATAATATCATCCCGACCCATTAAGGTCTTATGCAACTGTATACAAGCAAACTCATGCATACCTGAAGCCTTCTCGATCGTAACAGGTTGATTTGAAGTAAAACCATCATAAACGCGATATGCATTTACACCCGTTTGCATCTCTTCTTTTAGACCAACTATTTTTCCATATCCGAAAGAAAGTCCGGCAGAACCTCTTGCTTGTCCGGGCTGCACGATTACAGGAACATTTTCCAGAACTGTACCGTTTACCGTAAGATTCACATAACTACCGTTCATGCCACCATCTGCGACATTTACATTTTCCAGTCCCATTTCCAGGGCATCCGCTTTTGAAATAGTAACATAATTATCCCAAGATACCCGGGATATTGGATCAGGAAATTCCTGCAACCATGGGTTACTGGCCTGTTGGCCATCACCCATCCCCACTTTGGAATATAGCGAAAGCTCCATTGCACTAACGGTACTGTTGGAAAGGGCTTTAACGGCGGTATCAACTGAAGCATTGGAAAAAACCAAAACATCATCCGCAACAACTGAAACTACCTCGGCTACACTACCATCTAACATTTGCACAGGGGCAGAGAAAACACCGTCCTGAAGTGTCTGGTTCCAATCGGCACCGTTCAAAATACCTTTGGCCCATGTTTCCCTAATATACTCGTAGTAGGTTTTATCACTTCCCATCCAAGACAGCACTGCACCTTGAAACTGCTTTGTATCAAACAATTCCTGAATCGTAGGCTGCATGAGACTATAATGTCCTTTTTTAATTTGTAAATCTCCCCATGATTCCAAATAATGATTGGAAGAGGCCACATATTGAACTACCTCTGTTGTTTCGTTCCAATTCATGGAGAAGACAACAGAAAGGTCTACCTTTTCCAAACCAGCTACAAACTCATCAGCATTTGGCAAACTATAGACTGGATTAACGCCATCTATAATCAGCGCACCTACCTTACCCGAGTTCATATCACTAATAAGCGCATTCACCTTGCTCACACTGCCTTGCCTAACATATCTTGGGGCTTTGGAATCAAAAGCAGTACTTTTTAATAGTTCGTTAATAGCTAATACCACTGCCTGGGCATTTTCATCGTCCAAGCCCGTCACCACTACAGCACTTGAACCAGCTTTCTTAATCTCCATAGCCAACTGGTCAACCACTACATCATAATCAGAGCTAGGTCCACCTACGTTGGCACCAATCAGCCTACCATATAATTTTGCCAAAACAACTTTTTGGGCAGATGGCTTTAAAGGGATTCGTTTATCGGCATTAGAGCCCGTCAAAGACATATTGGCCTCGACCTGAATGTGCCTGGACATCTTTCCCTGCTTAGGAATCCTACCTTTAGAATATCCGGAATCATAACCTCCTCCTTGCCAATCTGCAAGAAAGTCAGCACCTATAGAAACAATCAAGTTAGGCATCTCAAAATCATAATCTGCCAGGGCGCGCTCCCCGTACCTCTTCTCAAATGCATTTAAAGCGGTATCCGAAGAAATAGCATCGTAGGTAACGTGCTCTACATTCTCATTAGCCTCTTTTAACTGAGCAATCAATCTATTGCTTGATGGACTCGCATATGTAGGAGTTAAAACAGCTATTGTTTTAGCAGAACCTTTTAAACTGTTCATTTTTGCGATCACCGCTGCATTCAGCGTATCCCAGTCCGTAGCCTCGCCATTCAATGAAGGCCCCTGTAATCTTGTACTATCATATAAAGAAAGTACAGATGCTTGAACCCTTGCGTTTGCCGTACCACCAACCTTAGACAAGGTATTGTTCTCTATTTTAATTGGTCTGCCCTCACGGGTCTTTACCAAAATATTAGCGAAATCAAAACCATTGGCTATAGAAGTGGCGTAGAAATTAGCAATACCTGGTACAATGTTTTCTGGCTGCACAACATAAGGGATAGACTTGATAACCGGACCCTCGCAGGCCGCCAAGGAAGCAGCTGCCGTACTAAAACCTACATACTTTAAAAAATCCCTTCTATTTGTATTTGTTGACGCCAAAGTTTCTTTATCACCCAAAAACTGGTCGACCGGAATCTGTTCAACAAACTCATTTTGTCTTAAAGCCTCAACAATGGAATCGTTAGGATTTAACTCCGCTTCGTTCTTCCAATATTTTTTGTTCGATGCCATATGCAATATCTGTAATTAGCTTCTTTACCTTGATTTATTAATAGTGACACTTTCCACATTCCAGTCCACCCATTTGGGCAACCGTTAAATTCTCCACTCCATACTTCTTGGAAAGTTCAGCATGAATTTTTTCATAGTACTCGTTACCCTCTACCTTAACGTTGGTCTCCCTATGACAGTCTATACACCAGCCCATGGTTAATGGCGAATATTGATACATAATCTCCATTTCCTCTACAGGCCCGTGACAGGTTTGACACTCAATACCGCCCACGGAAACGTGTTGCGAGTGATTGAAGTATGCGAAATCCGGAAGGTTATGGATACGCACCCATTCAACTGGCTGCGATTCCCCAGTATACTTCTGATTTTCCTCGTCCCATCCAACAGCTTTATACAACTTTTTGATTTCGTTGGTGTAGAACTCGTTAGTATAGCCGTTGGCCAAATCCTCTGCCGTAGGCCCCTCAGGATTACCTTTATACTCATAAATGGATTTATGACAATTCATACAAACATTCAAGGACGGTATCCCAGAATGTTTGGACACCCTTGCGGAGGAATGACAATAATTACACTCTATTTTGTTATCCCCAGCATGTATCTTGTGCGAATAATGTATGGGCTGGATAGGAGCATAACCTTGATCTACGCCTACCTGCATCATCCAACCATAGGCAAAATAAGCACCACCCAATAGCAGGAAAATAGACGATACAAGCACCAAAAATTGATTTTGAGCAAAAGCTTTCCAAATTGGTGTCCTCTTTTCAGCTTTCTCCTTCTCTACATAAACACCGTTAGCCTCGGCAATCCTGCGCAATGTATGATTCACAAGCACCAACATGACTACTAAAAGTCCAAAAACCAACGTTAAAGCTCCAAGAATAATTTCGTTGGATATTCCACCGGAAGCTGCACCAGAAGCAACTGCGGCCGCGTCACCAACAGGAACTACAGCCACTGGAGGAGGAGCGGCGGTGTAAGCCAAAATATTATCGATATCAGTGTCTGAAAGCGTTGGAAACGCGGTCATCGCAGCTTGGTTATACTCGTTGTAAATTCTTACGGCATAATCATCGCCAGACTTAATCATTCCCTGACTATTCCTGATCCATTTATACAACCAATCCTTGCCCAAACCCTCTTCTTGCTCTAATCGTGACTCCACATTGGCCAAGGCAGGACCCGTCATTTTGCGGTCCATTGCATGGCAAGCGGCACAATTTTGATTAAATAAAGCTTTTCCAGCAACAGGATCACCTCCAACAGCCTCACCTCCAACAGCCTCATCCTGAGCGTTCAATCCTCCCGAAAAAAGTAGGAAAACTACTATGCTGAAGCCTAAAACTTTAGAAAACTGATTGCGGTATGTAACCTTTTTCATATGTAGAATATTTCAATCGGAATGTTGGCACAATTTTCGTCTTGCCCTTATACAGAAGCCGACCAAATGCCTAAATCGAATGCAAAAATACGACATAGACTTTATTTGAAAAAACCTTAATCTATTTATAATTTATAATTTATAACTGTTCTAAATAAATATAAATATCGGTTAATTACCCCCCAAAAAAATTACCTTTGCAACATGCAGAAAACCATCTTATTAACATCATGAAGAAAATAATTTACATAGTTGCAGGTGTACTTACGTGTTATTGTGCACATTCGCAACAAGGACAAGTAAGGATTGAACAGGATCAAAAAATAGAAGCTCTATTGGATTTGTACAGATCCGCACTTAGCACCACGGAATATTACAGAATTCAAGTAGGTTTCGGCAACCATGCCCAAGCCGAGAAAATTAAATCGGATGTGGATGTCGATTTTCCAGATCTTGTGTCAAAAATAGATTTTGATTCTCCCACATACCGGGTTAGGGTGGGGAGCTTCAAGACCAAAATAGAGGCGGAACGAAAGTTTAACGAGGTACGGATAAAATATCCGAACGCTATGCTTCTTAAACCAAAAAAATCGGCCAAATAGGCCGATTTTTTATTCCTTTTTTAAAAGATTATTTTGATTTTAGCTTCTTTTTTACGGCTACTTCTTGGAATGCTTCAACCACATCCCCAATTTCAATATCATTGTAATTTTTCACCTGAAGACCACAGTCGTAACCCTTTGCCACTTCTTTTACATCATCCTTAAATCGTTTCAGCGACGAAAATTCCCCAGTATAAATAACCACGCCGTCCCTTATCAATCTGATACTGGAATTGCGATAAATCTTACCGGTGGTTACCATACAGCCCGCAATAGTACCAATTTTGGAAATTTTGAAAGTCTCCCTTATTTCGGCAGTTCCCGTAATCTCTTCCTTCATTTCTGGTGAGAGCATACCCTCCATGGCATCCTTAAGGTCATTGATAGCGTCGTAAATAATAGAATACATACGAATATCGATTTCCTCTTTTTCTGCGATGGTCTTCGCATTGCCCATTGGCCTCACATTGAAACCGATAATTACGGCATCAGAAGCTGAAGCCAGTAACACATCGCTTTCGGTAATAGGACCAACAGCCTTATATATTATATTTACCTGAATTTCATCGGTAGATAACTTTTGGAAAGAATCTGTTAAAGCTTCAACAGACCCATCCACATCCCCTTTAAGGATTATGTTCAATTCCTTAAACTCACCCAAAGCGATACGCCTTCCTATTTCATCCAAAGTAATATGGCGTTGCGTTCTAACGGACTGCTCACGCTGTAACTGAGACCTCCTCGCAGCAATTTGTCTCGCCTCACGTTCATCTCCCAGGACATAAAATTTATCGCCTGCCTGAGGAGCACCGTCAAGGCCCAAAATGGAAATCGGTCTTGAAGGCCCTACTTCCGTTAAGCTATTACCACGCTCGTCCTGCATTGCTTTTACCTTACCACTAGTGGTGCCCGCCAAAACATAATTTCCTATTTTCAAGGTACCTGCCTGCACTAAAATAGTAGAAACATAGCCTTTTCCTTTATCCAAAAACGCTTCAACAACAGTTCCTGTAGCCGACTTGTTAGGATTGGCTTTCAACTCTAGTAACTCTGCTTCCAAAAGCACCTTTTCCAACAGCTCTTTAACACCTTCACCAGTTTTGGCAGATATATCATGAGACTGTATTTTTCCTCCCCAATCCTCTACCAAAAGATTCATCTGAGCAAGACCTTCCTTAATCTTTTCCGGATTTGAAGTAGGCTTATCTATCTTATTAATTGCAAATACAATAGGAACGCCAGCAGCTTGGGCATGACTTATAGCCTCTTTCGTCTGGGGCATGATATCGTCATCCGCAGCTACAACAATGATAGCTATGTCCGTTATTTGAGCACCTCTTGCCCTCATTGCCGTAAAGGCTTCGTGGCCAGGGGTATCCAAAAACGCTATTCTTTCCCCGTTGGCCAAAGTAACCCCGTACGCACCAATATGCTGGGTAATGCCCCCACTCTCACCTGCAATAACATTTTCCTCCCTGATATAGTCCAACAAGGAGGTCTTACCGTGATCAACATGGCCCATTACCGTAACAATAGGTGCCCGTGGCATTAAATCCTCAGGTGCGTCCTTTTCCTCTAAAATACTTTCCTCGATATCCGCAGTGACAAAATCGACTTCGTACCCAAATTCATCCGCAACTATGGACAAGGTTTCCGCATCCAATCTCTGGTTCATGGTCACCATGATACCTAGGGACATACATGCCGAAATAATCTCGGTGGTAGAAACACCCATCATGGTCGCCACTTCGCTTGCCGTAACAAACTCTGTCACCTTCAGGATTTTGCTTTCCAGCTCCTGTTGCTCAAGATTCTTTTCGGTTTGCTCGCGGTGTTGATCTCTTTTGCTTCTTCTATATTTAGCGCCTTTTCCTTTCTTGGTTTTACCTTGAAGCTTTTCTAGGGTCTCCCGTACATGTTTTTGCACGTCTTCCTCCGTAGGTTCCACCTTATTCACTGGAACCAAACGTCTATTTCCAATAACTCTTCTATCTCCGGCCGGTGACACTACCCTAGGCGCTTGCTGCCCGGGAGGTGTATTCTTGCTAACAATACGCTTTCTGCGTTTTTTACGGTCGGTATTATCAACTTTTTTATCCTCTTTTTTCTTAGGCCTTGCAAACTTGGATAGGTCTATTTTATCACCCATGATTTTTGGGCCAGATAATTTTTGGTACTGTGTTTCTAGTGTGCTAGGTTCCTCAGGCTTGAGCTCTTCCACCACTTCCGGTTTCTCCTTGGCAAGCTCAGGAACTTTAGTCTTTTCCTCTGCAACGACCTGCTCTTTGGGAGGAACCACTTCTTTTATTTCCTTAGTCCCAATTTTGGCTTCCGGGGTAACAACTTCCTCCTTAACAACTTCCTCCTTAACAACATCAGCTTTAACTTCGGGAGCAATGACTTCCTCTTTAACAACCTCAGGCTTTACCAAGGGACCAGTAACTTCCTCCTTGGCCTTAGGCGCTTCCTCTGCCTTTTTCCTCGTAGCATTCAAATCGATTTTACCGACCATTTTTGGGCCTGCAAGCTCTACTTTTGTGGTGAATGCTTTTTCGGATTCGGCATTCTTTTTCTCACGCACGAGCCTTCTCTCCTCCTGTTCTTGTTCTAACTGAAACCTTATGGCTTCCTTTTCTTTTCGCTTTTCTTCACCAACCTCCTTGGAAGCTACTTTTTTGCTCATATCGGTCTGAAACTCGTCGAGCAACACCTGATAGACCTCATTGGAAATTTTTGTCGTAGGCCTAGCATCGACATCATGGCCTTTACTTCCAAGAAAATCCACGGCCCTATCCAAGGAAATATTCAGTTCACGAAGAACTTTATTAAGTCTTATTTTTGCACTATCTGCCATAAATACTGATTCCCGTTCTTTATTCTTGCGCTAATATATAGCTAATCTTCTAATTCTTCTTTGAGGATACGCACAACTTCCCTAATTGTTTCCTCCTCCAGATCTGTTCGCTTTACCAAATCGTCTACGTCCTGTTCTATGACACTTCTGGCCGTATCCATTCCTATCTTCTTGAATTCTTCAATAATCCAAGCATCAATTTCATCTGAAAACTCGGTCAATTCTACATCTTCCTCAACCCCTTCGCGGAATACATCTATCTCGTAACCTGTTAACTGACCGGCCAATCTAATATTATGTCCTCCCCTACCAATGGCTTTAGAAACTTCTTCCGGTTTAAGATATACCTGGGCGGTCATTTTCTCATCGTTCAGCTTTACAGAAGAGACCCTTGCAGGGCTTAAGGCCCGTGTAACAAATAATTGCGGATTTGCAGTCCAATTGATTACGTCTATATTTTCATTCCCAAGTTCCCTTACGATACCATGAATACGAGAACCTTTCATTCCCACACAAGCACCTACGGGATCAATACGGTCATCATAAGAATCCACGGCAACCTTTGCCTTTTCCCCTGGTATACGTACTACTTTCTTTATCGTAATCAGTCCATCGAAAACCTCCGGAATCTCTTGGAAGAACAACTGTTCCAAGAACTTGGGCGAACTTCTGGACATGATAATCGTGGGCTTTGCACCTTTAAGCTCCACACTCTCTATAATACCCCTGACGTTATCACCCTTTCTAAAAAAATCTGAGGGTATCTGCCTATCTTTTGGCAAAATAATTTCATTTCCTTCATCATCCAATAGAATAATGGCCTTATGGCGAATGTGATGCACCTCTGCAGTGTATATCTGGCCTTCTAGATCCTTAAATTGCTTATAAATTGTTGTATTGTCGTGCTCATGTATTTTAGAGATTAGATTCTGACGCAAAGCCAAAATGGCCCGCCTTCCCAAATCTATTAACTTCACCTCTTCGGAAACATCTTCACCGACCTCAAAATCGGGCTCGATTTTACGAGCTGCCGAAAGGGATATCTCTTCGTTCTCGTCTTCTACTTCGCCATCCTCTACAACGATACGATTACGCCAAATTTCCAAATCCCCTTTATCTGGATTAATAATGATATCAAAGTTATCATCCGAACCAAATTTCTTTTTTAGCGCATTTCTGAAAACGTCTTCCAAGATCGCCATAAGCGTTACCCGGTCTATGAATTTGTCATCCTTGAACTCCGAGAAAGATTCTATTAACGCAATATTTTCCATCTATACTTTCAATTAAAATTTTAATACAACTTTCGCTTTTTTAATATCGGAAAAATCAATTTCCTGCCTTTTTTGGACAGTAACCTTTCCTTTTCCAACAGGCTTTGGCTCCCTTGCCTTCCATTCCAACACAATGTGTGCTTCCTCGACCGCAACAAGGTTTCCCTCGTACGTAGCTTCCTGTGTTACCACCTCCAGCTTTCTTCCTAGATTCTTGTTATATTGCCTAGGCACGACTATCGGTGCAGTTGCACCTGCCGAGGCCACTTCTAGGGCAAAATCTTCCTCCTCACGATCTAAGTTATGCTCTATGGCCCTACTTATTTTCATACAGTCCTCTACAGTTACCCCATGGTCACCGTCTATGACTACCTTTATTTTGTTATCCAAAGTGATGGAAAAATCAATTAAAAAAAGTGAATCATCTTCTTCCAACCCTGCACTCAAAAGCTCCTTAACCTTACTCTGTAGCATAAAAACAATTTCAATACCTACCGAAAAAACAATACCATGTAAAATTTTTTCTAACAAAAGAGGGGACAAATTGTCCCCTCATGAATACTTTTATATCCTTTCAGTGGTGCAAATATACAATAAATTTGATTTCTACAATACCATATGGACTTACAAATAAATGATTTGTCTACCCTTATCACTTCTTAATCATAAGATTTTCACCTATCACCTCTCTTTTTTTTCTATTTTATGAATCTTCTGAGCCAAATGCCACCAAAGAATCCAGACTGGGCGATATAGGCTTTCATTCAAATTCCTTTCTCGGTCTTCCCAAAGTATTGTGCAATTTACTGCGCCCGTATACCAAAAAATAGTTTATAAATAAGTTCAGGCCAGAACAAATGAAGGTTTTGATGTAGAATGAACAAGCTTCAATTTCGGCGAAATAAAACCGGCATCTTTTGTTTTAAAAACTTACAATAGGAAGGCACTACAAAAAGCAGGCAGAAAATTTTTCAGAAAAACATTATTAATTTACGGAAGTCCCGCTCATATCTGCACTTAGTTGCGGTAAGGTAGCCTTCGGATTTGAGCCAATAGCACCCATACTATCCATCTCCTTGCGGAACCTTAATATCATTAAGGTGTCCAACTCCAAAGCTATGCTATCTCTCATTTTTTGCCAATTTGACGCATTAATGGATTTATTGAATTCGGTGATCCTGTTGAATCGTTCCAAATTATACCTATTGGCTTTCCAAGCGTGCTGCGTGCTTTTTTGATGCTCCTTGTCTTGAAGATAAATTCCTATACCAAATCCTAAAAAGATAAGAATTACTATAATTTTGAGGTTTTTTGCGGTTAAATTCATGAAAATTAGTTTTTTTGGGCGGGGTAAAACTAAAATAGATTTTGATAAGAGATGTGCTTTTTCAATTAAAATACAAACAATTTTGCTGGTCAATATACAAAATATATGATTTGACAGATCAGATTCACGACTATAGGGGACATTTTGTCGTTTAAGCCTTACAAAAAGCATCCTTAAAATAACGTGCCATTAATTCGTAGCTCCATTTAAGAAAAAAGCCTTTAAATGAATATTTGCCATATGCGAAACCGGAAATTGTTCCCTCACCCACCAAGGTAGGTATTACCAGAGGACCGCAAGGTGCTGAAAGGGAAGCTTTGATGAAAATTTTTCAAGAGTATGTAACGCATACCTTCTGTCTCAAAAGAAAACTTACACAAGCTATTCGGCCAGAAACCAACAACGCTCCCAATTTTACCAACCCTTGATTAATAACCTGAATACAACTAAACATGGTTGGCTTTGTTCCCTATGTGATTTCAACCTTTTCCATTTTCAAATAGCTGTTAAAGATGGAATCACTTCTTTTTTTACTCTAAAATTCTACTTCCTGTCCTTCCTTCAAAAACTTAACAATACCATTAACCAGTCTACTCTCTTTAAAAGTATTAGGTGAAATACGTTTTTAATCGTTTAATAAAGGTTCCGGTTATTTAAAAATCCCAATACTTATTTTATAAATTGGTATTTGGAATTAGATTCAACCAGAAATAGAAAGAGACAATTTCAATTGGGAATGCATTCTTTTAAAAAATGATAAATCTTGAACTTTAGCCAAAATAGCGTCGTCTGAATGACATGATTTGTGAAACCTTAAAACCTTGAGATCATAGATTTGTCTACCCATAGTTGGGGATCAATCAGAGTTATGAGTCTTCTAATATTAATTAAAAGCTCCGCTTGTTATATCTTTCCAGAATAGAATTTGTCATAAATGATACATTAAAACAATTCCCACCAACTACCAAATAAATGTTTGTGGTCAATTTATTGTAAATTTCAAATACAATTATAATAGACAAGGCAAATAAATACTAAATCAACCTCATTTGACATGATAAATTCGACAAAAGTTACTGCCCTACTGGTTAAATTCGTTTTGTTCATTGGTACTGCCATAATGGCTCAAGCCCCCGTTGAATTGCCGCTTTGGCCTAATGGCATTCCCAATAATCCAGTAAAATATAAAAAAGAACTAATTCGAACGGAAGCTGTTTTAAATAGTTCTATGTCTCGGAGGAGTGCTATTCTGCGTCACGTTTCAGAACCAACATATACGCTTTATAGACCAGAAGAAGGCACATCAAATGGAGTTGCCATTGTTGTTTGTCCTGGCGGTGGTTTTGAAGAATTATGGATCGATAGAGAAGGAGCCGACTTTGCTCTGTGGCTTACCACAAAAGGTTTCACGGCAATGGTATTAAAATATAGAACATACAATAGCACTGCCTTAGAACTCTCACTTGAAAGGGATGCGTTCAATGGAGAGGTTTATGCCGATGCAAAACAGGCGATTAACATCTTGAGAGTTAGAGCAAATGAATTGGGGATAGATAAAAACAAAGTGGGAATTAGCGGTTTCTCCTCTGGGGGTGCCTTATCACTTTTTGCCGCTTTAGAAACTTTTGAGGAGCTTCTACCCGATTATGCCATCTATGAGGAGGATACGTTGCCAGATTTTGCCGGCTTTATTTATGGTTCTGTATGGGACATATTTTTTGAGAAGATTGATTCCAATACAAAAATTCCTCCAATGTTTTTGGTCAATGGTGGAGAAGATACCGGAACAACTCCTGCCAGATGTATTAAATTGTATAGTGCTTTGTTAGAAAAGAAAGTGCCAACCGAATTGCATATATACGCCAAGGGAGAACACGGCTTTGATTCGGGAATCGAAAGAGGCGTTAGTGTAGCAACTTGGCGCGATAGCTTTGTGAATTGGTTAACAGACATGAAAATAGTAGAGTAAGAGACTTTTAGGCGTTGATATTATATGTATAGTGGTAGATGTTAGTATTTGTATCTTATTACAGAAACATAAGCCTGCAGCACCTATCCAATTATTTTATTTTCCGTATAATAGCTATGGAAGTTGAACTGTTAGGTTTTTTTGTGTCAATATATATCAAAAGACCTTTATATATTACCAAAACTTTGCAAATACCTTATGTTATGAAATCTTCCTAAAATAAAATCAATTCCTTTATTACTCTTAAGGAAAAACAAGGATATCCCGTTACTCTTGACCCATTTGGTTAATCGAACATAAAAATTTTAAATACTCATTCAAAAACAGAGTTTAAATCTTTTGTCGGACCCTCAAATTTTCTTAGGTAAACCAACATACCGTTACTTGTTTTGCTTTTTTCATAATCTTCCTTGGTCATGTCTGGATCCATTTGACTGAAATGACACTTGATAGAATTAAAAGCCTTGTCAAGGTCTTGTTGGGTATACGAAATTTTTGTTCTTAAATAGGTACTAGATTGCCCCCTTAGTATTTTGTTTTCACTATCGTCGATATTCTCGGAGGGCGTGCCGTAAAAAAATAGGGACATGGGTTTCTCCCAGTCTTTGCTCAGAAAGACCTGAGTTACAGATGCACCTACCAACCTATGGTCCATGTGTGTAGAACCGCCATCCGGGCCCCATGTAATCATAACATCGGGCTGTACCTTTTCAACGATGCCGTAAAGTTCGTTTATCATCGCCCTGGCATGTGGCACATGTCCATCATACCCTTCACCGGACCTTAATTGGTCATGATAGTCCAAGTGGGTTAGTTCTACCCCCAATTTTTCGGCAGCGCATTTCATCTCTTCCTTTCTGGTAGCTACAAGGGTTTCCCCAGCTTCATGGTCATGATAATCATTTGTGCCATACCTACCATCGGTTAAGATTACCAGATGCACTTTGGCACCCTCCCTAACGTATTTGGCCAAGATTGGTGATACCGTACCTTCGTCGTCAGGATGCGCAAATACAGCTAAAATAACCCTGCCTTCATAAGGTTTCTGACTCCATACATCACTGGCTTGAAAAAATAATATGAACGACATTGCATATAGAAACCAGGGTCGGATGTCTGCCATAACAGAATAATTTAAAAATTTCATAATTGTTTTCTTTAAATTTAACAAACCTTTGATAGGGAACTACATACCTTAGAGTTTACCTTTAAAGATAGCAAAGGACCCCTAAATTAAAAACAATTAGTCACAAAGGGAGATAAATTAAAAAATAAATACTGAAAATAAAGAACCATTTTAAACCCAACGGGTAAGGAAAGCGTATATTATATTCCTAGATTGCCTATTTATAGTGATATTTTTGTGATTATTTTGTTATTAAAATGTTGGATATGAAAAATTGTTTAAGGCATTTTTTGATTTTTATGACCACTGTCGTTCCATTTGTAACGATGGCACAGGTCATAACTGTAAATGGAGCCATAGATTCTGAAGGAATGGGCTTAGCACTTATACATGAGCACATCATGGTCGATTGGATCGGTGCGGATAGCACGGGTTACCAACGTTGGCAAAGAAAGGAAATTGTCGAACGCGCTTTGCCTTATTTGGAAGAACTTAAAGAGCACGGTGTCACTTCTTTTTTAGATTGCACACCGGCCTATCTAGGCCGTGACCCTTATGTTTTAAAAGAATTGTCGGATCGGACTGGTATACAAATCCTTACCAATACGGGCAACTACGGGGCACAGAACAACAAATACATTCCTAAAAGTCTTTTGAAGGCCTCTCCAATGGAGATGGCAGCACTTTGGATTGCAGAATTTAGACATGGCATCGATGGTTCCGGGATTAGACCAGGATTCATAAAAATAGCTGTAGAAAATGAAGATATCCTTTCGGAAATGCACCAAAGATTGGTAAAAGCTGCAGCGCTCACACATTTGGAAACAGGCATGACCATTGTCTCCCATACAGGGCGCGATGGTCCTGCTTTGGCACAACTTAAGCTACTGAGGGAAATAGGTGTATCCCCTAAGGCATTCGTTTGGACACATGCCCAAGACGGAACCATACAGGGTTACCTTGAAGCGGCGAGCCAGGGCGCATGGATTTCATTGGACAATTTGAACGACCAACCTACAAACAAACCCGACAGCTCTGGAAGTATTACTTGGTTTGTGAAAACACTTGTGGAACTTAAGGGCCATGGAATATTGAACCATATTCTTATTTCTCATGATGCGGGGTTTTATACCGTAGGCGAAAAGGACGGCGGGGATTACAGGGGATACACCGATTTATTTACAAAGCTCATCCCACAGCTCGAAGAAAATGGTTTTACCCAAAGTGATATTGATATGATGCTTAGGGAAAATCCGAAAAGGGCGTATTCAATTAATATCAGAAAAGAATAATTTTTCAGCGTACCCTTTTCAGAACTGGAAAGGGTAGATTCTAGTGAGCCTTTTTATAACAGGCCATTAACAGGTTAAAGTTCAAATAAAGAATCATTATCAATGTTGTTATATGAATACTATCGCAGTCAAACTTCTTGTCCTATTAAATTTGGCAGCCATCCTTTTGGCCTGTCAAAACAGTAAGGCTTCAAATCAAATCAATACCGTCCAAGGTCCAATAAATATTTCAGAATTAGGACTATCGTTAACTCATGAGCACATAATGTCTAATTATGGCAAAGAAATAAATGAGACTCCGAACTATGATAGTATTAAATTGTTCGATCAAGTAATCCCTTATTTAAAAGATTTAAAATCTTTAGGAGTTAATTCCATTTTTGATTGCACTACCGCATATTTTGGTAGAAGAGTCGATTTATTGAAACTGATATCGGATTCCACAGACATACAGATTATTACAAATACCGGGTTTTACGGTGCAGCGGATGACCGATACATTCCGGAATTCGCATATAAGTCTAGCGCTGAATCCATCTCAAAAATTTGGATCGACGAATTTGAAAATGGAATTAAAGGGACCGATATCAAGCCTGGCTTTATCAAATTGGCATTTGATGATGGCAAACCACCTTCTACTATCGATGAAAAACTTTTCGAAGCTGGTATTTTGACTCATCTGAGTACGGGTCTTACGTTAGCCGTACACACCGGAAAAAACATGGAAGCCCTTAAGCTACAGATGCAGCTTCTTAGAAATAACGATATTCACCCCAGCGCTTTGATATGGACCCACGCTAATAAAGTTGAAGATGATTTCGTTTTAATCGACTTGGCAGCAAAAGGGGCTTGGATTTCTCTTGATGGTGTCAATGAATCCAATATAAATGAATATGTAAGGAGAATCAAGCTCTTTAAACAAAAGAACTTGCTACATAAAATATTGTTATCCCATGATGGAAATGGTTTTCCAAGCGGCAATGTGATGAGAGAATTTGATGCGATTTTTAAAAGCCTAATTCCCGAAATGTTAATCAATGGATTTACAAAGGATAATATCCATCAAGTTCTAGTGAGAAATCCCCAGGAAGCTTTTCAAATTAGAATACGAAAAAATAATGATTAAGGTAGAATACAAGTGTCCATTTCTAAAGTTCAAAATAAAGCATAATTTTATGGGTGGTTGATATTCTTGATTTTATCCATTGCAGCATTTTTATTATGTGCATTTAAGGGTCACAATGTACCTATAGGGAAATAAGAGTAAGGACCCTCTTATTGACGTAGCGTTTACTTTGATTATTTTCTCAATTATCCTAATTGGGATTCTTGGTCAATGCTTTTAGTATAAAAACAGGTTAAAAAAGGGTTAGTTATCACATCCTATAGGCAAACTGAAGTAAAAAATAAAATCCGTTCCATACAATCGAAATTGCTTAAAAATGAGGTTAGGAATAAACTCCTTACCCATCATCGTATTAAACCCATTTATTGCCCGTTCAAAAATGGGTAGACTTTGTCAAACAAAATAAACTTTGATCAACAAAAAAATTTATAGGTCAAAGAACTTTATAAATTTGAATTTTAACCTTGTTTAATTTACTGAAATGAAAGCTATACCTCCAAAAATTGTAAGTCAAGTTTTTATATTATTGCTTGTGTTTGTCTTGGGAGGCCTTATTTTCATGGAAATGCTTCCCTATTTATCGGGCGTATTGGGTGCTATTACTTTATACGTGCTCTTACATTCTTTTATGGCCAAATTGCTTAAAAAAGGCTGGAACCTGAGCCTGGCCGCCCTTTTACTAATGATGCTGTCATTTTTTTGCATTTTAGTGCCCGTAGGCGGATTTGTTCTTATTATTGTAAATAAAATAGGCAAGGCAACTAAAAATTCAGAAAAATTGATAGAGGTTGTCAAATTCAAAATTTCAGAATGGGAAGGAATATTGGGTTTCGACCTATCGTCTCAAATTGACTCTTCAAAAATATCCTCTGCCTTGTCTCAGACCCTTCAAGGGCTCGCAGGTGAGACGGCTACTTCCTTGATCGCTATTGGCATAATGTACTTTTTACTTTACTATATGCTGACCAATAGAAAGGAATTGCAAGAATATTTATTACAATACAACCCTATGGATCCGTCCAACTTGAAGATGATTGGCGAAGAAACAAAATCCATGGTACGATCCAATGCCATTGGTATTCCATTAGTGGCCATTGCACAGGGCATAGTGGGGTTGATCGGTTTTTTGATCTTTGGGGTAAATGATCCGTTCTTTTGGGCTGTCATAGTTACCATTGGTTCCATGGTACCCTTCATTGGGGCTTTTCTGGGAATTGCGCCCGTATTCATTCTTGCAATGGCAGAAGGCAATATGGTACAGGCCTGGGGCATTTTAATATATGGCTTTGTGGTGGTGGGAACTACGGATAATTTAATTCGACTCCTTATTTTAAAGAGGTTGGATAACGTACACCCGCTCATTACGTTAATCGGGGTAATTATAGGAGTGCCTATTTTCGGATTTATCGGTTTGATTTTTGGCCCACTCCTTATTAGCCTTTTCCTGATTATAGCCAAGATTTATAAAAAGGAATATGGAATTACGGCCGCTTCCAAGTGATTAAAAGGACAAGCTATACTATTTTTCGAACATACTTAAATGAATATCTAATGGTACTATTGAAAAACGCATCGCCCTTCTAAAAATAGATTTTGATAAGAGATGTACTTTTTCAATTAAAATACAGACACCTTTCAGAGTCAATATAGAAACAAATATTTTGATAGACCAGTTGCATTATTACAAGACACATTTTGTCGATAAAGCCATCCAAAAAGTTGATGCTGCCAAATGCTAGTTAATCGCAAACGGCATTGTAAGTAGCAACGATATCTTGAAGTTTTCTCAAAGGAAATTTACCCGATTTGATTTTCTCGGATACATCTGCACAGTCTTGAAAATAATAAGCTCCCATTTGTTTAAAACTTGCCCCTGTTGATGCATCCTTGAAATAGCGCGCCATCGGCTCATCTTGCCTTTTTACACAAAAATCCTTATGTGTGCTTTTTTAAAAAGCATAACCGGAGCCCACCTGCACCCACTAAGGTGGTAATCCCCACCGGGCCTTGAGGTTTTGATATTACTAGTCTCTCAGAAAAACCATTAGGTGCCGTAGGCGACCAACCCTCTGCCGCAAATGAAAACCTATACAAGTTTAACTTGCCCGACACCAACAACTTCGCCAATTTTACCGTTCCTTGATTAATAACCTGAATATATGTAAAGGTAGTTGGCTTCGTCCTAGTCATCATTTCAACCTTTTCAATATTCCAATAGCTGTACAAAATGGGATCGCTCCCTTTTTCACTATAAAATTCAACTTCTTTCCCTTCATTCAAAAACTTGGCAAAACCATTGACCACTGTGCTATCTTTAAAAGTGATGCGGGAAATCCGTTTTTGACCGTTCAGCAGCGGTATGGAAATAAAAAAAATTCCTAAAACTAAAATAAGTGTGCGCATAAAAATCAATTTCTTGTGTGGTTATAGTACTTTTTTAAAAAAAATTAGCACGTCTGAACAATTGGCCTTCTGGGCTTTCTTACCGGACTAGGAATCCCCCAACCCAGCTATCATTGACCACAGGCCAAATGCTCAGCACAGACCTTACTACGAATATCCCTACTTCCTTTGGATAATTCTGAGCAAAAAAAAATCCCGATATCGAAAAGATATCGGGATTAGTTTAAACTCTTGTTGGCCCACTAGGACTCGAACCTAGAATGACGGTACCAAAAACCGGAGTGTTACCATTACACCATGGGCCAATACTGTTAAGAGCGTGCAAATTTAAAACAAAGTTTTGTTTGTGCAAATATTTTCCATCACAATAATTTAAAATAACAATTGGCCCAGCTGTTAAAGGTTTATAAAAAATGTAGTCCGTTATCTATTTTAATTAGTAAATTCGCCCTTTAGCTTTAACTTAAGTTACATGTTTTCAAAGAACTTCCAGAAGTGGGACACCCTCCTTGGGTGGGCCGTATTTTTTATTTCGTTCATCACTTATTTTATTACGGTTGAACCTACAAACAGTTTCTGGGATGCCGGGGAATATATATCCACAGCCGCAAAATTGCAGGTTGGGCATCCACCGGGAGCGCCCTTGTTGCAAATGATAGGTGCCTTCTTTTCTATGTTTGCCCTAGAAGACGGCCAAGTAGCCCTAATGGTAAATCTAGTGTCGGGAATTTCCAGCGCTTTCACCATTTTGTTCATGTTCTGGACCATCACCAATATTACCCAAAAATTAATGGACAAGGGGGAACAGCTTACCAATAGTAAAGCGGTAGCTATTCTGGGAAGTGGCCTCATTGGTTCCCTTGCTTTTACGTATTCCGATAGTTTCTGGTTCAATGCCACCGAAACCGAAGTTTATGCCATGGCCAGTTTTATCATGGCCCTTTTGCTTTGGATGGGACTAAAATGGACGGACAACCTAAAAGATCCCAGAAGTAACCGTTGGATCATTCTCATATCCTTTATTGTAGGCCTTACTTTCGGGATTCAGTTTATGGGCTTTTTGGCCATTCCATCCATAGGTTTGCTATACTACTTTAAAACATACAAAAAGACGACCGTAAAGAATTTTCTTTTGGCTAATGGCATTGCAGTTGGCATACTCATGCTGGTGTACAAATTTTCGTTGACCTATGTTTTGGTATTATTTGGTTGGGGAGAAGTCTTTTTTATCAATAGTATGGGGCTTCCCTTTAATTCGGGCTCCATAATAATAGGTATCCTATTTATTGCCGCCTTCTACTTTGGGCTGCGCTATACGAGAAAGAACAACTACAGAACCGGTAATACTATTGTATTATGCCTGATGTTCCTTTTTCTTGGTTTTTCCTCTTGGATTATGTTGCCTATACGCGCCAATGCAAAAGTAGTCATTAACGAAAACAACCCGTCAGATGCCAGGGCACTTTTGGCATACTATAACAGGGAACAGTACCCAGGGGTGGACAGTCCTATATTTGGAAGCTACTATTCGGAAATGTTCGCCTCCCAAGGCGAAGAACGCGATGGCAAACCCAAATACGAAAAGGACCATACCCTAGGAAAATATATTATAGTTAACAAATACAAGGATTCCGAACCAGGACCTAATCTAGAACATCAGGGCATACTACCAAGGATGTGGAGCGGCCAGCATGCAGAGAATTACATGCGCTACTTTGGTGTCTTGGATTTTAAGATAACCAAGCCGGATGAAGACCTAAGAAAAGCCGCCATGCAACTAAAGACGGGCTATGCCAACGGTGAAATAGATGCAGAGCAGTACATTGGTTTTCTAAAGCGGTTTGAAGAATATATAGAGGTGCAGCCACCAACGGTTTGGGACAATGTGAAATACATGTTCGAGTTTCAGTTCAATTACATGTACCTGCGCTATTTTATGTGGAATTTTGTCGGAAAACAGAACGATGTTCAAGGCAGATATAACGACAACGGAAATTGGCTCAGCGGCATAAAGGTAATTGATAGCTGGCGCTTGGGCAGTCAACACAATCTCCCAAGCGATGTAGAAGACAACAAGGGCAGAAACACATATTTCTTTCTCCCCTTATTATTGGGTATTATTGGGCTGGTTTTTCAGATTTCAAAAGACCCGAAACAATTTTGGGTTCTAATGGTCTTCTTTTTGTTTACCGGACTCGCCATTCAATTTTACACCAACCCTTATATTTTTCAGCCCAGGGAGCGCGACTATTCCTTGGTAGGTTCTTTTTATATATTCGCTATCTGGATAGGATTGGGGGTTTACGGACTATTTGATGGCTTCAAGGATTGGCTAGCCCCAAAAATTTTGGCTCCAATTGTGGTGGTTGTCTGCCTACTTGCGGTACCTACCGTAATGGCCGTGCAAAATTGGGACGACCATGACCGCTCTAACCGCTTTACAGCAAATGCATCTGCCAAAGCGTATTTGGACTCTTGCCAGGAAGACGCCGGTGCCATATTATTTACCATTGGGGACAACGATACCTTCCCACTTTGGTACGTACAGGAAATTGAAGGCTACCGTACCGATGTGCGTATTGTCTGCACCAGCCTTTTTGAGACCGACTGGTACGTGGATCAAATGAAGCACAAGGCATATACGAGCGAAGCTATCCCATCGCAGATTGCCCATGAAAAATACCGTCAAGGCAATAGGGATTATCTCATCTACAATAAGGCGACCGAAAATAGATGGTCTGTCAAAGACCTTATCAATTGGATCGATAGCGACAAACCACAGACCAAATTAAAATACCTTTTTGAACAAAGTGGCCAGGACCCGAGCAATTACTCCGAGAACACACAAAACATGGTGTATTATCCCACCAATAAGATAAGGGTTCCCGTTAACAAGAAGAATGTTTTAGAAAGCGGTCTGGTAAAAGTTAAGGACTCGGCACTGGTTGTGGATTTTATTGATATTCAACTTCCCGGTGCCCTTACCAAAAAGAATATGATGATGTTGGACATCCTTGCCAATAATGACTGGAAAAGACCTTTGTACTTCTCTGGAGGAAGTTTTGATGATGCGGAATTCCTATGGATGAAAGAATACTTGCAATTAGATGGCATGGCCTATAAACTGGTGCCGATAAGGACTGAAAACGAAAGTCCGTTCGATATGGGCCGCATAGACACGGACATCATGTACGATATCGTCTCAAATTGGGATTGGGGCAATTCTGGCAGTCCGGATATTTATCATGACACCCAGACTAGAATACAAAGTGTATCCTATAGGGGCAATCTTGCCCGGTTAACCGAAGCCTTGATCAAAGAGAATAAAACGGACAAGGCAAAGGAGATTATTGAAATTTCGCTGAACAACATGCCTGTAGAGCAATTTGGCTATTATACCCTTGTGGAGCCTTTTGTTGATGCCTATTACAAAGTCGGCGAAACCGAAAAGGCACGAAACCTGTTCGGCAAGCTAAAAAAGGTGTACCAAGAGCGCTTGGAATACTATGCGGGCACCACTTTGGACGAACAATATAGCGACATAGATGAAATTATTTCCGATATGGAAGCATATAGACGCAATATTGATACGCTAATCCGTAATAACGACCGGGAGACCGCTGAAAAAGAAACGATTATTTTTAATGAGTATATAGATAAATTCCAGCATTTTTATAAGGATGAAGACGATATCAACCTCCGCGAAGAAGTATTGGATTCGGATCCGGATATGATGCAGGATTCCGTTTCTATCATAGATTCCATGGCAAGGGACAATACAGAAACGGACCTCTTGCAGGATACCGTGGCAAACCCAGTAGAAAACTAGCCAACTTTAAAGGCCTCTACCTTGTAAAAAAAGGGTGGGATAAAAAAACGCAAAATAGAAATCTGGTTAAAAAATTAGGTATTTCGTGTTAAACCGGATACTAAAAGTAATACATGTCAGGTTGGACCCTATATGGGTAAAGTGTAGCTAGTAGGGAAGGTAAATTTGTATGCTTACGCGTATTCGCTCAAAATACCTATTAGGGTATTGGCATCTTGCTCACCACTTTGGCGCCAAACCATTTCACCCTTTTTATAAATCATTAATGTTGGTAGTCCTTTGATTCTCAGCGCTTGGGCCAGTTCTTTGTTCTTATCCACATCAATTTTTATAACCTTGCCCTTATCCCCTAATGCAGCGGCAACCTCCCTTAAAACAGGATGCATTGCTGTAGACTGTTCGTTCCATTCTGCATAAAAATCCAAAAGGACCGGAATATTCAAATCTATAAGTTCACCAAATTTAGACATACAAAAGGCTTTACGTTACTGACCAAATGTAGTAAAAAATGTTAAAATACGAGTGTCTACACCATTTTTGTGCACTAGTAATCAGGTTAAAATCATGTTAAGGATTTCTTTTTTAGGGTAATGACCGTAATTTCTGGCCAAATACCCACTCTTCCGGGGTATCCCAAAAAGCCAAAACCGCGGTTTACGTTAATGAACTGTCCCTTTTCCTTATAAACACCGGCCCAATATTTATAACGCCACTTTACGGGGCTCCATTTTATCCATCCCGGGATTTCTATACCAAACTGCATGCCGTGGGTATGCCCGCTTAGGGTCAAATGAACATGTTGTTCGCCAGGAAGTACGACGTCTTCCCAGTGCGAGGGATCATGGCTCATCAATATCTTAAAATCGGTATTCTTTATTCCTGAAGAAGCTTTCTCTAGATCTCCAACTTTTATGAATCCGCCCCTGCCCCAGTTCTCTACGCCGATCAAGGCCAATTTATCGGCTCCTTTTGTTAAATAGCGATGTTCGTTTAGCAATAAATCATACCCCATTTTCTTTTGAAGGTCTTTTAAATCCTGCAAATTCTTCCTTTTGAGTTCTTGGGTCTCCCAAGGGATATAATCCCCGTAATCATGATTTCCCAATATCGAGTATTTCCCGTCCTTGGCTTCCAAAGTGGCGAAGAGATCGGCCCAAGGTTTCATTTCCTCGCTCTTGTTGTTTACCATATCGCCGGTAAACAAAATGACATCACTTTTTTGTTTGTTGATGAGCGATACACCGTATTCGATCATCTTTCGATTATCAAAACTGCCACTATGCACGTCGGATATCTGAGTAATGCGATAGCCGTCAAAAGCAGCGGGGAGGTCATCAAACTCTAGGGTGTATTTTAAAACCTTGAAATTATATTTGCCCTTGTACATACCATATAACAGCGCACCAAAGGGCAAGGCCGCCACACCAAGTGCCACCATACTTAAAAAACGCCTTCTTTCCGGAAAGGTAAAGCTGCGGGAAACACCGAAAAGCTTTTCATATCCGCCGGAGAACATCCTAAAAATATCCTCGGAAAAAAGAAAAATAATGGTAATGATCTTAAAGGTAAGTATGGCAAGCAAAAGCCCAAAGGCATAACTTTTAGGAACGCTGAGCACCCTGCCCCCTTCTTCACCAGCAGTAAACTGATAAATAAAATTAAACGCCGCACCGACAGCTATGGCTATGTACAAAAAGTAGATCCATGGCTGCCGCGCCACTGTTTTTAAGGCCTGTAGCACATACATGCTCAAAACGACATAAACGATCACAAATAATATCCAACGCAGCATAGTCCTTTTTTTACAAAGATATTTTTAGTAAGCCAACTAAGCGACCTTTTGCGGTTTATTTAACGGCTTTTACTACGGCGGAGACAATTTCCAAATTTGTTACGGCTATTCCGTCGTCATATAAAAAGGAGGCGGTATTCATAGGAACGCCTGGCCGATCTTCCAAGGTCTTAGAAAATCTGGCGGCGGAGAGGTGCAATGCCCTAAATCCTTTTTCTTTAAATTGATGTGCATTATGTTGATTGATTCCCGAGCCAGGCATAATGATACACCTCTTCACATGTTGCTGTAGTTCTTCCAAGAAGTCTATTGCCAATATGGCTGTTTTCCGTTGACCGGATGTCAGCACATAATCGACTCCAATCGACTCCAATTGCACTAGGGTTTCAAAGGGTTCCTTTACCCAATCAAAAGCCCTATGAAAGGTGAACTTTAAATCGCCCGAGGCAGTAATCAATTCGCTTGTACGTTCCTTATCTAAAGAACAATCGGGAAGGAGTGCGCCGGAAACGATTCCGGCAAACCCCAATTCCCTGCAAAGTGCAATGTTGGTCTTCATGATATCAAATTCAGCATCGGAAAAGGTAAAATCCCCACTTCTTGGGCGTATCAGCACATGCACAGGGATTTTTATTTTTTCCCGTACCGCTTTTAACAAGCCGTAAGATGGCGTAATGCCGCCAACGGCCAGTTCTGAACAAAGTTCAATACGGTCGGCGCCCGCTTCTTGGGCATTTAAGGCAGATTGTAAGGAATTGGCGCAAACTTCTACAAGCATAGGAATAAAAGTTCAAGGGTCAAGTTCAAGGGTCAAGTTCAAGGGTCAATTTCAAGAGTCAAGTTCAAATACAAATTCAAATACAATTCAAAAATCGGCTATACAAACCAACGCACTAAAAGGAGGTTTTAGAAAATATCAATTTTCTTGCCTTACGGATTTCCTATCACTTTTAAAGCTACTTACACACTTAAAACAACCAAGGGTATCAAAAAAGAATTACCAGTTTGGGCATTAGAGAGCTTCGAAATCGCTTATATTTAATCTCCCAAAAGTAAACAACCCAAACAATGAAAAGAAGAAAATTTATCAAAAATTCTGGCACGGCAACGGCGGCTTTGGTAGCCACTCCGTTTTTAACCTCATGCAAAGAAAAGGCACAGCCTTCAAAATCTGCCCTGGCGAAAGATAACCAAGCCACTTACCCCATTGTCATCTGCACTTGGGATTTTATGAATGCGTCGGCGAAAGCTTGGGAGGTACTAAAAGATGGCGGAAATGCACTGGATGCCATTGAGCAGGGCGTAAAAGTAGAAGAAGACGATGTAAGCAACCAAACTGTAGGGACGGGAGGAAGACCGGACAGAGACGGCAACGTAACCTTGGACGCCTGCATAATGGACAAGGATGGGAATTGCGGAGCTGTCTTGGCCATGCAAAACATAGCAAATCCTATTTCCGTGGCGCGCAAGGTAATGGAGGACACGCCCCACGTAATGCTAGCGGGACAAGGCGCCGAACAGTTTGCCTACGAAAAGGGTTTTAAAAAAGTAAACCTCCTCACCGAGCAGTCACGCTTGGAATGGCTGGAATGGAAAAAAACATCGGAATACAAACCCATTATCAACATAGAGAACCACGACACCATTGGTATGCTGGCCATTGATAAAAACGGGGATATCGCCGGAGGATGTACAACCAGTGGCATGGGCTATAAAATGGCCGGCCGAGTGGGCGACTCGCCCATTATTGGTGCCGGTCTTTTTGTGGACAACGAAGTGGGCGGTGCCACGGCAACCGGAGTTGGTGAGGAAGTTGTACGAACCGTTGGAAGCTTTTTGATCGTGGAATTGATGCGACAGGGAAAATCGCCACAAGAGGCCTGTGAGGAAGGGGTAAAACGCATTATGGCTAAAAACGAAGGGAGAAACGATTTTCAGATCGGTTTCATCGCTATGAATAAAAAAGGAGAAACGGGCGGCTATTGCATTCAGCCCGGGTTTACGTATAGGACGTATTCTGATGCTGGACATTTGAATAATCCTTCGGAAAGTTATGTTTCTTGATAGATGTGAGATGTTAGAACAGAGATAATAGAGAAGAGAAAAAAGACGGGGCGATAAAAGGTTTCGCGTTTTTGACGTTTCAAGTTTCTGTTGTTTCTGTTACCTATCTGCCAAAGGTAGGTTTCATTTTTTTTAATGTGTAGTTTAACGACTAGCTTTTGAGTAAAAGTCAATGGTTAATAGATTAAGATAAGGTTCTTAAAAAAAGGGAACCCTCCCTTAATATTGAAAAAAAACCTATCAGCGGAAAATGAGAAAGAATGGGATATTTCTTTTATTATGCGCAAGAATAACAATCCTTTTTAAAAACTTTAGCAATTTCAATTTCGTAGCTCTAAATTCGTATTTCTAAATTCCTATCATGTCCGATCAAAAAAGACTATTCCTACTAGACGCATACGCCTTAATTTTTAGAGGCTATTATGCCCTTATAAAAAATCCTCGAATAAACTCCAAGGGAATGGACACCAGCGCCATCATGGGTTTTATGAATTCTCTTTTTGATGTCATCAAACGGGAAAAACCAGACCATTTAGCCGTTTGTTTTGATAAAGGAGGAAGTGCCGAGCGCACCGAACTCTTCCCTGAATACAAAGCAAACAGAGACGTTACGCCGGACGCCATTAAAATTGCAGTACCTTATATTCAGGATATTCTAAAGGCCATGCACATCCCATCCGTGGTACTAGACGGCTGGGAAGCAGATGACATCATAGGCACCTTGGCCAAACAGGCCGAAAAAGAGGACTACAAAGTTTTTATGGTCACGCCCGACAAGGATTTTGGACAATTGGTATCGGAAAATATTTTTATGTACCGACCGGCACGTATGGGCAATGGCATAGAGATTTGGGGCATCCCCGAAATACAAAAGCGTTTTGGCGTGGAACGGCCAGAACAGGTCATAGACTACTTGGGCATGATGGGCGATGCGAGCGACAATATCCCCGGTCTACCGGGTGTTGGTGACAAGACAGCAAAAAAATTTATAGAACAATTTGGTTCTATGGAGGGGCTGTTAGCGAATACGGACAAGCTAAAAGGGGCCATGAGGGAAAAAGTGGAGGCCAACAAAGAATTGGGTCTGCTTTCCAAAAAACTGGCTACCATTTGTGTGGACTGCGATGTTACGTTTGATGCCAAGGATTATGAACTGTCTGTACCGGACAGCGAAAAAGTGCAGCAACTGTTCGAAGAATTGGAGTTCAGAAGGCTGAAGGACCAGTTTATAAAGATATTCTCGGGAGAGGAAGAAACCACTACAGGTCAGGTTACAGGCACGGAAACCGCAAAGAAAGTTTCCGCCGCCGCCGGGAGCGGCCAATTCTCCCTGTTTGGCGGCGATGGCGATGTGGCCGCAACCATAAAAGACAGCTCTAGCCGTAAAACCATAAAAGACATATCGCATGCCTACCAAAGTGTTGCTCCGGGTATGGCCATGAAACTATTTTTACAAAATTTAATGAAACAGACCTCGGTCTGCTTTGATACGGAGACCACGGGACTCAACCCGCTTACCGCAGAATTGGTGGGCATCGCCTTTAGCTGGGAAGCTACTAAAGGATTTTACCTTCCTTTCCCCGAAGACAGGGATGAGGCTCAAAAATTGATCGAAGAGCTTCGGCCCTTTTTTGAATCCGAAAGCATAGAAAAAATAGGTCAGAATCTTAAATACGACATCAAGGTACTTCACAAATACAACATTCAGGTAAAGGGAAATTATTTTGACACCATGTTGGCCCATTACCTAATCAATCCGGATATGCGCCATAATATGGATGTGCTGGCGGAAACCTATTTGAACTACAGCCCCGTTTCCATCACGGAACTCATAGGTAAAAAGGGAAAGAACCAGATGTCCATGCGCGATGTTCCCCTAGAAAAAATAACGGAATATGCCGTTGAGGATGCGGATGTTACCTTTCAATTGGCACAGCATTTTAGACCGGAATTGGCCGAGGCAAAAACAGACGGACTCTTTAAGGACATAGAAATCCCCTTATTGCGCGTCTTGGCGGATATGGAACTGGAAGGCATCAATCTGGACAAGAAGTTTCTAAATTCCCTTTCGGAAGACCTTATCAAGGACATCGCTTCCCTAGAAAAAAAGATATACGAAGCCGCCGGAGAAGAATTCAATATAGGTTCACCCAAACAATTAGGGGAGATCCTTTTTGATAAAATGAAATTGGTGGACAAACCCAAGAAAACCAAAACCGGACAATACTCCACGGCAGAAGACGTACTCTCCTACTTGGCCAAAGACCATGAAATCATTCAGAATGTATTAGATTACCGCGGATTGGCAAAACTAAAAAGCACCTACGTAGATGCGCTTCCGTTGCAGGTAGAAGAAATTACCGGCAGGGTACATACGGATTATATGCAGACAGTTGCCGCTACCGGACGACTGAGCAGCAACAATCCCAATCTGCAGAACATTCCTATTAGAACGGAACGCGGACGACAAGTACGTAAGGCTTTTGTGCCACGGGACGAAAACTATGTCCTCATGGCAGCGGATTACTCCCAAATAGAACTGCGCATCATAGCAGCGCTCAGCGAAGAAACCACTATGATCGAAGCTTTTAAAAACGGTGAGGATATTCACGCCTCAACCGCATCAAAGGTATTTAATGTTCCTATCGAGGAAGTGACCAGGGAACAGCGAAGCAATGCAAAAACAGTAAATTTCGGAATTATCTATGGCGTATCGGCATTTGGCCTCAGCAACCAAACAGACCTTTCCCGTTCCGAAGCAAAGGAACTAATAGATACCTATTATAAAACCTATCCCAAACTAAAAAACTACATGAGCGAGCAGGTCAACTTTGCCCGTGACCATGGCTACGTGCAAACGGTTTTGGGCAGGAGACGTTATCTAAAGGACATCAACGGGAGCAATGCCATCGTAAGGGGCGCGGCGGAACGCAACGCGGTTAACGCGCCTATACAAGGTTCGGCAGCGGATATCATAAAAATAGCCATGATCAATATACATAAAAAGCTAGAAGAAGGAAAGTTCAAGTCCAAAATGCTCTTGCAGGTACATGATGAACTGGTATTTGATAGCTACAAACCGGAACTGGAGGAACTAAAAACCATGATCAAATCCGAAATGGAGCAAGCGTATACCCTATCGGTTCCTTTGGATGTAGAAGTGGGTATTGGCGAGAATTGGTTGGAGGCGCATTAATTTTTTAATTCTAGCATTCTAGCATTCTAGGGCAGTACCTAAAGCATTAAAAAAGACTAGAATTTTCCGATGACAAATGAGAATGCTGAGCGCAATTTGGCTCAACTAACTGCGTCTTAATGTTAAACATTTGCAAACGGTGTACGAGAACCCATTTTAAAACGTTCCGTATAGACCAATTTTTCTTGAAAAGAAAGAAAATGTACGGGACATGAAAAAAAATCTAATCCTGCTTATTTTATCCATAGGTGCTATAACGCAGTGCTTGTCGCAAACCGATGCCGAAAACCGGCCAAGAAAAAGTGTAGAAAAAATAAAGGTTTTTCCTAACCCGGCAACCAGTGTTATAAACATCCTAGGCCTAAAAGACGCTCCAAAAGCATCCATCCTAATTTCGGATGTATACGGAAACACTGCACTACATTATCAATGGGAGATTAAAAACAATGCCTTGAACATTCCTATTGCCGATTTGGAAAAAGGAATCTATATGATTTCCATCCAATCGCAAGAGCAACAAATAAAGACTAAGTTTTACAAAGAGTAAGGCCTAATCGGCCAACGAAAATAAAACTGAAGCTATTCCCAAAATAAAAAAGGAAAAGCTCTGGAGACCTTTTAAAGGTTCACATGTTAAAATTATTTAAACTATCGCCTTTTAAAAACCAACTCTCCACCTTCATTAAAATCCGCAAGCTGCAAACTCGCAGCATTTACGGTCATCTTATCCCCTTTTATCGCAACAGGTACTTCAATGGTTTCCCCGTCTTCATTTAAGAAACTAACGACACCGCTCCCATACGTGTAGGTATTGGAAACTGTCTCAAACGAGTTGGAAGCCGGACACGGGACCTGCAAACCGCCGGAGTCAAGGGTCGCCGTTGAAATTGCGGTAGCAATAGCATTTTTGGCTACCGCGGTCAAATCCTCGCTAAACGTCAGCGTTATGATAAAACAATCCTTATTGGATAAAAACTTCAGTATTTGGCCGCCAATCAGCGCATATTCACTAGCTGTATCCGAATCGACCTTTAACTCAACGGCATCCCATGTACCTATAATCGTGTTTTGGGTATTGGAGTTCTCATCATTATCCGAACTACAGGATATTGCAAACACAATAGCAAATAACATCACACCTATTCTTGACTTCATACTACAAATATTTGGTTACGTAATGGGGTAAAACGAAAATTATGGATTAATATTTTCTGTTTAACAAAAAATTTCACGCTTAGCTTCACCTGCGTTTAAACAAACCCAGAAATTTTTACTCCTTAATTTATCCAAAATAGCCCAAAATGCAGCTTTTGATGTCTTTAGAAACGCGTTTAAAACATCAAAATAGTTCAGAGCCCCTTTCTTAATTTAATAAATAGAATTAAGCCTTACCACAAGAATATAAGAAGTAAAAAATAAAAATAAACAACTATTTGCAATTCAAGTTTATAATTGTACATTTGCACCCCATTAATCGGGATTGAGAAGATTAATAGTTAAAAATATTTGTAGTGGATACATTAAGTTATAAGACCATATCTGCCAATAGAAAGACCGTAAACAAGGAATGGTTGTTGGTAGATGCCGAAGGAGAAACGCTAGGTCGTTTATCCTCTAAAGTAGCTAATTTATTGAGAGGAAAGCACAAGCCAAGCTTTACCCCACATGTAGATTGCGGTGACAACGTTGTGATCATCAATGCTGAAAAAGTTGCGCTGAGCGGAAACAAATGGACGGAGAAGACGTATTTGCGGTACACTGGTTACCCAGGAGGCCAACGTGCGACCACTGCAAAAGAACTATTGGAAAAAAATCCTACCGGAATATTAGAAAAAGCGGTGAAGGGAATGTTGCCTAAAAATCGTCTAGGTGCAGAACTTTTTAGAAACCTAAAGGTTTATGCCGGCTCGGAACACGGACAAGAAGCCCAAAAACCAACCGTAGTAAACATAAAAGACCTTAAGTAATGGAAGTAATTCACAAAATAGGTAGAAGAAAAACTGCTGTAGCCCGTATTTATCTTTCTCAAGGAGATGGAAAAGTAACCATTAATAATAAGGACATAGCTGTTTATTTTCCTACAGCGACACTCCAATATAAAGTTAATCAACCTTTTGCCCTAACCCAATTAGAAGGCAATTACGATGTTAAAGTAAATGTTTTCGGTGGTGGAATTACCGGACAGGCAGAAGCTATAAGATTAGCTATTTCAAGAGCGCTATGCGAAATAGACGCCGAGCACAGATTAACCCTAAAGCCAGAAGGATTATTGACCAGAGATCCAAGAATGGTTGAACGTAAGAAATTTGGACAGAAGAAAGCTAGGAAGAAATTCCAGTTCTCTAAGCGTTAATCCCAACTACAAATTATCAAGGCGCTCGTTACAGAATGAGCGCCTAAATTATATTTCACTAACAAGTTCATTGAAAGCCCTATTAAAAGGGCACTTAAAAATCCTCGAATCCTGTCAAGGGATAAAAGGCTTGCCCTGAAACAAGTTCAGGGTATACCCTGAACTTGTTTCAGGGCAAGTTAGTTTAGCATCTAAATAATGGAGGCTTTCCGTCATAGGAATACCGCTTCGTTATTGCTAATTCAAAAGAACGTAAACTAAATTCAAAATGGCGAAAGTCGAAGTAAAACAATTATTAGAAGCAGGTGTGCATTTTGGCCACCTTACCAGAAAGTGGAATCCGAACATGGCTCCTTACATCTACATGGAGCGTAATGGGATACACGTTATCAATCTTTACAAAACTGTTGCAAAAATGGAAGAAGCCAATGAGGCTTTGAGTAAAATTGCAGCATCCGGAAGAAAAATTCTTTTCGTAGCTACCAAAAAACAAGCTAAAGACATTGTTGCAGAAAAAGCGGCAAAGGTAAACATGCCTTATATTACAGAAAGATGGCCTGGAGGTATGTTGACAAACTTCGTTACCATCCGTAAGGCTGTTAAGAAAATGTCAATGATCGATCGTATGAAAAAGGACGGAACTTTCCTGACCTTATCTAAGAAAGAACGCTTACAAGTGGATCGTTTACGTGCCAAATTAGAAAAAAACCTAGGTTCGATTTCTGAGATGACGCGTTTGCCAGGTGCTCTGTTTATTGTTGATACTATGCGCGAGCACATTGCCGTCAAAGAAGCACAAAAATTGAACATTCCAATTTTTGCCATGGTAGATACCAATTCCGACCCAAGGGATGTAGACTTTTTGATTCCTTCCAATGACGATGCATCGAAGTCAATAGACATTATAATGACACATGTGACCAATGCGATTGCTGAAGGTCTGACCGAACGTAAGTCCGAAAAAGGTGACGCTGATGCCGAGGAAGTGAAAAAGGAAAAATCACCTAAAAAAGAAGCCTCAAAAGCAGCACCCAAAAATGTTGAAACAGCAGAGCCAGTAGAAACTAGTGAGGAAGCCACTGCGCAATCATCATCAGAATCGGACGACCTAACAAAGGTAGAAGGAATTGGACCTAAAGCAGCGGAGGCTTTGGCCAATGCAGGAATGGGAACTTTTGCCGAACTGGCAAAAGGAGATGCTGATAACATAAAGGAAATCCTAACAGAAGCCAGCTCTAGAATGGCGCATTTAGATCCAACTTCATGGCCAAAGCAAGCCCAATTGGCCGCAGATGGCAAATGGGACGAATTAAAGGAATGGCAAGACAGTGTAAAAGGAGGGGTAGAATAGACCTTAAGAAGTAAAAGAATATTAAAAATATATTCCCGCCTTTATTGAAACCCGGAAATATAGGGGCATCACTAGGGCGGAAATGACAACAAAAACTTTAATTATGGCAAAAATTACCGCCGCAGAAGTAAATAAATTAAGACAAGCAACCGGTGCCGGAATGATGGACTGCAAAAACGCTTTGGTAGAAGCCGAAGGCGATTTTGACAAAGCCATTGCGGTGCTTCGCAAACAAGGACAAAAAGTTGCAGCAAAAAGAGCCGATAGAGATTCTACCGAAGGTGCTGCGATAGCAAAAGTAAATGGTGACAATACCGTAGGTGTAGCCATCGTATTGGGATGTGAGACAGACTTCGTGGGAAAAAACGAAAATTTCGTCGCACTAGCCAATGACCTTGCAGAAATAGCTTTGAAATTTGATACAAAGGAAGCCTTTTTAGCAGCTGACTTTGGAGGAATGACCGTTGCAGACAAACTTATTGAACAAACAGGCGTAATCGGTGAAAAATTGGACATCACCGCTTTTGAGAAATTGGAAGCACCGTATGTTGGTTTCTACGTTCACATTAATAAGATTGCAGCTTTAGTAGGATTGTCCGCCAAAATAGACAAATCCGATATATTGGTAAAAGACCTTGCCATGCAAGTAGCTTCTATGGGTGCGACAACACTTTCTTACAAAGATTTTGATGCAGCTTTCGTAGCCTCGGAAACCGAAGCTAGAATTGCGGTAATAGAAAAAGAGAACGAAGAACTAGGGCGTTTAGGAAAAACCCTTAAAAACGTTCCGGAATATATTTCTATGGCGCAATTAACGTCCACAGTTATGGCCAAGGCAGAAGATGATGCCAAAGCACAATTAAAGGCCGAAGGCAAACCTGAGCAAATCTGGGATAAGATTTTACCTGGTAAAATAGAAAGGTTCATTTCCGACAACACTACCTTAGATCAAGAGCAGTGCCTATTGGATCAGAACTTTATTAAAGATGATAAAATGAGCGTTGCACAATACGTTGAGTCTTATGGCAGTGTAGCCGTAACAGGCTTTAAACGAGCTACTGTTGGCTAACATTCAAATGATTACAACATCAAAAAAACCCTTAAACATCACAGTTTAAGGGTTTTTTGATTTTAAGGCGGGTTAGCATTATTTCTTCAACCAAGCATTTCTCAGTTTTGAAAAGTCATTAGAAACTCCTTGAACAGGAACCAATTCTTGCACATTTACAGTAGCTGTTCCAGCCACGCCTTCCACTGCTAAAGGTTCTTCCTTTCGCAGTATCGCCATCGTTATCTTTGTTTCTGGTGTCCAAGAATAACTAGCACCAATAATAGGGCGGATAGATTCCAACGTAATATCCGTACCATTTATACTTTTAATGACATCACCTCCCATAAGACCAAGATTTGAAAAAAAAGTATTCAAAGGTATATTATCCCGTACAAAAATTACGTTTCCGTTTTCTGGATCTACATCAATGTAGGGGTTCTCTCCATCTAAAAAATATCCGGTCTGCCTATCTATATTTACCATGGCCAAACCAACTTTTGCAAAAAACTCCGAATAGTCTATTGGAACATTCCCGATTACATGGGTACTAAAAAAGCTTTCAACTTCAGGATAGGTCATAGCTACAATCTCAGCAATGAGTTTATCATCCTCGAACGGAGTTTCTTTACCATACTTCTTGGAAAGTTCCTTCATAAGCCAAAGCACACCCTTTTCCCCATCACTTTTGTCCCGTATCAAAATATCCAAACATAGATTTATCAGGGCTCCCTTTTCATAAACATTACCATAATTGACTTCATAAGGAGGTTCCAATATATTCTCGCTCATTTGGGTAAAGGACATTGCATCGTCATAGGTCTTGGCATTTGCTATCTTATCCATAATACGCCCATAGAATTCCGTTTCATCTATAAGTCCTTGTTGGATCTGGAATAAATTGGCAAAATACTCTGTAGTACCTTCATACATCCACAAATGTTTGGACATTTTAGGATCGTTGAAATCGAAAAACTGAATTTCCTTAGAATGTACGGACAATGGAGTAACAATATGGAAAAATTCGTGCGAAACCACGTCTACCATAGCTTGCTCCAAGCGGTCCTGTGGCATAGTCTCTGGGAGCACTAAAACAGTAGAGGTATGATGTTCCAGTGCACCAAAACCTTGCGCGTCAGCTTTGTCCATTTCAGACAGATAAAGTAATATGGCGTATTCCTTGGTACTGTCCACGTCTCCAAGAAAAGCTTTTTGAGCCGTCATCATTTCCTGCATGCGCTCCTTTAAGTCGGATGCTTTATAAATCCCGTTAGGTGAATATACACTTAAGGTCACTTTGATATCCTTAATCTGAAAGACCTCTGTATTTGGCCTTGCATATAAAATAGGATTATCTATGACCTCAAAATAACGCTTTGCCAAAAAACTGTCCCAAGCAACGTCCGCCTTTCTATTTGGCGCTATAGGAAGTGTAGTCGTTGCGACCAGATCGGTTGGCTTGTGTACCGAAAGAGTGTATGGTATTTCCTTATAACCATCAAAATAGCCCACAAAGCCATGTAAGTTCAACATAAAATTTTCGCCCTCCAGTATGTTCGTGCCTGCTGGCGAAAAAACGGCATCGTCCACTTCATCCTCCGTATCATAGGTATCGTTTACCCAATACATAATCTTGTCTAATCGTTTTCCGTCGGTAATACGCCAGGTATTATCATCTACCTTCTCAACGCTCATCACTTTGCCCTGAAAATCCAAAGCCACCAAGTCTTGAATATACTTTCCATAATCATCTGTACTATACGTGCCCGGAACTGTCTTAGGTATCATAAAAGTGACAACATCCGTTACAAATGCCCCAGGATCAATGGATACCTCTACCCTATCATTTATGACATTGACCAAATCTAACGAAACCACAATTGGCACCTTTTCTATGGTAACCAAGGCTTTACCCGCTCCACAACCGTAAACTAAAAAAATAATCCAAATAAACACAACTACTCTTTTCATATGCACAACGCTATTTAATCACTTGAAAATAAATTATTTAAAAAACTACCATCCTTAAACAAGGTTGGCAATTGAAGATTTTATAATGCAACCGGCGTATGGGCTTTCACCAAACCTAATCCACAAAATGTTCAAGACATTACTAAACATCAATACTACAAAAGAATATCAAAAGTAAAATTAGTATTTCTAAAATTAGGAAATAATTATGTTTTAAGAACCCAAAAAAATGTCTTCCCAACCCATAGATAATTTTCATTATTTTTGTCGTGAAATAAACTAAACATGCATTACAAAAGAATACTCTTAAAATTAAGCGGAGAAGCCCTTATGGGTGAAAAGCAATACGGAATCGACTCGAATCGCCTTAACGAATATGCAACGGAAATCAAGGAAGTGATCGGGCAAGGTATCCAAGTAGCCATTGTAATAGGAGGCGGGAACATTTTTAGAGGGTTGGCGGCTGCCGCTACGGGAATGGACCGTGTTCAAGGGGACCATATGGGAATGTTGGCAACGGTGATTAACGGACTAGCCTTACAAAGTGCTCTAGAAATGCAGGATGTACAAACTCGACTTCAATCTGCCATACAAATAAACGAAGTAGCAGAACCTTTTATACGGCGCAGGGCCATAAGGCATTTGGAAAAAGGTAGGGTGGTCATTTTTGGCGGAGGAACAGGAAATCCATACTTCACAACCGATTCGGCCGCTGTTTTGCGGGCCATAGAAATCGAAGCGGACGTTATACTCAAAGGAACAAGGGTGGACGGGATTTACACATCTGATCCGGAAAAAGATAAAACAGCAACAAAGTTCGATACCATATCTTTCCAAGACGTGCTAAAAAAAGGATTAAAGGTCATGGACACTACAGCTTTTACCCTTAGCCAGGAAAACGAGCTACCCATTGTGGTTTTTGATATGAACAAAAAAGGTAATTTGCTTAAAATAGTGAACGGAGAGCATATTGGTACAACCGTAAACATGTAGTTTTTGGTATAGTTTATGATCATACGTTAGAAATTAGTCATATGAACGAAGAAATAGAATTTATTTTAGATTCCACAAAAGAAAATATGGACGCGGCTATTTCCCATCTGGAACGCGAATTCGGAAAAATACGCGCGGGCAAGGCAAGTCCGGCAATGTTATCATCCGTATTGATAGAGTATTACGGATCCCTAACGCCTTTGTCACAAGTAGCAAATATTAACACTCCAGACGGCCGCACCATTTCTGTACAGCCTTGGGAGAGAAACATGCTCCAAGAAATAGAAAGAGCGATCATGAACGCCAACTTGGGATTTAATCCCATGAACAATGGAGATTTGATCATCATAAACGTGCCACCGTTAACAGAAGAGCGTCGCGTTCAACTTACCAAACAGGCAAAGGCCGAAGCAGAGCATGCAAAAATAGGCATTAGAAGCGCGCGACAAGATGCAAACAAAGAGATAAAGGACTTGGACGCCTCCGAGGACTTACAAAAAAACGCTACAGCGGACATACAAGTACTTACGGATAAATATGTTAAAAAAATAGATGATTTCTTAGGCCTAAAAGAGGCCGAAATCATGAAAGTGTAATTAATATTCCAGCCAAATTAAACCCCGAGTTTTGTGTCCCTTCCATTTGTCAAAATTTTCGGCTTTTTATTAAGCATGCGTAATCCCACAAAATGATTCTTAAAAAGCGGCCAAATGGACCGCTCTTAAATTTTAATAAATGAATACTATTTTAAAGCAAGCTATCTAGGAAGACTTGACCACATTAGTTACCTTTGAACCTTGCTAAAAGCAGCTATGGTAGCAAAACTTACACAGGGATTTTGGGCAAAGACCGCAAGAATCATCCTAAGAAATAGAATTTTAATCCTATTGGGCATTGCTGGCCTTACAGTTTTTTTTGGACTGCAGTGGCAGAATATGCGTTTTTCCAACACCCAGGCCAATCTTCTCCCAGATGACCATCCCGTAAATCAGGAATACCGCGCTTTTTTAAAACAATTTGGCGAGGAGGGCAACGCAGTAGTTTTTGCGGTGAAGGATAGTGCCTTGTACCTTCCGGTCAATTTTAACCGATGGAACAAGTTCAGCAAACAGCTAGAGGCATTTCCAGAGGTAGATTTTGTTCTCTCCACAGACAATTTGCAAGAATTGATAAAGGATAATGTCAGTCAAAGATTTGTCATGCAACCGCTCATAAAAAAGCAACCGGAAACACTGCAAGAAGTAGACAGCATTATTCAGCATCTCTTCAACGAACTTCCGTTTTACGATAACCTTATCTATAACAAAAAAAGTAGTACCATACGCACCATCATGTATATGGACAAGGACATTATAAACACGAGTGTGCGTAAAGATTTTGTCCTAAAGGATATGCTGCACCTGGTAGACCGTTTTGAAAAAGAAACGGGGTTGGATGTGCGTATTTCGGGAATGCCTTATGTACGCACAATGAACGCCCAGAACATCATCGATGAAATCGGGAAGTTTATTCTGGCTGCCTTAGGGGTAACATCACTCATATTCTTCTTTTTCTTCAGAAGTTTCCGGGCCACCTGTATATCTATGTTCGTTGTAATAATCGGGGTTATGTGGGCTTTTGGCGTTCTAGGCCTATTACAGTATGAAATTACCGTCCTTACCGCCTTAATTCCACCCCTCATAATTGTAATCGGTATTCCCAACTGTATTTTTCTGATCAACAAGTACCAACAAGAAGTTAAGAAACACGGGAATCAGGCGCTTTCACTTCAGCGCGTTATCTCCAAAATAGGAAACGCGACGCTGATGACCAATATGACCACAGCTTCCGGTTTTGCCACTTTTATTATTACAGATAGTAAGCTACTTAAAGAATTTGGTATTGTGGCTTCCATAAATATTATAGGCATATTCATCCTCTCCCTCCTTATCATTCCTATTGCCTACAGTTTTATGCCGCTTCCAAAAACAAAGCATTTAAAACATTTGAACAAAAAATGGATAGATGCCTTTGTGAATTGGATGGAGGATATTGTACGAAAACGTCGCATATCGGTCTATATTACATCCATAGCATTGCTGGTCATTAGCATTATTGGCATTTATCAGATCGATATTTCGGGTAGCCCCATAGAGGATATGCCTAAAAAAGCGGAATTTTTTAAGGATATCCGGTTTTTTGAGCAAGAATTCGATGGTATTATGCCGGTAGAAATCGTTATAGATACCAAAAGCCCTAAAGGAGTGCTCAAACCTGCTACCCTAAAGCGAATGGATCAACTGGGCGAAGTTGTGGAGGATATCCCCGAACTCTCAAAACCTGTTTCGATCGTAAATTTGGTGAAATATTCCAAACAGGCATTTTACAATGGCATACCTAAGTACTACCAGCTACCAACGAGCCAAGAGAATACCTTTATCATGGATGTGGCCAGAAATTCCTCGGATAACGGAGACCTTCTTAAAAGTTTTGTGGACAGCACGGGACAGACCGCCCGGATGACCACATTTATGCGCGACGTAAAGACAGAGCGTATGGAAGAAATAGAGGAGCGGCTGCTGGAGAACATTGCTAAAATTTTTCCTAAGGAACGCTATAACGTATACATGACCGGCAGCGCCTTACTATTCTTAAAGGGAACCAAATACCTTGTAAAAAACCTGATTATGTCCTTGGCCCTGGCCATAGGGCTAATTGCACTTTTTATGGCCTATTTATTCCGGTCGTTTAGAATGATCATAATTTCCCTGATCCCTAACCTCCTCCCGCTTCTGGTAACCGCAGGAATTATGGGATTTGTAGGCGTACCTATAAAACCATCTACAATTTTGGTCTTCAGCATCGCTTTTGGAATTTCGGTCGATGATACCATACACTTCTTGGCAAAATACCGACAAGAACTTACGGCCAGTAAATGGCGTATAGAGAAATCGGTCTATGCGGCCTTGCGAGAAACGGGCGTTAGTATGTTCTATACCTCCATAGTACTGTTCTTTGGATTTTCGGTTTTCGTGATTTCAAATTTTGGTGGAACGGTTGCTCTAGGTGCCTTGGTTTCGGCTACGCTGCTTTTTGCCATGTTGGCAAACCTTATTCTGCTGCCATCGCTGCTTATTTCTCTGGAAAGAGCCATTTCCAACAAGACGGTACTTAAGGAGCCCCAAATTGATATTCTTCCCAAGGGAGCCGATAACGACTGATATTTTTATAGGAAATCGCAAATTTTTAAGGGAGTTATAAATTCGTTCCTTTTTATCAAAAAGCTATCTTTGACCTTTTAATTTTCAATTGATATACCATGCGTTCAGCGACCATAAAGGAACTACTTACAGGAAGACAATTACTACAGGAAATAACAATAAACGGTTGGGTACGAACCTTTAGAAGCAATCGTTTTATAGCTCTAAACGACGGCTCTACCATTAACAACATACAGTGCGTAGTCGATTTCGAGGAATTTGATGAAGAGCTCTTAAAGAAAGTGAACACCGGTGCAGCCGTTAGCATTAGCGGAACCTTGATAGAAAGTCAAGGTAGAGGCCAATCCGTAGAAATACAGGTAACTGCTTTACATTTGCTTGGCGCAGCGGACCCGGAGACCTATCCCATACAGCCCAAGAAACATTCGTTGGAATTCTTGAGGGAAAAGGCGCATTTAAGAATCCGGACCAACACCTTTGCAGCGGTTATGCGCGTTAGATCCGCACTTGCCTTTGCCGTACATCAGTATTTTAGGGAAAATGGTTTTTACTATTTCCATGCCCCTATTATTACCGGATCCGATGCCGAAGGAGCGGGCGAAATGTTTCGTGTAACCACCTTGGACGAGAAAAAACCCCCACTCACGGAGGAAGGTAAGGTAGATTACAAGCAAGATTTTTTTGGAAAGGAAACGAATTTAACCGTTTCCGGACAGCTAGAAGCGGAAGCCTACGCTATGGCCTTGGGCAAAGTATATACCTTTGGCCCTACGTTTAGGGCAGAAAACTCAAACACTTCCAGACACTTGGCAGAATTCTGGATGATAGAGCCAGAGATGGCCTTTTTTGATCTGGATGCCAATATGGACCTCGCCGAAGATTTTATAAAGAACGTAATTTCCTATGTTTTAGAACACTGTAAAGAGGATCTGGAATTTTTGGAGAACCGACTTTTAGAAGAAGAAAAAAGCAAACCCCAGGCCGATCGGAGTGCCATGGCCTTATTGGAAAAATTAAGGTTTGTTGCAGATAATACTTTCAAAAGGGTAAGCTACACAGAGGCCATAGAGATTCTAAGGAACAGCACGCCAAACAAAAAGAAGAAATTCCAATACCCCATTGAAGAATGGGGGACAGATCTGCAAAGCGAACACGAACGCTACTTGGTAGAAAAACATTTTAATTGCCCGGTTATCCTGTTTGATTATCCTGCAAAAATTAAAGCCTTTTATATGCGTTTGAACGAAGACGGCAAGACCGTGCGTGCCATGGACATTCTCTTTCCCGGAATTGGGGAAATCGTTGGCGGATCACAACGAGAGGAACGTTTAGAGGTGTTACAACAAAAGATGGCAGATTTGGATATTGACGAAAAAGAACTATGGTGGTACCTAGACCTGCGCAAATTTGGTACTGCGGAACACAGTGGTTTTGGTCTAGGTTTTGAAAGACTTGTTCTTTTTACCACGGGCATGGGCAATATTCGCGATGTTATTCCCTTTCCTAGGACTCCACAAAATGCGGAGTTCTAAATACATTTCGTTATTTTTATAATGGAGTAGAAAAAAACAATGCTAAAACAACATTTACAATTTAAGTTATCTCAGAAGCTATCGCCTCAGCAAATACAGCTGATGAAGCTGATACAATTGCCTACACAGGCCTTTGAACAACGTTTAAAACAGGAATTGGAGGAAAATCCGGCATTGGAAAGCGGTAAGGATGAAGTTGACAATCCAGATGACGAGTTTGAGGACAACTACGAAAATGACGATAACGAAACCATTGCCACAGATGATATCAATATAGACGATTATCTAAGTGATGACGAAATACCCGATTATCGCACACAGGCCAATAATTACAGTACTGACGATGAGGAAAAAAGTGTTCCTTATGCCGCAGATACGTCTTTTAACCAATACCTTATCAATCAGCTGAACACCGTGTACCTTACTGATGATGAATGGGCCGTTGCAGAATTCTTGGTAGGAAGCGTAGATGAAAGTGGCTATATCCGGAGACCAGTTTCAGACATTATGGACGACCTCGCGTTTACCCAAAATATTTATACCGAGGAAAAGACCATAAAAAAAATTCTTGCCATTGTACAGGAACTAGATCCCCCTGGCGTAGGAGCACGTTCCCTAGAAGAATGCCTTATTATTCAGTTGGAACGCAAGTCCATTTCCCCTAGTGTTGAACTGGCCATTGAAATCCTTAAAAAATCCTTTGATCAGTTTACCAAAAAACATTATCAAAAACTGATTCAAAAATACAATATTACAGAGGCCCAGTTAAAGGACGCCATCACGGAAATTGAAAAATTGAACCCTAAGCCAGGTGGTTCCTATTCCGGCAACAATAGGATTGTTGAGCATGTGGTGCCCGATTTCTCCATACGTATAGTAGACGGCGAACTGGAACTAAGCCTAAATGGCAGAAACGCCCCGGAACTCCACGTATCCAAGGAATACAGCAATATGCTGAAAGGGTACAAAGAGGCCAAGGAAAAGTCCAAATCCCAAAAGGACACAGTCTTGTTCATAAAGCAAAAACTAGATGCCGCCAAATGGTTCATCGATGCTATAAGACAAAGGCAACAGACCTTATTTATTACCATGAACGTCATTATGCATTACCAAGAGGAGTACTTCCTTTCAGGTGATGAGCGAAACCTAAGACCGATGATTCTGAAGGATATTGCCGACGAAATAAAAATGGACGTCTCTACCGTGTCCAGAGTAGCCAACAGCAAGTATGTAGATACACCTTATGGCACAAAACTAATAAAGGAATACTTTTCCGAGTCCATGAAAAACGAGCATGGAGAGGACGTGTCTACGAAAGAAATAAAAAAAATCCTGGAAACCGTAATTACCGATGAGGTTAAGCGAAAACCTTTGACCGATGATAAACTTGCAGCTATTTTAAAGGACAAAGGCTACCCAATTGCCAGACGAACCGTAGCAAAATATCGTGAACAACTTGGCATACCCGTTGCCCGTTTACGCAAACAGATTTAATGAAAGTATTCCTTACCCTAGTTACCTACATATTCCACCCACTATTTATTCCTCTGGGAGGTACAGTGGCTTATTTTCTGATTACGCCCAAATACACGCCCCTTGATGTGCAAGGAGGCACTATTTTACCCATCTTCATCCTTACAATTATCATCCCGCTTATTACCTATCTTATTCTAAAAAATATTGGGGTCGTACACTCCATAGCCATGCCAACGGCAGCTGAAAGAAGGTACCCTGTTGCCATTCATATTGTTTTGCTGTTGATGATCCTTTACAAAGTACTTCCTAATAACTATGTGGCAGAACTCTATTTTTATTTTATAGGATTACTTGGGGCTTCATTTACCTGCCTGCTGCTGCTCTTTTTAAATTTTAAGGTAAGCCTACATATGACGGGTATGGGAGCCGTTTTTATGTACCTTATTAGCTTAAGTATTCATTTTGAAATTAATGTGGTCATAGCAATCAGCGTATTTGCTTTGATACTTGGTCTTGTGACATCCTCCAGTATATACCTAAAGGTACAAACTCGACCAGAATTAGTGGCTGGCTTATGTATAGGTTTACTATCGCAGCTATTAACGGTGAAATATTGGTTATAGGATGTAAAATATAACTCCTATCCTTAATGGACCAAAACCTATGGATTCATTGGCAATCTTGGCTTCGTCCTTGAACAGACCGCTAATAGCATAATAAAGGTGAATATTAAAGGTGTTATAGCCAACATTTATGGTTGGCCCATATTGGAACCTTGCAATATCCTTATTGTAAAAGCCATCCTTAGTGCCGTCTATAAGCGATTTTGACCTCGCCCCCATAACGTATGCCACTTTTACACCGGCATAAAGCCTCCAGAACCTATACTCTTCCAGGGTAGAATTTCGCCATCTAAACTCCAAGGGAACTTCAATCAAATGAGTTTCTATCTTACTGCGCTGAAAACCGGCTATGTTATCAGCAAAGGAATACCTAATACCTGTACTCGTCTCCGCAGCAATAAGATTGGAATAGTAGTTATTCAATGCCAAACCCAAACCCAGACCAAGAGCAGTTCTTCCACTAGAATTTAGTGGAATATCCTTAATAACTCCGGCCTGCAGTCCATAGGATAAGTTTTGTTGTTTAAAACCTTCTGGTATATTACGGACAAAATTATAGGTAACGCCCAGATAAAACTGATCTTCAAAATACCTATTAGAAACATCGCCCATCTTGGCCACTGATTGACCATACAGTCCGCCGACCATAGAAAATATGACGATAAATATCCCATGTTTCATAGAAGCACTAAAGGTACTAAAATAAAAACGCCCCAATTATATTGGGGCGCTTACTAAAGTTTGAAAAATAAAATTACTACTGGAGATTCCTAAAGGCATCTCCTTCGTAGGTAGTATAGTTTACCTTTAGGGCGTTAACTTTTCTTAACTCTTGCTTAATATCCGAGATAAGCCCCATACTGGCGTTCTTATCAACCTTTAGGGATGTTGTTAATACATTTTGTAGTTCTTGAGATTTTTTGGCTCTTTCCATCAAAATATAATCCCCGACCTCGGAGGGATCGGAAAACTTATCGTTAAGCTGTATTTTAGGCTCTTTACCAAAGACCTTTTCATATTCCTTGGTTGGCTTACCAACATAAATATAGATTACCCTATCCTTCTTTTCCAGCTTTTTAATTTCACTGGCGTTGGGAAGAATGTTTTCTACTTTTAAGGAACTATCCTTCATAACAGTTACCGTCATAAAGAAAAACAAAAGCATAAATACGATATCAGGTAGCGATGCCGTGGATACCGCTGGTACTTCACCATCTTTTTTCTTTGCAAATTTTGACATAGTGTTGTTTTAAATATGTTTTGTTAATCAGAGGACGTTTCCGCTTCCGAAAGTTTTTGAGGAAATAATTCCTGAATCTGCTTTACCTTATCCTTTAGTTCCTCCTTTACTTCGTCAGAAGTCTCAGGATTCAGGTATTCGGCCTCCATGTCCACAAAGTTCTTTTTGTACAAGCGCATGGCCTCCCTATTCCTAAGATCGTTATAGGCTCCTACCAACTCGTTTTGAACGGTTATGTAAGTACTGTATTTCGTCTCGCGATCGTTTTTTAATGAAATGATAGCCTTGGTAGGATTATCCGAGGAAGAACCATCTCTTGTCCCCTTACAATAGTTACAAAAATCAGGATCCCCCGATGGGGCACCACCGTTATCAAGAAAAGCAACAGCCTTTTCCCTTAACTTCGTAATTTCCACAATCTCGTCCTCAACCAAAAGCTGTCCATTCCTGTTGATGTTCACAGTAAATATATTCTTTTGCTTGATAATTGGCGGTTCATCCGTAGGCGGCTCCCAAGGTGGCAACATACGATCCAATCCTGCATCTGTCTCAATGGTAGTCGTTACCAAGAAAAAGATAAGTAAAAGGAACGCTATGTCCGCCATGGAACCTGCACTTACTTCTGGTGCTCCTGCTCTTCTAGCCATAATTATCTATTTTTTTTATTTACTAAACATGTTTTTAACTGCCGGCAATATAAGCGAAATAACCGCTACAGCTGTAAGAATGAAAAAGACATTTAATCCCATTCCAATATTCTTTACCGTACTCTCGCTGGACATCGCCAAAAACTCCGGAGCCACATCTGTGCCGCTTGAGAACACGTATGAAATAACCACCACTAGCGCAAGACCTACGATTACGAACAAGGTCTTCTTTAGACCCTGTGGATTTGAAATCAAGTTCTTAAGTGTAAATAGTAAACTCACTACTATTGCAATTCCTAACAGGATATATGTTACGATGAACATAAAATTCATTGGGCCACTCTGTGCAGCTTCTGCGGGGGGCATATCCGAACTTGGTAGTAAATACCATAGTATAGCACTTAGGACACCTACAGCAATTAATGCTATTTTTATAATTTTTTGCATAATTTTTAGGTATTAAAAGTGATACTTATTTTTTGTGATCTACCAACATATCGATCAATGTGATCGAGGAATCTTCCATGTCGTTAACGATACTATCGATTTTCGCAATGATATAATTGTAAAAAATCTGTAATATAATCGCCGTAATAAGACCAAATACCGTTGTCAAAAGTGCTACTTGAATATCACCTGCAATAAGAGAGGCACTTAAGTTACCAACCGCTGCAATCTTTTGGAAGGCCTGAATCATACCGATTACTGTACCCATGAAACCAAGCATTGGTGCAATGGCGATAAACAAAGACAACCAAGAAACGTTCTTCTCTAGTTGACCCATTTGAACTCCTCCGTAAGCAACTACTGCTTTCTCAGCGGATTCAACACTTTCGCCTGCCCTGTCCAATCCTTGATAGTAGATAGAAGCAACAGGACCTTTTGTATTTCTACAAACCTCTTTTGCAGCCTCAACGCCACCGGAGGCCAAGGCATCCTCAACTTGTTGCTTTAATTTAGAACTGTTGGTACTGGCCATGTTTAGATAGATAATTCTTTCAATGGCAACTGCTAAACCTAAAATCAAACATAAAAGTACGATACCCATAAAGCCGGCTCCACCAGTGATGAACATCTCCTTCAAAACTTGGTTGAAACCTTTTTCGGCCTCGGCGGGCGCGTCTTGAACAACTAAAGCTACAGCTGCTACTTTTGCACTTACCATATTTGTACCTGCTACAAATGCCCCAGCGACTGCTAGGCTTGGAAATAATTTTTTCATTTTTTTCAAACTTAAATTAGTTAGTTAATAGGGCTAAAGATAAAAAAAAAATAATATAAAAAAAGTAAAATTTTAAAGCAGAGAGGAAGGGATTCGAACCCTCGATACCCTTTTGGGGTATACACACTTTCCAGGCGTGCGCCTTCGACCACTCGGCCACCTCTCTAAATTATCCTTTTTTATTAAGGATGGGCAAATAACAAAAAAAATATTAGTAAATAAAATTAAACAGGTTAATTTTAATTCATTTCTCCACGTAAGGAAGTCTCGAAAACAGTTTTGAACAATTGGGAAGACACCCCACTGCCCAACATATACATGACCTTGGTAATCGCCGCTTCGGTCGTAATATCCTTACCATTAACAACTTGCATTTTTTTTAGGGCTGTGCTTGTTTCATATTGCCCCATCATAACACTACCACCGGAGCATTGTGTTACATTGATCACATGAATTCCCTTGTTTACCGCTTTTTTCAGCAAATCCAAAAATAATTTATCCGTCGGTGCATTTCCCGATCCGTACGTTTCCAAAATCACGGCCTTTAATCCTGCTGTATTTAAAATACTTTCCAAGACGGACACATTAATACCTGGAAATAATTTTAATAAAGCCACATTCTCATCCATGATTTTATGGGCAATCAATGGTTTTTTTCGTTTTTTGGGCAACAAATATTCCTCAAAGACGGTTAAATGTACTCCAGATTCTATCAAATGTGGATAATTTAAGGAGGCAAAGGCTTGAAAATGTTCCGCGTTTATCTTCGTAGTTCTATTGCCTCTATACAGTTTGTATTCAAAATAGAGGCCTACCTCCCTTACAACGGGTACTCCCTTGGCTCTTAAAGAGGCTATCTGTATAGAGGTTATCAAGTTTTCCTTGGCATCTGTTCTAAGGTCGCCTATGGGCAATTGGGAACCTGTTAATATTACTGGCTTATCTAAATTTTCCAACAGAAAGCTAAGTGCGGAAGCTGTATAGCTCATGGTATCGCTCCCATGCAGCACCACAAAACCATCATAGGAATGGTAACGTTCCTCTATGATAGAAACAATTTGAACCCAATTCTTTGGATGCATATCCGAGGAATCTATGGGCCTGTCAAAAGATATGGTATCTATGTCGCACTCCAATTGGTGCAGCTCGGGTATACTTTTTAGAAGCCCACTGAAATCAAAGGCCCTTAAGACACCTGTAGCATAATCCTTTACCATACCAATGGTGCCTCCCGTGTAAATCAATAGTATATTTGTCTTGATCGCCGTCATTGCCCTTGTCTCCTATGTATTATACCCCAAAGACCCTTTTGGAATTTTCAGTAGTTATTGCGGCCACTTCCTCCATTGTCTTGTTATAAATGGTTGCTACCTTTTCCAAAATATTAACAATATAAAGGGCTTCGTTGCGCTTTCCCCTATATGGAACGGGCGCAAGGTAAGGCGCATCTGTCTCCAATACAATATGCTTCAAATCTATTTTACTTAGAAAGGTATCAATTTTACCATGCTTAAAAGTAACCACCCCGCCAATGCCCAAGGCCATATTATAGGAAATAGCTTTTTTTGCTTGTTCTAAAGTACCCGTGAAGCAATGGAAGATTCCATGTAAGTCATCCCCTTTTTCCTTTTCCAGCACTTCAAAGATTTCATCAAAAGCATCCCTACAATGGATTACAATGGGCAAATTATGCTTTTTGGCCAAAATAATCTGCGTCCTGAACGCTTCCCGCTGTTCCTTTAAAAATGTACCATCCCAGTATAGATCTATTCCAATTTCGCCCATGGCACAAAAATTATGTTTTTCCAGCTGCTCCGCTACATATTGCAGCTCTTCTTTATAGTTTTCTTTCACATGAGTGGGATGCAGACCTGTCATTAAAAAGATACTATCGGGATAAGATCGCTTTAATTGTAACATGCGATCCGTATACGTGGAATCTATTGCGGGTATGAAAAATCGATTCACTCCATTCTCCATGGCCTTACCGATTACCTCGTCCCTATCGGCATCAAAAGCCTCACTATATAAATGGGTATGCGTATCCGTTATAATCATAACGCAAAAATAGGCTTATCTTTGAAAACTTAAATCCATTTTTGGACACGATTTTTTGAGCTACTAACTTCCATATATTCCATATCAACCACTAACAGCTATTTTATCCATGTCCAAACTCAAAAAGCTTTTAAAAAAAGGAAACTACACAGCCATTCCGCTTAGACTTACGGCGACCGACCATTTGGAAATTAAGGCCAAGATAAATGGTATTAAGGGTGTATTCATATTGGATACGGGCGCCTCCAATACCTGTGTTGGTTTTGACAAACTGGACCACTTTAAATTGGTTTCCAAAACTTCCGATATTAAGGCGGCCGGCGCGGGAGCTACAGATATGGAGACTTTGATATCCTCAAATAACACCATTAAAATTGGCGACTGGAATATTAAAAAGCTTAAAATAGTCTTATTTGACCTTACCCATGTAAACGAGGCACTTATAGCGCATAAGGTAGCTCCTGTGGATGGCATCATAGGCGCAGACGTTCTAAAACAGACCAAAGCTATCATAGATTACAACGCCAAGGAAGTACACCTAAAATTAAAAAAGAAAAAGAAGAAACCTAAATAGATAGTTGATTTGAATTTGTGTCGATGGTATTAAGCCGCAACTTGATAGGTTGCTTATTTCATGTTTAACGGCAATAAACCGGTCAGCAGGCAAAATTTTCCAATACCTAAATCCAAAATTAGCCGCAACAGTAAAAAGGAGTAACCAAAAAATGCCGAGAGGTGTCTTTCTTGAATTTTATCTTTATTCTGATTTACGAGAATTTTCCATTGACCGAAATAGTCCGTTACAATAATCATCTAAAGTGCTTTGCACCGTAAATATTCCCAACAGGGGGTTGTTCCCCACATGCGGACCAACAATCTAGAGTAGATATGGTTTGCATATAAACTACCAACCGAATAAGTACACATAAAAAATGCGGGAAGGCAAACCTCCCGCATTGTTTTATTTTACAGCACTATAAATTATAATTCCAAAGCCTTCTTTACATTGCCATCCATGAGCAATTCCTTCGGATTTTCCAAGGCTTCTTTTACAGCCACTAAAAATCCTACGGATTCTTTACCATCAATAATACGGTGGTCGTAGGAAAGCGCAACGTACATAATAGGTGCGATGGCAATAGCTCCATCTCTTGCTATAGGTCGCTCTACAATATTATGCATTCCCAAAATAGCACTCTGCGGTGGATTGATTATAGGAGTTGACAGCATAGAGCCAAAAACACCACCATTGGTTATGGTAAAAGTTCCACCGGTCATTTCATCTACTGTAATCTCCCCTTCCCTAGCCCTGATGGCCAAGCGTTTTACTTCTGCCTCAACTCCCCTAAAGCTTAGATTCTCGGCATTCCGTATTACAGGAACCATAAGTCCTTTAGGTCCGGAAACCGCTATACTGATATCACAAAAATCATAGGAGAGCATCTCTTTACCATCGATCATAGAATTCACGGACGGGTAGAGCTTCAAGGCTCTGACCACCGCCAAGGTGAAGAAGGACATAAAGCCTAAACCAACACCGTGCTTTTCCTTGAATGTTTCTTTATACTCGTCCCTTAATGTAAAAATAGGAGACATATCCACCTCGTTAAAAGTGGTTAACATTGCCGTTTCATTTTTAACGGATACCAAACGTTCCGCCACTTTTCTACGGAGCATGGACAACTTTGTCCTGTTCTCGCCACGGCTACCCCCTGTACTGGGAGAGCCCATGGACGGTACCGCGTTTACGGCATCATCTTTTGTGATACGACCGTCCCTTCCCGTTCCTGTTACGGCAGCGGCGGAAAGTCCTTTTTCCTCCAATATCTTTTTTGCGGCCGGGGAAGCACTTCCGGTAGCGTACGATTTTTTCACTTCAGGCGCTTTTACTTCTTTTGTTTCCTTAGCTACGGCAACCTCCTTTTTTGGGGCCTCTTCTTCAGCAGCGGAACCACCATCTGGTTTGGCAGCACTTGTATCGATCAAACAAACCACGGCACCAACGGCAACCGCATCGCCAACTTCGGCCTTCAAGGTTATGATACCACTAGCCTCTGCAGGTAGCTCCAAGGTTGCTTTATCGGAATCTACCTCGGCAATAGGTTGGTCCTTTTCTACGTAATCGCCATCTTCTACCAGCCATTCTGCAATTTCTACCTCCGTGATGGATTCTCCCGGCGAGGGGACTTTCATTTCTAGAATCATTCTTTCTATAGTTT
>Ga0075108_10000064_pt1 | contig 57861 bp, 52 predicted proteins | sample AntAceMetag02UK1_FD_69797 | JGI IMG/M metagenome (GOLD analysis project Ga0075108, IMG submission 69797) | Saline lake microbial communities from Ace Lake, Antarctica - Antarctic Ace Lake Metagenome 02UK1 | ecosystem: Environmental > Aquatic > Non-marine Saline and Alkaline > Saline | place...
CTATGTCTTTTAAATCTTTTCACAATCTGTATATTTAAATACAATTTACTGAAAACCAAATGTTTATACAAGTTTTTGTGTCAAAATTTTAATTAAATCGAGTTTTTAGAGATGCCCTTTATTAAATATGATTTTTATGGACAATAGGAGCATTGAGACCTACAATAGTATGCTAAAGGTGTCCCTTTCTGCTTTTTGAGAGCCTTTTAACATAGGTTTAACCTCTTTTGCCCGATAGTTGACTACCATTACACTATACTCTATCTAATTGTAAATCAATAAAATAGAAACGATGAGCGATAAAAGAAAATTTAAAAGAAAAGTAGAACAATCAAACCCCACCAATCCAACTGGGGGCACCAACACCAAGAACAGGACATTTGACGTTGACAAAAAAGCTATAGATGAAAACCAGAGTAAAAAATAGTATTAAAAAGAACAATGAAAATTATAATAGTACCTATTTGGCCTTGGGGTCTGTATAGAAATAACTTCCTATAATTTAGGCATTGTATATCTAAACAGACGCTTGGGGCAGCTTTTTAAAAAAAAGGGCTGCTTTTGAATAGTTGCAGCAAAAAGGGACATTCAAAAATCATCTTTTCGCACGCGCACAACTAAAATGCATGTACCCAACCCGGTTCTACTATGGCAACCAAATCCTGTAATAAAGAATCAGTTTTAAAATTAAAATACTAATGGACAAATTACCAAAGATTGCTTTACCCGCCATATTCATATTAATTGCACTTGCAATTTTAGTTTTTAAATCCACTATTACCATAGGTTCCGGAAATGCCGGCGTTCTATACAAAACTTTTGGGGGCGGTGTGGTTACAGATGAGCCGGCCATGGGAGAAGGCTTTCATTTCGTTGCCCCATGGAACAAGGTTTACATTTACGAAGTAAGACAACAAGAGGTTTTTGAAAAGATGCAGGTACTTTCTTCTAACGGATTGGAAATTAAATTGGACGCTTCAGTTTGGTTCGAACCTAAATTTGAATTCTTGGGACGATTACACCAAGAGAAGGGAACGGAATATGTTCAGCGCGTTTTACTGCCTACCATACGCTCTGCGGCAAGAAGTGTTGTTGGACGGTATACGCCCGAGCAATTATATTCAAGTAAGCGGGACGCCATACAAGAGGAAATATTCCAAGAAACGAAAAAAATTGTGGATGGGCAGTACATTCAATTGAACGAAATACTGGTGCGTGATGTAACATTACCAGCCACCATTAGGGAAGCGATCGAGCGTAAATTAAAGCAAGAGCAAGAATCATTGGAGTATAAGTTTAGATTGGTGACCGCTACCAAAGAAGCTGAAAAAGTAACTATTGAGGCCCAAGGTAAGGCAGATGCAAATAGAATATTAAGTGCATCCTTAAATGATAAAATTTTACTGGACAAAGGAATAGACGCAAGTTTAGCGCTTGCAAAGTCTCCAAACGCAAAAGTGGTTATTGTTGGAAGTGGCGATTCCGGTCTTCCATTGATTTTAGGAAATAACTAAACTGTTTCGGGCCGAGCATAGGGTCCGTGAAGAATAAGCTGTTTATTCCTCACGATTCTTTTGCTCGTTGTTAGCCTTGTTCTGCGAGGAGCAAGCTGCTGATTACAGCTATATGTCCTTTTGTTTTTTATGTTTGACGCTATAAAAGCAATAGCCCGTTTCGTCTCTTATCGTTGGTCATTCTTCATTTCAACAGATTGCCACGTCGCGGCAAGCGTCTATCACCACTTCACCCTTGGCTATGCGTCTCGCAAAAATATTTGTTTTCTCTAGTCTTTTTTCCTACCTGATGTCTCATGTCTCTGGCCTCTTGGTTTTGCCGCCTCAATACATTATGCCGATCGACAATCCAATCCCCACAATCCCCCAAACCTCAATTATAATCGACCTTTCTAAGAATCCGTAATGCGGCCTTTAGAGAAGTGTACACTTTTGGAAAATACTCTTTAACAAGACTTTTGGCGAGTTCCATTTGTTCCCGGGCTTCTTCAAATCCGTTTAGGTAGCAAATTAAATAGGTGTCCGGTAGGTAAGTCAAATCTTGTTTTTCGGAAGCGTTTAGGTCAATCCCACTTTTTATTTTTGCAAGGATACTGTTGTTGGTATTGTAGGTGTGGTGCAGTACTTTTTTATCGTACAACGGTGGTTCAAAAACCAGATCGGTCTGTATGTGGTAGGTGCCGTTTTCTTGGAAAGTAATGACCAATTCTTCCAATGGGTAATAACGCTGGGTGCCGCCAAGCCCTAGCTGCACGTACTCCATGGTGGTAAACGAGTCCTTGTTATAGGTTATGGTAACTTCATCTAAATTGGAATAGAACAGTTTTACCTGCTCGTTGATGAGTTCTATATCTACTCGGCTAAAATACGTCTGTCCTTTAACCACTCTCTTGTTTCCTGCCCAGCAGACTACAAACTGTTCCTTGAACACCTTGTAATTGCTTTCGAGATCTTTATGCCGATAATTGATAAAATCGATTACGCCGTCCAAGGTCAATTCTATATTGCTACGGGCGTGGTGCTGAATGGTAGCTACAGCCTCAGAATTGATGTCCTTTAGTTCAATGCCATAGGCCTTGGGCATGCTGATGCTCCCATCCCTAAAAAAGACGGAGCCGCCATAATATTTCCATATATTTTTACGCAGGGAACAGACCTTTCCGTTCGATTTTATGGTCACTAGGCCTACTACCTTTCCTTCTTCCAAATGTGGGAAAGGGATATTCTCATAAGAAATTAAAGGAGGATTATCCAAATAGGCGTTTACAAGGTTTTGAATTTTGCTGTCGTCAAAAAAATCGACCCCGACGATTTTATTGTCCTCGTCCTCCACGCCTATTACGATAAAGGAATTATTCTTGGGATTGCTGTTCGCCAGCGCACAGACATGCTTTAAAAACTTTGCCTTCCCTTCTTTATGGTTGATGGCAATAAATCGCTTTTTGTCATAAAAACTGTTCTCGTCGTTATGGGCGAGAAGGTTTTTGACCAATAAGCGTTTATTGATCATAAATTTTTATTGATTAAGGTCGATGAAGCCTGAGCCGTGGGCATAACGACCAAATCGGCGATATTTACATGATACGGCCGTGTGACTACAAAGTAAATGATGTCCGCGATATCTTCCGGCTTTAACGCTTGATAGCCTTTGTACACGTTTTCGGCACGGGTTTCATCGCCCTTAAAACGTACATTACTGAACTCGGTCTCCACTAGTCCAGGATTAATGGCCCCAACTCTTATACCGTATTGGTTCAGGTCCATCCGCATGCCTTGGTTTATGGCATCCACGGCATGTTTGCTTGCGCAGTAAACGTTTCCCTTGGGATACACTTCTTTGCCTGCCGTAGACCCTATGTTAATGACATGTCCTTCTTTTTTGGTGATCATTTTGGGTAAAATGGCTCTGGAGACGTACAATAGGCCTTTCACGTTAATGTCCAACATGGCGTCCCAATCGTCTACGTTTCCTTCTTGGATGGTGTCCATGCCGTGTGCATTGCCCGCATTGTTCACAAGAATAGAAATATCGGCAAATGTTTCTGGCAAGGAATCAATCGCAGTTTGCACGGCAAGTTTATCCCGAACATCAAAATTTAAAATGTGGACATTGGTCTGTTTACCCAAATCTTGTTTTAATTGGTCCAAACGTTCCTGTCGCCTGCCGCATAATACTAAGGCATACCTATTTTTGGCGAAAATTTCTGCAGTTGCCTTTCCAATGCCGCTCGTGGCGCCTGTTATAAATACTGTTGTACCCTCTCGGTTTCCCCCAATGGGAGAAGTTTTGTTTTTCTCTTTCACAATAGCTGTTATCTTTTAAAAATTTCTATGCCACTTCATGTCCGTTACTGGCTTCCAAAAGTAGAAACCAATCCTCTAATTCTAGTTCAATTTGTATGGCTTTCATTGCCAAATTTAAGCGTTCCAGTGTTGCCGTGCCCACTACGGGGTATACTCCCGCCGGATGTTTCAAGACCCAACTCAACAGCAACTGGTCTTCCGTAGCATTGTGCTTTTTACAAAGACCTTTCAAGACTTTTTGAATCCGTTTAGTTTGAAGGGAATTTTCCTTAAAATAGCTTCCCAGCGGACTCCAAGACATCGCAAAGCGCTGGTTGATGATACAATCGTCCAAGGTGCCATTGTACATAACGTCATTGGCGGTAAGGGAGAATTCTACTTGGTTTCCCTCTATCGGTACCACAGTTTCTAGAAGCGCAATTTGCGAGGGATTAAAATTTGAAACCCCGAACTGCCGAATTTTACCTTCTTTTTTCAATTGGGTAATGGCCTCGGCAATGTTATCTGGATGCATGAGCGGACTAGGCCTGTGGAGCAAAAGCAAATCCAAATATTCCGTTTGTAATGCTTTTAGGGAACGCTCGGCAGACCAGATAATGTAGTCGGTTCCGTAGTTGTAATGTTTGACTTTATTGGCCCTACTTTTAGCATCGAACTGAATACCACATTTGCTAATAAGTTGCAGGTCTTCCCTTTTAATGTTGCTATTAGAAAATGCCTTCCCAAACGGTTCCTCGTTGGTGTAATCCCCATATATATCGGCATGGTCAAAAGTGCTAATGCCCTGCTCCAGGCAATGGTGCATCAGCTGTTGCATTTCAGGTTCGGTAAGCTGTTTTCCCCAATCGCCCCAAGTCATGGTGCCGGCAATTATTCTGGAATAGTTGGTGGTCGTATTCATCTATGTGAAAATTGGCTTGGCAATTAATAGTTGATTGTTAACAAGGGTAGGTGGTGTCATAGTTTGCTAAATAAGGCAGTAAGGCTTTTGATAGGAGGGTGAAATTAAAAAGAATCCCTTAAATACTTCATAAAAATAGGGGCTTTTCCTATTTTTTAACCAATCATTAACAGCTACTCAATGAATAAATTTTCAATTTGCACGACTGTAAAATTAATAACCTGTCATTACCAAAAATATACATTGATAAATGGAACAAAATACACCAGTTGATATTAGCGCCGTAAATGAGAAAATAGCTCAGGAAAGCGTTTTTATAGATTTGCTGATTAATGAAATGAATAAAGTGATCGTGGGTCAAAAACACATGGTCGAAAGATTGCTCATAGGGCTTTTGGGACAGGGACACATTTTGCTGGAAGGCGTGCCGGGACTGGCAAAGACCTTGGCAATCAACACCCTTGCCAAAGCCGTAAAAGGTAGTTTTAGCAGGATACAGTTTACGCCCGATCTTTTGCCTGCGGATGTTGTAGGTACCATGATCTACAATATGAAAGAGAACGATTTCTCCATTAAAAAGGGGCCTATTTTCGCCAACTTCGTACTGGCAGATGAAATTAACCGTGCACCCGCCAAGGTGCAATCGGCATTGTTGGAGGCTATGCAGGAAAAACAAGTGACCATTGGGGACACCACCTTTATCCTTGACAAGCCCTTTTTGGTGATGGCCACGCAAAACCCGGTAGAACAGGAAGGTACCTATCCTTTACCAGAAGCGCAAGTGGATCGTTTTATGTTGAAAACCGTCATAGACTACCCAAAAATGAATGAGGAGCAACTGGTAATGCGCCAAAACCTTTTAGGGAACTATGAAACCGTAAATCCTGTAGTTTCCTTGAAGCAGATCTTAAGTGCACAACAAGCCGTCAGGGAGGTGTACATGGACGAAAAAATTGAAAAATATATTTTGGACATTGTTTTTGCTACGCGATATCCAGAAAAATACAATCTGGAAAAGTTAAAACCCCTAATTAGTTTTGGAGCTTCGCCAAGGGGAAGCATCAATCTTGGTATTGCTGCTAAATGCTATGCTTTTATAAAGCGAAGGGGCTATGTAGTGCCTGAGGATGTTAGGGCGGTAGTGCTAGATGTATTGCGCCACAGAATAGGACTCACCTACGAGGCCGAAGCGGAAAACGTAACTTCGGAAGAAATCATAAACAAGATCATAAACGAGATCGAAGTACCTTAGAATCCCCCCGACCCCCAAAGGGGGAGTTTACGGGAGTACCCTGATTTTCTTATTGATACCAAAATGTTCGTATTTGTTAACCATATATTTAATTTTAAATATTAATTCCCCCTTCGGGGGCTAGGGGGCTTTATGGATACTAAGGAATTACTCAAAAAAGTACGTAAGATAGAGATAAAGACCAGGCGTCTTTCCGACCATATTTTTGGTGGGGAGTATCATTCTACGTTCAAAGGAAGGGGTATGACTTTTAGTGAGGTGCGGCAATATCAATTTGGGGACGATATTAGAAGTATAGATTGGAACGTTACGGCACGGTATAACGAACCTTACGTTAAAATTTTTGAGGAGGAACGGGAACTTACCATGATGCTTATGGTAGATATAAGCGGATCGGAGCTTTTTGGCACCACCAACCAGTTCAAAAACGAAATCGTAACCGAGATTTCAGCCACTTTGGCTTTTAGTGCCTTGCAGAACAACGATAAAGTTGGTCTCATTCTGTTCTCCGATCAAATAGAGCTTTTTATTCCGCCTAAAAAAGGAAAGACCCATGTGCTACGTATTATTCGGGAGCTATTGGAATTCAAACCAAAAAGTAACAAGACCGATCTCTCCCAAGCGCTAAAATATTTGACCAATGTAATGAAAAAGAAAGCCATTGTTTTTGTGCTTTCGGATTTTATAGCATCCGATTACGAACGCAGTTTGAAGATTATTGGTAAAAAACATGACGTTACCGGTATTCGGGTCTATGATGAGCGGGAAGAAAGCATCCCCAATTTGGGCATGGTGCAAATGATGGATGCCGAGACAGGAGAAAGAAAACTGATCAACACCCAATCCAAAAAAGTACGTAACGCCTATGCCAAATTCCATATCGAAAAAGTTACCTATTTCAAGGAGACCTTTACCAAATCGGGCTGTGGGGTCTTGAACTGCCGCGTAGACGATAGTTACGTTAAAAAACTATTAGGCTACTTTAAACGAAGAGGATAATGCAGGGGAAGAGAACTACATGGAGCAAAGGCCCAACCCGTCACAAACAGGCATCCGGCATAATTGGTTGCATGCTTGTCGTTGCCCTGTTCTCGCTTTTTACAGGGTTTTCCCAAACCAACCCTAACATTACTACAGCAGTAGATACCACCTATATTCGCATTGGGGAACAAATTAAATGGACAGTTACGGTGGATATAGATTCTACCGATCAGGTTATTTTCCCTGAGGGACAAACTTTTTCTCCGTTGGAAACCGTGGAAGCCTATGCTACCGACACCACAATAAAGCAAGACCGACTTACCCTACAAAAAATCTATGCCCTTACCCAGTTCGATTCCGGTTCCTACAAACTGCCTACCCAACGGATAGAAATCAACGGCACAGGCTATTTTACGGATTCGCTGATGATCAATGTGGAAACCATTCCGGTGGATACCTTGGCGCAGAAAATGTACGATATCAAACCTTTGATGGAGGTGGATAAAACAAACCCCGATTGGTGGAAGTATGTGTTGGGCGGTTTGTTGATTCTAGCTATTCTAGGCGGACTCTTTTACTGGTTCGTACTCCGAAAAAAACCCTTGACCGAGGAAGAAAAAGAAGCCTTGTTGGCTCCCTATGACCGCGCACTTTTAGAATTGAAACGGTTGGAAAATTCGAAGTACCTGATCCAGGACGAGTTTAAGGAATATTATTCCGAGCTTACAGATATCGTACGTTCCTATTTGGAGGAAGATGCGCATGTTTCCGCCATGGAAAGCACTACGGACCAGTTGATCGAAAAACTGGAACTATTGAGCGATTCGGGCGAATTGGAGTTGGAGAAAGACACGATCAATCAGTTTAAAAATATTCTTCAAACGGCAGATTTGGTAAAATTCGCAAAGTCCAAACCTTCCATGTCGGTTGCGGAACAAGACCGGAAACTTGTGGAGCAAATCGTGGAAAAGACCCACCAAGCCCTGCCAGAACCTACAGAGGACGAATTAATGCAGCAGGCGGAGTACCAAGAGGAATTGGAACGCAAGAAACAAAAGAAAAAACTGGTCATAGGTATCGCTTCCTTAGTTGCCTTACTAATTATTGGAACTACTATTGCGGGTTTCAAATTCGGGTTTACGTATTTAAAGGATTCGGTTATAGGACATCCAACAAAGGAGTTGTTAGAGGGAGATTGGGTTTCTAGTAGCTATGGCTTCCCCCCCATTGTTTTACAGACGCCCAAAGTTCTGTTGCGCCAAGAGGTAAAATTACCGCCAGAGGCCAAAGCCAATATTGCCGAGATACAGGCATTTGAATACCGCAGCGCCATAGGGCTTTTCACCGTCGCTGCCACGTCCATAACCCTGACCGAGCAAGTAGAACCGGATTTTGCACAGACCATTGAACAGATTATCCAAAATCTTGAAGCCCAAGGGTCTAAAAACATCATTACAAAACAAGAGGAGTTTACCACTATTAGCGGTGTTAAGGGAGTAAAAGTGTATGGCAGCGGAAAATTTCCCGTACCGGAGTCCAAGGAATTGTTGCAAGGAAAGTATGCCGTGCTGCTGTTCGGTGGTAAAGGATTTCAGCAGTACGTTATTTTATCCTGGCGAGATGATGACACCTATGCCGAAGAAATTGTAGATAGAATACTAACCACGGTTGAGGTAAAAACGGAAATTTAGATGTTAGACAATATAACATTCGCAAATCCAGATTTCTTTTGGCTGTTTCTTTTACTGCCATTCGCCATCTTGTGGTATATTCTTAAGGACAAGGAACAAACGGCATCGGTACGGATATCCAGTTTAAAAGGGTTTCAGTACAACAGCTTCTTGCCAAAACTAAAGCCTGTCCTGTTTTTAATGCGTCTATTGGCCTTAAGTGCCATCATCGTCGCCATGGCAAGACCGCAGACAGAGGATATATCAACACGTACGAAAACTACGAAAGGGATAGATATTGTTATGGCTATAGATGTTTCCTCCAGTATGCTAGCACGCGACCTTAAACCCAATAGACTGGCGGCATTGAAAGAAGTAGCCGCAGATTTCGTAAAAAAACGGCCTAACGATCGTATAGGACTGGTGGCTTATGCTGCGGAAGCCTACACCAAAACGCCCATTACCACGGACAAAACTATAGTTTTGAAGTCCCTTCAGGAAATTACCTATGGCCAACTGGAGGACGGTACGGCAATAGGGATGGGACTGGCAACATCGGTCAACCGGCTAAAAGAAAGCGAGGCAAAAAGTAAAATTATTATTCTTTTAACGGACGGTGTCAATAATTCTGGCTTTATTGAACCTCGGACCGCTGCCGATCTTGCCATAGAATATGGAATTAAGACCTATACGATAGGATTGGGCACCAATGGGAACGCCCTTACGCCTATTAGTTACAATCCAGATGGTTCCTTTAGGTACGGCATGCGCCAGGTAGAAATAGAAGAGGAATTGCTTCAGGATATTGCAAAGGTTACCGGCGGCAGGTATTTTAGGGCAACCAACAACGAATCCCTTGAGGAAATCTACGACGAAATAAATAAATTGGAAAAAACAGATATAGAAGAGTTTAAATATTATCGATACGAGGAAAAATTTAGACCGTGGATCTATATCGCAGGTCTGCTGCTACTCCTGGAATGGATCATTAGGAATACAATATTTAGAAGCTTTGTGTAAATTATGGTACAGTTAGACGAGAAAATATATTTTTATTTGCTGTTCATCATACCGGTGATCATCGTGCTGTTCTTGTTGGTGGTAGTTTGGAAGAAAAGGACACAAAAGAAATTCGCGGATAGCGAGCTTTTAAAAAGACTCACCCCAAACCGATCCTATAACAAGGGCACCTTAAAACTTATTGTCTTTCTATTGGCTTTGGCCGGTTTGATCGTTGGTCTCGTAAACCCTAAGGTTGGCACCAAACTAGAAACGGTAAAACGTGAAGGGGTTGACATTGTTTTTGCCTTGGATGTATCTAAAAGCATGTTGGCAGAGGATATTGCCCCCAACAGAATAGAAAAGGCAAAACGCTTGGTATCAGAGATCATTAACCAACTGGCAAGCGACCGCATCGGTATTATTGCCTATGCGGGACAGGCATTTCCGCAACTGCCCATTACAACGGATTACGGTGCCGCAAAAATGTTTTTACAGGGCATGAACACCGATATGTTGAGTTCCCAAGGTACCGCTATAGATCAAGCGATAGAATTGGCCACCACTTTTTTTGATGATGAGGAGCAGACGAACAGGGTCTTGTTCATTATTTCCGATGGGGAGGACCATTCCGAAGGCACTACCCTTAGTGCCGTAGAAGATGCCGTGGAAGCAGGGATTCGAATTTATACCATTGGCGTGGGAAACCCACAAGGTGCGCCCATTCCCTTAAAACGAAACGGAATAGTAGAAAGTTTAAAGAAAGATTCGCAGGGCGAAGTGGTCATTACCAAACTGAACCAAAAGATATTAGTCGATATTTCCGATGAAGGAAACGGGAAGTATATAGATGGTTCCAATACAGAGGAAGCCGTTGAAATTATAAAAGAAGAGCTGCTTCAGATGGATAAAAAAGAATTTGAGGCAAAACAGTTCGCGGAATATAAAGACCAGTTCCAATGGTTTTTAGGTGCGGCATTGTTGTTGCTGTTCTTGGATATTTTTATATTAGATCGAAAAACCAAATGGTTGAAAAAACTGAATTTGTTCAACGAAAAACAAATAGATTAAGATGAAAAACTTCATAGTCGTGTTGATGGTGTTTTTTGTAGCGACACCCTTTTTTGCTCAGGAAGAGGACCTGAAAGTAAAGGAGAAAAACCTAAGGACTTCCAAAAACTATACATGGGAAGGAAATAAAAAATTATCCGAGGATAACTTTATAGCTGCCGAGGGCGACTATAGGGTAGCCATTTCCGAAAGTCCGGAAAACGCCGCAGCCCCTTTTAATCTTGGGAACGCCTACTATAATAACGAAAGTTATAGCGAGGCGTTTGGCAGGTTCAAGGAAGCTGGCGAAAGTGCCTCTGCCAAAACGGAGAAACACAATGCCTACCACAATATGGGCAATGTTTTTATGAAGCGAAAGGACTATGCCAAAGCTGTGGAAGCCTACAAAGAAGCCTTGCGAAACGACCCTACCGACGAAGAGACCCGATACAATTTGGCCCTAGCCAAGGAACTCCTGAAAAAGGACGAGGAAAATAAGGATCAAAATCAGGATGACAAGAACGAAGAAGAGAAAAAAGACGAAGATAAGAAAGACGAAGATAAGAAAGACGAGGGCGACAACAAAGAAGACCAAAACGAAGACAAAAAAGACGAGGGAGACAAGGGCGACGAAAAGGAAGATGAAAATAAGGAAGGTGATGGCGACGAAAAGGAAGATGAAAATAAGGAAGGTGATGGCGACGAGAAAAAGGAACAGAACAAGAAGCCCGAAGAGGGGGACAATCCTCAGGACCAACCAGCTCCCAGACCCGACCAACTCTCCAAACAACAAGTAGAAAACCTGTTGCGCGCCATGCAGAATGCCGAGAAACAAGTACAGGAAAAGATCGATGCCAAGAAAGTACAGGGCGCAAAAGTTAAAACAGAAAAGGACTGGTAGAACAAAAAATGGATTTCAAAAAATTTGTTGTAGTCATAAGCGTATTCCTTTTTGCCTTTACAGTAAAGGCACAGGACGATGCTGCCGTTACGTTTGAAATGAAGCTGAGCAAGAACAAGCTGGGACTCAATGAACGCTTGCGGGTAGACTTTACCATGAACAAGGATGGCGATAATTTTATTCCGCCAGATTTCTCCGGTTTCCGCGTGCTTATGGGGCCATCGCAATCTATTAGTTCTTCATGGATCAATGGGGTACGCAGCTATTCCAAGACCTATTCCTATACCTTGGCACCAACGGCCAAGGGCAAATTCAGGATCAATCAGGCCACAATCGTGATCGATGGTGAGGTCTATAAATCGCTTGCGGAGGATATAGAAGTAAATACTGCCGTAGATAAACCTAGCGATGAAATGAGCGCAGATGATGTAGCGGACGAAAACCTGCATTTAGTGGCGGAAGTTTCCAAGAGCGACCCTTACTTGAACGAGGCCATCACCGTAGTGTATAAGTTATATGTGAGTCCCTCTATCAGCGTATCCAACTACCAGCCTTTGGATAATCCTACCTACAATAATTTTTGGAGTCAGGATATTAAGGTAACTGCCCTTAATGCCCAAAATGGGACTTTTCAAGGAAAACCCTATCGCTATGTTATATTAAAAAGGGTAGTGCTTTATCCACAGAAATCCGGCAAATTGGAAATAGAACCACTTTCGTTGGATGTTACGGTAGATGTCCCTACGAGCAAGCGAGATTTCTTTGGTGGTAGGGTCTATGCCCAGACCAACAAAACGGTTTCGGCAGGTAACCGGATCATAGAGGTAAAAGCCTTGCCGTTAAAAAATCAACCGGCCGACTTCAACGGTGCGGTAGGTGACTTTCAATTTTCGGTAACGACTAGCAAGACCAGCTTAAATGCGACCGAATCCTTACAGGCCAAAGTTGAAGTATCTGGAAAGGGAAACCTGAAATTATTTAAGCTGCCGGAGTTGGAGCTTCCTAGTTCCTTGGAAGTCTATGAGCCAGAATTTACCGAAGGCGTGCGCACAACCTTGGGCGGAATGGAGGGCGTAGTAAGTAATAGTTACACCGTGGTACCTGCTTTTAGGGGTAAATATCCGTTGCCATCTATCCCCTTCAGTTTTTTTAATCCTAAGACCGAGACCTATACTACCCTAAATTCGGAAGAAATTGTTATCAATGTTTTACAAGGCCCCAACAGTATAGCAAATACGGGAGTTGCCGCCGATAACACGAACAAGCGAAACGTTATTGCCGCCAATACCCAGTTTAACTTTATAAAATTGGATGCGAATCTAAGTCCCATTGGCAGTTCGTATTTTTTTAGGTCCAATCCCTTTTATCTGTTGCTGTTTGGCCCCTTGTTGTTCATTCCTATCGCTATTCTGTTCCGTAAAAAACGGGATGAGATCGCGAGCGATGTGGTAGGCAATAAAGTTAAAAAGGCCAACCGCTTGGCAAGACGCTATTTATCAAAGGCAAAGAAAGAACTGGGTAACAAGGAATCCTTTTATGTAGCATTGGAAAAGGCACTCCACAATTATCTAAAAGCGAAATTAAAGATAGAGACGTCGGAGTTTAGCAAGGATAAGATTTCGGAGCTTTTGCTCCAAAAGAAGGTGGATGCAGAGACCATAAACGGTTTTGTAGAATTGCTAAAAAACTGTGAAGCGGCACGGTATAGTCCATTTTCCAATGTACAGATGCAGCAGGACTATGAAAAAGCGAGTGAAGTTATTTCATTAATAGACAAGCAAGTATAATAGATATGAAAAACAGCATCGTCATATTTCTTTTACTCTTCGGTTTTATCGGGTCTGCTAAAGATACGCCTGTTTTTGAGCAAGCCACGGCGGCTTATAACGAAGGGGCCTACGAAAAGGCCATTGATCTGTACAGCACTATTCTAGAGGATGGTCAGCACTCCGCAGCCCTGTATTACAATTTGGGAAATTCCTATTACAAGTTGAACGATATCCCCAATAGCATCTATTTCTATGAAAAGGCCTTACTTTTGGCACCCAATGATGCGGAAATCCGGAACAATTTAGGTTACGCCCAACAAATGACCCTGGATGCCATAGGCACCCTACCGGAAACAGGTTTGTCAAGATTCTATAAAGACATTACCAATGCGCTCCACTTTGACCAATGGGCCTATTTGGCGGTGGCTGTTATGTTCCTTTTCGTACTGCTCTATATTTTGTTCTACTATTTTAGGTACTCCTCCAGAAAAAGATGGGCTTTTATAGGAAGTCTTACGTGTCTCTTCGTTTCGCTAGTTACCGTTGCCTTCGCTTATATCGCTCAAAACGACTTTAATGCGGACAGGCCCGCCATTATTTTTGCGGACGAAATTGAAATACAGGCAGAACCGAATGCAACCAGCGATGCAGTTTTTGTGCTGCATGCGGGCACAAAGGTGAATGTATTGGAAGAGCTGAACGATTGGAAAAGAATAAGGCTTACCGATGGGAAGACCGGCTGGGTAGCTTCAGAGCATTTGAGGGTGCTGAAGGATTTTTGAGGTTTAGTTTTGAATTAATCCGTACAGCTGTCTGTTTACATCAACAGTATTTATCCCAAGCTATTTTTATGATTCATCCGCTGTTATAAATTTATACGGATAATTAGTGTCATATTACCTTGTCCCTAAAAAAATAGGCCAAGTTTTTTCTGTAATTTGTATAGAAATAGAAATACATGTTTGTAAATAGCATGCGATATTCCTTAGGGGGACATCGACTTTACAGAAAGCGGTAACGAAACCTAACCTATGAAAGCACATACAAGAGAAACACAAGCTACCCTTACGCCAGATAAGTCGCTTCAATATTTGAAAGAAGGCAATCAACGGTTCCAAGAAAACCTAAAGGCCCACCGAAATCTTTTGCAGCAGGTAAACGACACCAGCGAAGGCCAGTTTCCCTTTGCTACGATATTGAGCTGCATAGATTCAAGGGTATCGGCAGAGCTGGTTTTTGACCAAGGACTCGGCGATATTTTTAGTATTCGGATTGCTGGGAATTTTGTCAACGAAGATATCTTGGGCAGTATGGAGTACGCCTGTAAGCTTGCCGGCACCAATTTGGTTGTGGTACTGGGACATACGAGCTGCGGCGCTATAAAAGGAGCTTGCGACCATGTACGATTAGGTAATCTTACAACGCTGATCAATAAACTGGAACCTGCCGTGGCAGCGATAAAAGAACCTAAGGACGAAAGCCTTAGAAATTCCAAGAACCTGGAATTCGTGGATAAAGTAGCCGAAGAAAATGTGCACCTTACAATTGATAACATCAGGGGAAGGAGCAGGGTGCTTTATGACATGGAAAAATATGGCGAAATAAAAATGGTTGGTGCCATGTACGATATAACTACTGGAGTTGTTTTTTTTCATGAATAAATAGGATATTACCAGAGTACCAGCCAAGCAATATATCTTTCAAAAAACATATTTACCAAATAAAGTCATAATGAATATTTGGATTAAAAATTTATTTTCAAATCTTAAAGGAGACCTCTTTGGAGGGATTACCGCCGGAATCGTAGCATTACCTCTCGCGCTTGCTTTTGGTGTAAGCTCGGGACTAGGGCCGAGTGCGGGATTGTACGGGGCTATTTTTGTGAGTTTTTTCGCTGCTCTTTTTGGCGGCACCAATACACAAATTTCTGGTCCAACAGCCCCAATGACAGCAGTGAGTATGGTTATTATCGGTGGTATGGTTGCCATTTACGACGGGAGTGTAGAAAAGGCGCTACCGGCTATTCTCAGTGTTTTCCTGTTGGCTGGTCTAATTCAGATAGGCCTAGGTATTCTGGGGCTGGGCAAGTACATCAGGTATGTTCCTTATCCTGTGGTTTCAGGTTTTATGACCGCTATTGGCTTTATTATTATAATAACCCAGTTATTGCCGGCATTGGGGTATTATCCCAAGGAAGATGTAGCCTATGTAAATGGTTTTAAGCCTTTAGCAGAGGAGCTTATCTTGGAAAACATTTTGAAAGAGGAAGCAGGTGAAGGAATTCTTGTACTTGAAAATTTTGAGGAAACTATCAAAAGGTCTGGCGAGGTTACTCCCGAAGCTGTCATTCAAGAGGCTAGTGTATTGGCAAATTCTGCTTCCTCTGGAGTCATAGGAGCAATTAAGGTGCTTCCCAGAGCATTTAAGAATCTTAATTGGTTAGAATTAGGGCTTGCACTGTCCACGATAATCATAATCTTCGGATTCAAAAAAATCACTACTACTATTCCAAGTACCTTGGTCGGTCTCCTAATTGTCTCTGGCTTTGCCTATGGCTTTGGCATGGATTACAAAGCCATTGAACAAATACCGCAAGGTTTGCCCCTTCCAAATCTAAAAATATTTACGGATTTTCAACCCGGTATGATAACGCCATATATTTTTAGCGCATTTACATTGGCCATTTTGGGAGCTATCGACTCTCTATTAACCTCGGTGGTAGCCGATAACATGACCAAGACCAAGCACAGGCCTAATAAGGAATTAGTAGGTCAAGGAATTGGAAATTGTATTGCGGCCATTTTTTCAGGATTGCCAGGGGCGGGTGCAACGATTAGAACAGTTGTTAATATTAATTCTGGTGGCAAGACCAAACTATCGGGCTTGGTTGCAGGAATTTTGCTTTTGGTTATTCTTTTGACCCTAGGACCTGTAGCTTCCCAAATACCTGCGGCAGTACTCGCAGGAATTTTGATTACGGTAGGTATCAGTGTGATGGATTATAAAGGACTAAAGGCGATTCCAAGCCTGCCAAAAGATATTGAATTTGGCCCTATAAAATTAAGCTCCGAAGTAATTATTATGCTTATTGTAATGCTCCTATCTACTTTTTGGGACCTCATTTATGCGGTAGGAATAGGTCTAATAATAGCTTCCTTAATGTTTATGAAAAAAATGGGAGACCTTACGGCGGACCGTTCGGACGTCAAATCGTTGGAGAAGGAGCGAATATGGCCAGATGAAGAATCATTCCCAAAAAACCTTAGGGAGGAAGTATTCGTAAAGCATGTTAAAGGCCCTTTGTTTTTTGGCTCTACTAGTGATTTTCAAATTCTGGCGGAACAAATCCCAAAGACTGCGGCTACGGTAATTATAAGAATGGGGCGCATGCAATACATGGACCAATCGGGACTTTATGCACTAGAGGACGTTCTTATAGATTTGCGCAAGTCAAATATCACTGTACTTTTTGTCAATGTACTGAAACAACCAAGGTACATGATGGAACGGGTCGATATTATTCCGGACCTCATACCCGAAAAATATATTTTTAACAATTTCAATGATTGCTTAAACTGGGTCAAGAACAACACATACGGCAGAAAGACCCAATCCTAGTATATCAATATCATAAAACATTCAAATCAAAAGAGCTAAATAATAATGCCTGGTTTACTAAATGTTTTAAATTTGTCCTCTTAGATTTGAGCTATGATACAAACCCTTAGGGAACATATAGTAACCGTTAAAAATTTTACTGCGGACAATACCGATGCGGTAGAAGCCTTCCGTATTACCTATTTGGGCAAGAAAGGATTATTGAACGATTTTTTTTCCGAGTTTAAAAAGGTACCTAACGACCAAAAAAAGGAATTTGGGCAAACTATCAATGAATTGAAGCAGGCGGCAACCGATAAGGTAAACGATCTAAAGGCTGCCTTGGAAAACAATGTGGAGGAAAAGGGGATATATGGCGATTTGACAAGACCCGGAAATCCTATTGAACTGGGTGCAAGACACCCAATTTCTATCGTAAAGAACCAAATTATAGAGATATTTTCGCGCATCGGTTTCAATGTTTCCGAAGGTCCGGAAATTGAGGACGATTGGCACAATTTTACCGCCTTGAACCTACCGGAATACCACCCGGCAAGGGATATGCAGGATACGTTTTTCATACAGACCGATCCAGATATTTTATTGCGCACCCATACCTCATCTGTTCAGGTGCGCTATATGGAGAACAACCAACCTCCTATCCGAACCATATCTCCGGGCAGGGTCTACAGAAACGAGGCCATATCCGCACGTTCGCATTGCTTTTTTCATCAGGTAGAAGGCTTGTATATTGATAAAGATGTGTCCTTTGCAGATTTAAAACAGACCCTGCAATACTTTACCACGGAACTTTTTGGCAAGTCCAAAATTCGTCTTAGACCTTCTTATTTTCCGTTTACCGAGCCCAGTGCAGAAGTCGACGTGTATTGGGGTCTGGAAACGGAAACGGATTACAGAATGACCAAGGGTACCGGTTGGTTAGAGATTATGGGCTGCGGTATGGTAGACCCCAATGTCCTTAAAAACTGCAGTATAGACCCGGAAGAATATTCCGGTTTCGCCTTTGGTATGGGCATAGACCGTATTACATTACTGCTGCATCAAATTTCCGATATACGCCTGTTAAGCGAAAACGACATTCGCTTTCTAGAGCAATTTAAGAGCGCATTATAGTATTCGCTAGCAGCTAGTTTCCACAAGAAAAACTCCCCTCTTTATGAAAAAAGATATAGAGATACCCATTGCAAAAGATGTCTACGTAGCGCTGATTCATGAATGGAACGAGGAATTCTTGTCTAGGGACTGGAACGCATATGTGCTTAATGATAGGGATACGCCCATAGAAATGGCGATGGTCGTATCCAAAGGGTTTGATGCAGAACGGAAAACTTCTACCATGAGGCATGCCATTGGGGTTGTGGCAGCCAAATCCTTTGAAAAGATAGAGGAGGTGCAAGAAGACGTTCTCGCGCTTGACAATGAATTTTTTCTTACCTATTACGCAGACAATAAACTCTACGAAAAGCGTTTTATGTTCGAGAGCGGCAGTGCTGCCATTGCCAATTTGAAACCGATTCCGTTGATTGAAAAGGATGGGGTTTTAGCGAAATAAACGGTATTTTCTCAACAGTTGAAAATACAGAACTGCACTAACCAGGTAACTTGAAGGTTACAACAATTTCCAATCGTCCAAATTATTTCATTGGCCGCCAAAAAAACCATAGCTACATCTACAACTTAGCTTGATAACCAAGATCGCTTAAAACTATTTTTTTTGATTTTTTACAGGAAATAATTTCCTGAAATATGCGTCTTTAGTCCTGTGTTTCTATCATATATATCGTTATGCTTAGTTTTCTTTATGATAACCATAATCTTTTATTATACTTTAAATTAAAAATAACCCGCTACTGGGGTTATTTTTAATTACTTATAAACCATTAACATACAACTATGAGTCCATTTAAAAAACTAACGATACAGTTAGAAACCGAAACAGGAGAAATTCAAACTAGGGAAATAACACCTTTGGTAGAGAAAGTTCTCACCGCAAGTGAACAGGCGGCACTTACCCCTAACAGCGTAATAGAAAGCTTGAAAGAAGGAAACCAAAGGTTTGTGGAAGGAGAGCTTACCGCCCGCGACCACACGGAACAAATACGAAAGACGGTAGACGGGCAGTTTCCAAAGGCCGTTATCCTATCTTGTGTAGATAGCCGCGTACCGGTAGAGGATGTTTTTGATAAGGGTATCGGGGACATTTTTGTGGCCCGGGTAGCCGGTAATTTTGTAAACGAGGATATACTTGGAAGCATGGAATTTGGGTGCAAAGTTTCTGGCTCTAAAGTAATATTGGTATTGGGTCACGAGCATTGTGGAGCGGTAAAAGCTGCGGTAGACAACGTAAAACTTGGAAATATTACTGCCATGCTATCCAAGATAAGACCTGCGGTAGAATCTATCGCATATAATGGCGATAGAAGTTCTAAAAATGCAGAATTTGTACATATGGCCTGCGAGAGCAATATAAGAAAGGCTATTGGGGACATCAGGACCAATAGTCCTATTCTAAAGGAGATGGAAGATAAAGGGGAAATCAAGATTATCGGAGGAGTTTATGACATGGATACTGGGTACGTAGATTTTCTTTAAACCGAAGACCGTTATATGATCTCAAAGGAGTGCTCCTGTAAATCAACTATTTGGTTCAGGTAGCCTGTTGAGTTTTATTTATTTTGGTCTTAAAAAACGTTATACCAATCCTAACCCATACACATGTTCAAAAACATTTTCGATTTCAGTAATATCAAAGGAGATGTAACCGGCGGACTCGTTGCAGGCGTTGTTGCCCTTCCCTTAGCATTGGCCTTTGGCGTTCAATCTGGTCTAGGTGCTATTGCCGGACTTTATGGTGCTATTGCCGTGGGTATCTTGGCGGCACTATTCGGTGGTACTGCTACCCAAGCCAGTGGCCCAACGGGACCAATGACTGTGGTGTCGGCTGCTTTGGTCGCCAGTGCCATTGAGGCAGCTGGTAGTTTACAGGATGCCATGGGTATTATAGTACTCAGTTTTTTAATCGGCGGGGCATTGCAGATTGTTTTCGGATTCATAAACATTGCAGGCTACATCAAATACTTTCCATATCCCGTTATCTCGGGCTTTATGAGCGGTGTCGGTTTGATTATTATCATTCTTCAAATATTTCCTTTTGTAGGCTTGGATTCGGCAAAATCTACGCTTAAGGTAATGGCGGATTTACCGCGCTTGTTCAGTAATTTTAATTGGCAGTCCTTGGTTTTGGGAGTTATGACAGTGGTTATTTATTATCTGTTTCCTAAGATTAACAAAGCGGTTCCCAGTCCCTTGGTGGCATTGATCGTTGTTTCGGTTTTCGCTTATTTCATCCAATGGGATGTTCCCATTATTGGTGAGATTCCGTCAGGATTGCCTTCTTTACAATTGGATGGGTTATTCACTATTGATAGTAGTGCTTACTTTTTGGTTTTGGAATATGGTATGGTATTGGCAGTTTTGGGATCCATTGATTCATTGCTGACTTCTGTCATTGCCGATAATATGACCAAGACCAAACACAATAGTAACCGTGAACTCATAGGCCAGGGCATTGGTAATATGGTGGCGGCATTGATCGGCGGTATCCCCGGTGCAGGTGCAACAAAGGGAACCGTTGTAAATATCAACTCCGGGGGCAAAACCAGATTATCGGGGGTATTGCACGGTGCATTTTTATTGACTATTTTATTGGGCTTAAGTTCCTTGGCCGCTTATATTCCCTTGGCAGTTTTAGCGGGAATCTTAATCCCGATCGGATTTAAAATCGTTGACATGAAAGGGCTTCGGCATTTAAAAGTGGTACCGCGAGCAGATGCAGCCGTTCTTATTTTAGTGTTGCTTTGGACAACTTTCGGAAGTTTGATTCAAGCAGTAGGTATTGGGGTTACCCTTGCCGCCCTTTTGTTTATGAAACGAGCCAGCGATATTGGCGAGGAAGGCATGCAAGTAGGTACTTTAGCAGGATTTGACGGAGAAAGACCATGGGAAGATGAAACCGAATTCTTTGAGAAGTTTAAGGATGAAGTCTACATCAAGCATTTATATGGGCCTTTATTCTTTGGTTTTACCTCGCACTTTCAGGAGCAGGTAAAGAATATTGGGGGTAGTGTTAAAATACTTGTTATCCGTATGGATCGGGTGCCTTATGTAGATCAATCGGGAATTTATGCGCTTGAAAATGCTATTTTAGACTTGGCCTTAAGGGATATAGAGGTTGTTATTACGGGCTTACAAAAACAGCCTAAGGATTTACTGGCATCTATAGGTATTATTCCTAATCTGGTGCCTGAAAATCAAGTTTTTGATGATATAGAAGCGAGTTTCCAATGGGTTAGGGCCTATTTAAAGGGATTTGAGTGAAAATAAACCTGTAATTAAAAACAGTACATTTCAATTCACCTTATAGTTAGATTTACCGTTCGCTTTGCACAATACGCTATACCAGAAAAGCTACAAAGGAATAGATATTATGGATTCCTGTGAGTTCAACATAGGCTAAATTTGTTGAAATAATTGGACAAGCCTTTTTTTTGGTCGGCATCATTGCTATGATTACCTCCGAAACGACAAAACTAAAAGACCTCAAAATCTCCACAAGCCAAAACAGAATCCTAACTTTGTAGGGCTAAAATGGAGAACATAACGGACATACCACAACGAAAGATAATCCATGTAGATATGGATGCCTTTTACGCCTCCGTGGAGCAATTGGACAACCCCGACCTTAGGGGGAAACCTATTGCCGTGGGCGGAAGTTCGCAAAGAGGCGTTGTCGCGGCCGCGAGCTATGAGGCCAGAAAATTTGGTGTTCGCAGTGCCATGAGCAGTGTGTTGGCCAAATATAATTGCCCAGACCTTATTTTCGTAAATGCGCGGTTTGATAGGTACAAGGAAATCTCGCAAAAGATACGGTCCGTTTTCTTTGAATATACGGATTTGGTAGAACCCCTATCGTTGGACGAGGCTTATTTGGATGTAACCATCAATAAAAAAGGAAACCCGTCCGCAACTTTAATAGCCAAGGAAATACGCCAACGTATTTTTGAGGTAACCGGCCTTAATGCCTCGGCAGGTATTTCTATAAATAAATTCATTGCCAAGGTTGCGAGCGATGTGAACAAGCCCAACGGACAAAAAACCGTTAATCCAGAAGAGGTGCTACAATTTTTGGAGGACTTGGATATCCGAAAATTCTATGGTGTCGGGAAAGTTACGGCCGAAAAAATGTACCAACTGGGGATTTTCACCGGAAAGGATTTAAAAACAAAGGCGATCGAATTTTTGGGCGAGCACTTCGGGAAAAGCGGTGCGTATTATTATGATGTGGTGCGCGGTATTCATGAGAGCGAGGTAAAACCACATCGGATTCCAAAATCCGTTGGTGCGGAGCGCACGTTCAACAAAAACCTAAGTAGTGAAATCTTTATGTTGGAGCGCTTGGACCACATAGCCACAGAGCTGGAACGCCGTCTAAAAAAAGCGGATATAGCAGGTAAAACCATCACCCTAAAAATAAAATATAGCGACTTTACCCTTAATACCCGTAGCAAGACCCTTCCCTACTACATTGCCGACAAAGACCTTATTCTAGAAACGGCCAAAGAATTATTGTATCAAGAAGAACTTCAAAATTCCGTTCGTTTATTGGGTATTTCACTCGCCAATTTAAACACCGATAAAAAGGAAAAGTCCAAAGTGAGTCAAGAATCCATTTTGGTACAGCTCAAATTTGATTTTTAAGACAGGGAGCAACAGTAAAAGCCCCAGGAATTCCCGAGGCTTTTTAAGAGTTATCATTTTTTATCTAGAGAATAGTTGGGTAAAGTACAGGTCTCCTGTTTCATTTTTTCGTATACTTATCGCAGAATAGGTATAGTCCCCTTCTATATTAATTCTGTGCCCTTCGCTTTCCAACCAAGCTTCAAAAGCCTCTTCGATGGTATCGTAATCCTTGGCAACATTTTCCGAAACATTGGTAGCTCCCGTGTTCATAGCAATCTGTTCTGCTCGTTCCGCAAAATTATCATGGCTGGTAAGCCCTTCTTTTATCATATAGTTGGAATGCTTTACAGCATAATAATAGGAGGCTCCCTCAAAAGTAAGCTCATCTAAACCAATAGAAGTGCGATACTCGTTGATTATTTCAAATAGTGCTGCTTCTTGATCCGAATGAACAGCGGTGGACACTAGAAACACTTCATTTTGTGAATTGGAAACTTGTTCAAAATTTAGGGGTGTTAATTCTTGCTTGCTACAAGAATGAAAACAAAAGGAAACAAATAGGATACAGGTTAATTTAAGCTTCATTTTTCGGGGGACTTTAAAATTATTATGCCTCAAATGTACGGGCAGAAGAATCAAAAGACATTAGAACATCCTTAAGAGTACCTAAATTTTCGATGAGTGGTAGCATAATGTATTACAGGGGGTTATCGATTAAATACATCAATTTTTCATCGAAGAAATTAAGCCTTTAATACTATAAAGTACCGTTGGGCAAGTAAAAAAAACCATTTATCGGAAGGTGGAATAAAGAACCATCGACACAGGTAATCTTTATCTCGATAAAAGACTTTTGTAGCGTTGGGTAGGGCTATTCTTTGTAAAAGAGCTGGGTAAAATAAAAGTTGCCATTTTCATCCTTTTTTACACTTACCGCAGTGTGCGTAAAATCACCTTCCATGGTCTTTTTGTGGGTCGAGCTTTTGTACCAACCGTTAAAGGCTTCTTGGGCGGTGTCATAATCCTTTGCAACATTTTCCGCAACCATTTGCACCTCAACCTTAGAGGCAATACTAGAGGCACGTGAACTAAAGTTGTCGTGACTTAGACTTCCTTTCGTAATCATGTAGTCTGTGTGCTTGTTTGCATATTCGTATGCAATGTAACTGAATACTAAGGTGTTAGCCCCTAAATCAGATCTATAGGAATTCACTATGTCCAATACATCTTGTTCCAGTACGGTTACGTTTTCTGTTTCAATGTTAAGTGTATCCTCAATTGGTTCTGTTGTGCAGCCAATAATAAATACAGACAAAACAAGGACAGCGTGTTGCGCTCTCATTTTCATATAATGTTCTATTTGTAAGTAGGTCGCTCAACGCAGGGAAGTAGGTCTGTAAGACAGGGGTACTGTTGTGTTCTGTTGTAGATAGGGGTTATCTACTATGTAATATTAAATAAAATTGATGCTGGTACGATAAGAATCGTCCATTTTTCGATGAAAGGACAGAAAATCCGAAATTATTGCTTTTAATCCCTTTTTTATACCGTTCAACGACTAGGGAGTTTTTAGGATTTCGGTTATATCTTCCCTTAGTACTCTATCAAAGACCAGGGCACCTATATCTTTAATAGGTTGATAAAGTGCGGAAGCATTTTTGGTCTCATCCGAAACCAAACCAAGTGTACTGTTGGCCCTGTCAAAGAAAATCAAGATTGCGCCAACTATCAAAGCCACCTTAAGGGCGCCAAATACAGCTCCCGCTATTTTGTTCAAAAGTCCGAGCATGGCAATGTTGGCTACTTTAGTGAGTAATTTGCCGGCAAAGTGGACCGCTATCACAATGAGTATGAACGTGACTAGAAAAGCGGCGCTGTCTATATAGCGTTCTTCCCAGTTCATTTGTTGTGAAAGATATTCGCCCGCGATATAGGAAAAATGTATGGCTCCGTAAATACCGGCAATCAGGGCCACAATAGAGGCGAGCTCTATTAGGAGTCCGTTTTTAAGTCCTTTCCATAGTCCTAAAAGGAGCAATAGTCCTAAAATGATATCTAATAGTGCCATTTAAAAACAGTTTGGAACAAATATAGAACATTGATTAGTACCTTTACTTTTTTTAAAAAAGCGTACTAAATTTATTAGAAAAAATGTCCAGAGATACACAGTTAAAGGATAGATGGGAAGTTTTGGTTTCTAAATTATCGGTACAATTCGCGGACGGGGATGTTTTGGAACTGGATGCCATCATATATTTGGTAGGGGTGCAAGAATTGGGACAGTACCACAGAAAGTATAAGAAAGATGATAAGTTGGATTTGATGCATATTGCCATTTGTAGGCTTTTAGAACCTTATGGCTATTATGAATTCGATTTTTTTGATGAAGACGGATGGCCGCATTACACCATAAAGGAAGAGCTACCTCCTTTAAAGGCTGGGGAGCAATCTGTGCTTATGAAACAGGCGATTGTAGACTATTTTTTAGAGCGCGAGTTTATCAATTAGAACATGAACAAACGCTACTATGCGATACTCTTCACTTCTGCCAGAACTTTAGGTCATCAGGGATATGCCGAGATGCCCATAGAAATGGAGAACCTAACAGGAGCAATCCGTTTTTTTGGCATTGGAAGGTGCAAGTGAAGCTATGTGAATTACCATGAGCTATGGGGAACGTTTGGGTGCTAGCGTATAATGGAAGCAAAATGCCCAGCACATGCTTATCCAGTAACAGAAAAAGGAATGGCATCAACCCCACAGTGTGCGTATCTGCAAGGTAGGACGCGAGTATCAATTTTCTAAGGAACAGTATCCCTTTTTTTCTGCGGGCATTATTTTTTGCCAAACCTTATCGTCTTCGTGACAATTTCATTTTTGATTTGGCTTTTATTAAGCCTATATTTAGGTTCTTATCTTATATAACTATGTCAAAGAAATATATCGTTTCGTTAGATCAGGGCACTACAAGTTCCCGAGCCCTTCTTGTAGACGAACAAGGAAAGATTCAGGGAATGGTGCAGCAGGAGTTTAAACAGATTTTCCCAAAATCGGGATGGGTAGAGCATGATGCCAAAGAAATTCTTTCATCGCAATTAGGTGTTCTAGACCAATTGCTAAAGGAACAAAAGGTAAAAGCATCGGACATCAAGGCAATTGGTATTACCAACCAGCGGGAGACTACCGTAGTGTGGGACAAACATACAGGCGAACCTGTTTACAATGCTATCGTATGGCAAGATAAGCGTACTGCGGACATTTGCGAACATTTGAAAAGAGAAGGTCTTACCGAGCATGTAAAAAAAACGACCGGTCTGGTCATAGATTCCTACTTTTCCGCTACCAAGGTAAAATGGATATTGGACAACGTATCCGGCGCACGGGCCAAGGCCGAAAATGGGGACCTTTTAATGGGCACCATAGATACATGGCTGGTTTGGAACATGACCAATAAGGCGAAACACGTCACGGATTATACCAATGCCTCGCGAACCATGATTTACGATATCGTAAATTTGAAATGGGACAAACGTTTGTTGAAGGAACTGGAAATCCCCGAAGGGATGTTGCCGGAAGTACATCCCTCGGCCTATCATTTTGGGGATTATGAACTAGATGGCGTTAAAATCCCTATCGCAGGTATCGCAGGGGACCAACAGGCGGCATTGTTCGGGCAGGGCTGTTTTGAAAAGGGCATGGCAAAGAATACCTATGGCACGGGTTGCTTTATGTTAATGAATACAGGACAAGAACCACAATTTTCTAAAAACGGACTATTAACTACCATTGCGTACGGATTGGATGGAAAGGTCTATTACGCCTTGGAAGGGAGTGTTTTTATTGCGGGTGCGGCCATTCAATGGCTCAGGGACGGACTAGAAATCATAAAAGATGCAAAGGAAACCGAGGCCTTGGCCGATACTGTCCAAGGCGATAGCTCCGTTTATGTGGTGCCCGCTTTTGCAGGTCTGGGCGCTCCCCATTGGGACATGTATGCCCGCGGTGCCATTTTTGGTTTGACACGGGATACCGGAAGGGCACATATAGCGAAGGCGACCTTGGAATCTTTGGCCTACCAGACCAAGGACATTCTCAAGGCCATGGAATACGACTCGGGCCTGCAACTGCAAAATCTCCGGGTAGATGGCGGAGCTTGTGCGAACAATCATTTAATGCAGTTTCAGGCCGATATTTTGGATACCGAAGTACACCGCCCAGAAGTTATAGAATCTACCGCCATGGGCGCAGCTTTTTTGGCAGGGATTCAAGTAGGACTTTGGACACAGGCGGATATTGACCAAAACCGACCCATGAACCGTATTTTCAAACCTACGTTTGATCGGGTCAAAAGAAAGCGCCTTTACGCAAATTGGCAGAAGGCCGTGGAGCGCAGTAAGGCGTGGGAAGAAATCTAAATTGTTGTCGGCAAGAGAGCTAAAGATTTTGAGTATAAAGCGGACGGTTCAAGAAGAATAGTAGATCATATCGGTATAAGCCTTGCGTTTTTTTAGATAAAACTTAGGTAAAATGAAACAAGAATAAGCCTATCCCGAGCTATTTGAGAATTAAAACACTACGAGTATTCCTTAAAAATGAATAGATTAAAATAAAAAAATGGGGTCAATGAAAAAAAATTAAAAAGGAACGCCCCTCGAATTAAGTACATAAAAGCTATGAAAAATATTGAGTTTTCAAATTTAGAAAGAACAAAAACAATTGCTAAAATCGCCAAGGGACAATTTGATTTAGTGGTCATCGGCGGAGGAATAACGGGCGGGGGAATCGCTTTGGATGCCGCATCAAGAGGGCTAAAAGTCGCTTTGTTGGAAAAAAACGATTTTGCATCAGGTACCAGTAGCAAATCTACAAAACTCATCCATGGCGGACTTCGCTATTTAAAGCAGTTCGATTTTTGGTTGGTTAAGGAAGTAGGCTCGGAACGGGCCATTGTGCATAAATTGGCCCCACATCTGGTACTGCCGGAAAAGATGCTACTTCCATTGATAGAGAATGGATCCTACGGCAAGTGGCTTACCTCTATAGGTCTAAAAGTGTACGATATTTTGGCCCAGGTAACCGGCGATGACAAGCGTCAAATGCTAGAAAAGAAAGAGGCCTTAAAGTTAGAGCCCCTATTGCCCAAAAAGATTTTAAAAGGGGCCGGCTATTATGCGGAATATAGAACGGACGATGCACGGCTTACCATAGAAAACATAAAGACGAGTCTACAATTCGGGGCAACGGCTTTGAACTATGCCGCAGTTTCCAATTTTTTATATACCGATGAAAAAATATCGGGTGTTGTTGTTAAAGACGAGCTTTCCGGAGCATCCTTTTCTATTAATTGCAACTATGTAATAAGTGCCGCAGGGCCATGGGTAGATGAGCTTCGCAGTATTAATAATTCTAAAAAAGGAAAGCGGTTGCATCTTACCAAAGGGGTACATTTGGTATTCCCTTATGAGAAACTTCCGGTAAAACAATCCGTTTATTTCGATGTTCCGGACGGGCGCATGATGTTTGCCATTCCCCGCGGGAAAGTAACCTATGTGGGAACAACCGATACCAACTACAACAACGATAAGGACAATGTCCGCACCGATCTTGCAGATGCTATCTATTTGCTTTCTGCGGTAAACAATATGTTCCCTAAGATCAATCTGGAGATGAAGGATATCGTTTCCTCTTGGGCCGGTTTGCGACCTTTGATACACGAAGAAGGTAAATCCGCTTCCGAACTATCGCGTAAGGACGAGATTTTCACCTCCGATACCGGACTCATAAGTATCGCCGGCGGCAAACTTACCGGATATCGTAAAATGGCGGAGCGTGTTGTGGACCGAATTGCCAAAAAAATGGAGGAAGAATACAAAGCAGAGGTAAAACCCTGTACAACGGAGCATATACCACTTTGCGGGAACGAGTTTAAAAAATACAAGCAGGTAAAACAGTACATCTCCAATATTTATAAACGCATTAAAACAGATGGTTTTATAGAACATGACGCCTGGTTCTTGGTTACAAATTACGGAAAACAGACGGAAACCATTCTGGAGCTGTACCAAAAAAGAAAGGAAAAAGACAATCCTACCAAGTTGATTTTGGCAGAACTTCAATTTGGAATTGCGCACGAAATGGTGCAAGACCCCATGGATTTCTTTATCAGAAGAACAGGAAGGTTGTATTTTGATATTGATAGCGTGCGCACCTACATGGAGCCCGTCCTAAAAGAATTCAAAACTATCTTTAAAACGGATGACGCCAAAATTGGATCATGGAAAGAAGCCTTGCAAAAGGAATTAAAAGAGCATTCGGATTTTTCTATGGAGCGGGATTAATCCAACTCCTCCGTTAACTTTTTAAAGAGCTGCTTGGCATTTCCGTTCTTATAGAGAATTTCATACACCGTGTTTATAATCGGTGTTTTCGATTTTTTCTCTAGTTTCGCCATGAGTTCGTGAGCACTTTTGGTGGCGTAGTAGCCTTCCGCTACCATGCTCATTTCCATTTGTGCACTTTTAACGGTATAGCCTTTTCCGATCATGTTCCCGAACATTCGGTTACGGCTAAAGGTGGAGTAGCCCGTTACCAAGAGATCGCCCAAATAGGCGGAGTCGTTAATGTTGCGCTTCATTTTATGTACTTTTTTTATAAAACGCTTCATTTCACGTATTGCATTGCTCATCAATACACTTTGGAAGTTATCGCCATAGCCCAGTCCGTGCGCCATTCCGGCAGCAATGGCGTAAATATTTTTGAGCATGGCGGCATACTCCGCACCAATAATATCGTCGGAAATCTTGGTTTTTATGTAGTCGCTTTTTAAGGCATTGGCTACTAATTCCGCTTTTTCGGAATCGGCGCAGGCCAAGGTCAAATAGGAAAGTCGCTCCAAGGCTACTTCCTCTGCATGGCAAGGACCCGTAAGTACCCCAATATTCTGGAACGGAACGTCATATGTTCTATGGAAATGCTCCCCAACAATAAGTCCAGATTCCGGAACAATGCCCTTAATAGCGGAAAAGATGATTTTATCGGTAAAGGAAACGGTCAATTTTTCCAATTCGGTATTTAAAAAGGCGGAAGGGATGGCAAAAATGAGCACGTCATAGTTGCTTATGGTGCTGTTTATATCCGAGGACAAATCTAAAAGCGCTACTGGAAATTCCACCGAACTCAAATAGTTGGGATTGTGTCTATGGGTCTTAATATGGTCAGTGGCATCCGTATTGCGCATATACCATCCTACCCTATGACCATTACCGGTCAACATCTTCACAATGGCGGTTGCCCAGCTTCCGCCTCCTAAAACCGCAAATGTCTTTTCGTTCTTCATGGGTCAAAAATAGGGATTCAAAAGCACCGGGCAAACATAAGAATACTAAAGGCTGAAAATCAATAGGATATATATTTTGGCATGGTGCTTGTTTTGTATAAAGGGAATCAATAAAACCGTAGAACATGAAAACTACAAAACTACTTTTAGGAACTGCCCTTTTAGCAACGACCTTGGTATCCTGTTATACGGAAGTACTAATTCAGGATGACTTTATAGCCGAAAGCGCGTTTAACACCGATAAGGTCTTACAGTCCTACGACCTTTGGTATGTTGATATTAACGAAACCCGAGGTAACGGCGAAGTCCCTTTTTTACAACGCGCCTTTACCATCTCTTTTGATAGGGGCATCGTAATGGCCAATAACAATATTGTAGGGATAGGGAAAACCGGAGGCGGCTTGGGAATAGACGTCGGATATTACAGTACGCTGCGTGGCGTTGTGGAAATTGATCATGATGTAGACGGACTCTGGCTGTTGGAAGTATATGCCTTAGATAACAACACCATTGAATTGTTGGATGCAAGGAGCAATACATCCTACGTATTACGCGGATTTCAACGAAATAGATTCGATTACGATATGGTGTTCTATGATAACATCAACTATTTTATGCAGGAGTATGATGCATGGGAGAAATTCTATACTAGCGAAACTGGTGCCTTGAACGACTTTGATGCCGAAAACTTCTTACAGTTTTTACCCACGTTTTTTCGTTCTTCCATAGATGCTCCAGGTACTTCACTAGGTGCCTTACAATGGGATTTTGAAGGCGACTATCAAGTGTACGATATAGCTGGGGATGCCAGTTTAAAAACCCTGACCTTGGATTATGATTTTATGGGGAGCGATTATTTTGAGCTTTACGTCATCAATGACAATACCATAGAATTATACCATCCGGATAGTGGCACAGTATACGAATTTAGAGGCAGAGGATACCAACAGTATTTAAAATCTGGAAAAGGCACGGTGGAGATGAAAAGAACAAAATCGCACAACCCCATTATGGATGTAAAGCGAAAAAGAAAATAAGATTGTTTTTAGGTTGGTTGGAGATTGCCTTTGTCTATTTAGGCAAAGGCAATCTTATTTTCCACACTAACGTAACACTTTAAAATGTTCAAGTTTTATGTCGTCCAAGCCCTTGTCATCAAAGGGATATTCCAAATCATCTTGAATGTTGTACAGGGAAATAAGGATGAACTCCGTGAGCATCACTACAAAATATACCGCAAAATGGTTATACGTTTCCCCGATATTGAATATGACAGTTGGAGCATAAATAAGAGGAAAGGTATAGATAAACAGTTTGCAGTAGGCCTTTAAGCTTACTGGAGTCCTGTGTACGTGAATCCCGTTTAGATTGTCAATGGCTTCATGCAGTTCGCACAGGTATTTGAACAGTTTGTCCTTTAAGCCTTTTGGAATGCCATCACGATTATCTAAAATGAATCCATATACTTTATCAATTTCGGCGTCAAGGTAGGTAATGTTCCCTGCATGATTTTTTAAATGTATCAAGGTTTTATCCTCTATGTTTTGCATTAATATTTTGAGTTCGGCTTCCTCTTGCGCCAATAGGCCGCTGGTAGTAATAAAATAATAAAGTGTTTTCATGGCACTTCTGTATTGGCTCAGATGTTCCAACGCCTTTTCCCTCCTTCTAAAAGACCCTCTTATAGTAAACACAAGGGGGAAAATAATGGCGATACTCAATAAGGTTAAATCAACATTGAAAACGATGTTGAGCCTATAACACAGAAAAACGGCGGCAATTGCTATCGCCAGCGCCAGAAGTGTTTTAGAATTTAAGGAAGAGAGATAGAGTTTAATAATTTAATTTTTAATACTTTGCAAGTAAAGTTAACCGAAAATGGGAAAGAAACAAACAAAGCTAGGAATCCTAGGGCTATGTATTTTAATATCGCTCTCCTGTTTTGGTCAAAAAGAAAGTGAAAGTAAGAAAATTGATAAGATTTCAAAGTTGTTTGCTACAGCGGCCGTACTTCCTGTAACGATGTCCTATAGCAATAGGGATGTTAGAAAACAGACGAACGACAGCACCTATCTAGATTTTGACCTCGCCTATCGCGAAGCTACTGAAACCATGATAACATTACCGGTAAGTGTCAGGGCAAGGGGAAATTTTAGACGTAAAAACTGTTATTTTGTCCCCATTAAAATAAAAATCAAAAAAGAAGACGCGAAAGAAACCCTCTTTAAGGGGAATAAGGAATTAAAGCTAGTCCTACCCTGTTTAAAGGAAAACAATGCCGATGATAATGTCATCAAAGAGCTTTTGGCCTACAAACTTTATGAAGTCATTTCAAAATATCATTTTAAAACAAGATTATTGGATTTTAACCTGAACGAACCTAAAGGTAAAAATATAGAAGCGCATAATGTGCGCGCTTTTTTTATTGAAGATATTGATGAGTTGGAAGAACGTTTTGGTGCGAACAAGGTAAATAGGAACGTACACCCATTACAGCAAGATTCTTTATATGCCACAAGAAATGCCTTTTTCCAGTACATGATCGGAAACACCGATTTCTCTGTGGGATACCAACATAACCAAAAACTTTTGTTTGTCGATGGTTTTTACATCCCTATTCCCTATGATTTTGACATGTCCGGATTATGCGATGTCAGTTACTCCGTTGTTTCACAAATAGGAGGGGACATGTTGCCCATAGCATCGGTAACCGAGCGTTTGTACAGAGGTTTTAAGAGATTGGATGCGGTTACTATGGCAGTAAAAAATGAGTTTTTGGAAAACCAAGATAAAATGATGGCTGTCGTAGACGCCCATGAAGTTTATTTTGAGGAACCAAAGGAGTTTTTAAAAAGCAAAGCATACCTAACGGAGTTTTTCTATATCCTACAAAACCCCGTCAAGTTCAAAACTGAAATTTTGGATAAGGAAAGGGTAAAGTAACTTTTAGGGTCATATTATTTTTCAAACAGCTCTGCTAGTGCCTCCCCTTGGGATGCGCTGGGCAGAGGAATGTTTAAAAGCATGGATAGGGTTGGCGCGATGTCTATGGGATGAACGGTTCTTACGGATTCTCCTATAGGAATACCGGCACCCATCCAAAGCAATGGCACATGAGTATCGTAGGTATAACCTGAGCCATGAACGGTGCCGTTTACCGCTTCTACTTCAATATTCCCATTTGGATGTATAATAGTACCCGCGGTATAGCTGACCAGTACATCCCCAGACCTTTGTACATAGTATCCGTTCTGAATGGTTTTTCGCAGACCTTCTTCAAAGACCTTCGTTTTTAGGTCATCTGCCGTTAGGGCCAAGGATACCTCGGGTAAGGTCATTAAAAAATTCGCCGCCTCTTTCTCTATCAAAGGCATGGTTAATTTTTTTTCATCAACAGTTTCTTTGTTCAGGTATAAGTTATTTCCGTTTACCGCCAGTACCCAAGAGCCAATTCCATATTTGCCATCCAGGAATGCTTCCAATTGACGGGCATCGCTTGAGGTACGCGCAATGGCGGCATCGCCTTTATTTTCTTTTAGAAAGGATACATTTTGAATAGCTCCATGATCGGAAGTAAGAAATAGGGTATAGTTCCCTTTTCCAATAGCACCGTCCAAGACTGTGAACAGAGTTGCCAAATCCTTGTCCAGCCTCAAATAAATATCTTCCATTTCTACGGATTGAGGCCCAAAAGTATGTCCAACAACGTCGGGTACGGAATAGCTGATGTTCAGAAAATCGGTCTCTTCATCCAAACCTAACTTTTCTTCTTTTAAGGCGGCAATGGCAAATTCTGTTATGAGTGTATTTCCTTTTGGGGAAATCCACAACAATTGATATTCCGTGCCATTTTCCCTGTATTTCTCCCTCATGGCCTTAAAATCGTAAGGGAAGGTTGGACTAGGTTTTCCGCCTAGGGAGGGTTCAAAAGTGTTGTCGTCCGGTGCGCTGGCAACATAGGTTTCCACGGGATACAGGGTAGTCCAGGTCTCGTTTAAATAGGTGTTCGATTTTTCTTTTTCATTGAATTTTTTTACCCAATCGGGCACCTTTTTCATGTAAAAGCTACTACTTACAAAATAGCCCGGGCTAGATTCCCAGTCATGCCAATAGACGGCATCTGCAGTTTTTCCACCGGGTAGAATTGCTCCCCTGTCCTTTATGGAGATACTTACGACCTTGGCCTTATAGTTACTTGCCTGTTTTAACTCATCTGTTATGGTAGAGGACATTAATTTTTTTGGGGAAGCTCCAAAAGGATTGTCCAATGCGGAGCCTACAATCTTTTCTTCGCTATCCGAAACATTCCCTACCACTTCCTTGTTTTCCCTGTTGTACCAAGAATTCCCGATAATGCCGTGATAGGACGGTGTTGTGCCGGTATAAATAGAGGCATGGCCAGGGGCGGTTTCGGAAGGAATATAATTTATGTTGGTATTTTTAAAGTTAAAGCCTTCCCTGAGCAATCTTTTAAAACCGTCCTCGCCATATCTGCTTTGATATTTGTACAGATAATCCGCCCGCATTTGATCGATTATTATACCAACTACCAGTTTGGGTTTTTCCTGGGTTTGGGCGGTACTTTTAACTATAATGCCCAAGAGAGAAAGAAGAAAAATATAAAATAGTTTTTGCATAGGACTTTTTTTTGAGAGTCACAGGTTTTCTAATCTTACCAATTACCTACATGGGGCTGCTCGAGCAAGTAAGATAGGAAAAGAAAAGAACAAAACAGGATAAATGGATTTGGAACCTAAGGCAAAAAGAAAATAAGATTGTTTTTAGGTTGCTTTATCAATACCTGTTTTGAAGGTAACTTCGAGGCCAGTTTTTTTATAATTTTACTTATATCTGTTGCTTGCACAGCGTGCGTTAAATACTTGATGTTAAGATTTTGAAATTACGATGCAAACACAGCTAAAAAGGAATGAAGAAAATAATGGACATAAGTCAGCGTAGACCTGTTTGGATTGCCTTATCCAGTTTTATTTGGATACAGAATTACAATGGTACGAATTCAAACACATAGCTAAAGTAATGAATGAAAGTACCTATTCCTTTTCGGCAATAAAGAAAATGAACAGTTATGAGCTATTCACCGTGCTATAGACGAACCATATAAGTTTAGCTGGGGAATGGCCTGGGTTTGATGAGGAGTGGATGGTTAAAGCAATCTCTGAATCTCTTGAAAAACGAATCAAGCTAAACGACCTTAAGATGCAGCTTGCTTTCAGGATATTAAAAGGTAAGTTTAGCGATTATTGGGACAATGTGGAGGCTTATATAAGGGAAGAATAGTTTGTGTGCGTGTGTGAGTTTTGGACATTGTTTAATTTATCAAAAAATGGAAACAAAAAACCTTTCGTCCTACGTCCATATGTCCCAAGTCCAGTTTCAAGAACTATATTTCTACCAATAGAATTAATGGTAGAACCATTTCTGAAACTCAGGAGACATGTTTCCCCCGAAAACACGAAGGATTCTCCCCAACAATCTTCTTAAAACTCCTATTGAAATAGGAAAGACTCTCAAACCCACAGGCGAAACAGGTTTCACTCACATTTTTACCTTGTAGTAAAAAGCGTTTTGCCTGACTTACACGATACTGATTCAAAAATTGAATAAAAGTACTTCCCGTATTCTTTTTAAAATAACGGCAAAAGGCCGGCTTCGTCATGTTACAGAGGTCGGCCACTTCATCCAACGAAATTTTGCCTTGGTAACGTTCGTCTATAAATGCGTAGATGGCACGAAGGCGTTTTTGTTCTTTATCACTGTGCTTGTTCACAAAAGGAGTTTTGTGGAGCAGTTCAAACTCCTTGCTCGTAGATAGGCGTTTTAGAATGGTCATAACGCTCATAAAAAAGCCAAAGGGCTCCAAGGTGTGCAGTTCCTTTAATAGTGCCCCTACCTCTGTTTTTGTTGTGCCCTGGAATGCAATACCGTATTTCGCGAGTTCCAACAAGCGGTCTATTTGTTTTAACTCTGGCAGCGCATCCAGAATGTGTTCCTTGAAATTGGGTTTTATGTGGAGCACCTCTTTTCTGTAGTTTGTAGTAACGCCATGATCAAAATTCAGATGTGGAATATTACCGCCTATGAGTACGAGGTCGCTTCCTTCAAATTGAGAGATATGGTCTCCTACATGCCTTTTTGCGCTGGCACCTTCAATATATACTAGCTCTAGCTCCGGATGAAAATGCCAATAGAACAGATGGCTCAGTTTAGGGTCGTGGAGCAACCGGAACGGACTCTTGGATTCTGGAGTTATGGTCTCTAGGGCTACTTTCATTTTGGGATTATTTTGAAAATTTCTGCAGAGCAACAAAGCTGCTATAAAACAAAATTGATATCGATTCAAACAATAAAACATCAAATATATCAATATTGTTCAAATAATGATCAATATCAAGGAAGTTTATCGCTGGGTTGATTTCTAGATTTGTAATGCTAGTTTCAGTAACTCTTAAAAAAAAGTATCATGCAGAAATCAAACTATAAAATAGACATGGCAAACAAAGGTCATGTCGATATTCCGGGAAATCCTTCTACGGCAACAAGCAGTCAACAACGCTTGAACGACGGGTCAGGAGATTGGGCTTTAAAAGTTTTGAGTACCGCCGATTGGGATTTCTGGAGGCACAACGGATACATTGTTATAAAGAATGCCGTACCTAAAGTACAAGCCAAAAAAACATCCGATTTTATATGGGAGTTTGATGAGAAAGACAGAAACGATAGGGCAACATGGTACGCACCACCGCGAGCAGAAATGCAAATGAAGGAATTAACTGGCACGGGTATGGTAGAGGTGTACAACCACCAGCTACTCTGGGACAACCGACAAACACAACGGGTCTATGATGTCTTTGCCGATGTATGGGGAACCGACAAACTTTGGGTAACCATAGATAGGGCGAACCTTAATTTTCCATTGCAAGAAGGAGTAAAAAAGAAAGGTTTTATCCATTGGGACTATGATCCTGAAACGCGGCCTCAAAACGTGCAAGGCGTGCTGGCCCTAGAAGACCAAACCGATGAAAACATGGGCGGCTTTCAATGTATTCCATGGTTGTACCGCAATTATGACACTTGGAAAAAAACACAGCCCGAAGACCGAAATCGGTTTCTTCCGGATGTTTCCGGTTTAGAAGAACGTCTAGTAAAAGTAAAGATGGAAGCAGGTGATTTGCTTATATTCAATAGTTTACAGCCGCACGGCATACGACCCAACATATCCAAGGACAAAGTCCGCGTGGCACAATATATTTCTATGATGCCGGCCGAGGAGGACAATGAAGCCCTAAAGAACTGGCGTGTTAATTCATGGAAAAATAGAATAGCTCCGGAAGGCTATGCCTTCCCGGGCGACCCAAGAAATTGGGAGAAGACGAAATACGGTACTGCAAAATTAAGCCTTTTGGGAGAGAGATTATTGGGGTCAAAGGCGTGGTAAAATCCTGGTTTATTGTGGTGCTGTACCCTTTTGAAAATTTTGTCATTAGGCTTGATGAATAGCAATTCAAGATAAAATAATATTCCGCTGTGCTTTTCAGGTTTTGAGTACCCCTCCAAAATTATCAAAAGAGGTTATTAGGTATGTTGATTTTCAATCATCTACATTTTAGCCTTACGTCCTATGTTCAATAGCGCAGCGGTCTCACGTCTTTATCCGAGCACTATTAGTGCTAAATCGTTAATAATCACCGGCTTTCTGGCATAGTCGTCAAATAGCACTACTTTTGCGCCCTCTAAATCATAAGGTTTGCGCAAGTATTTTAATTTATTCGATTTCAAACAAAAGGTAGATTATAAAACGGAAATACTTTCCGGACTAACCGTGGCACTTGCTCTGGTTCCAGAAGCGATTGCCTTCGCCCTGATTCCAGGCTTTTCGCCCTTAACCGGACTGTATGCCGCTTTTATTTTGTCACTTGTAACTTCTATTTTAGGAGGTCGCCCCGGTATGATTTCCGGCGCAACGGGTGCGGTTGCCGTTATCTTCGTGGGTTTGATATTGGAATTGAAACGCAACTTCCCTGGTATTGAACCAGAAACCATCCTCAACTATGTTTTTGCCACGGTTATTCTTGCAGGAGTACTTCAAATACTGGCCGGTGTCCTGCGTTTGGGCAAATTTATACGCCTAGTGCCGCATCCCGTAATGTTCGGTTTTGTAAACGGATTGGCCATTATCATCTTTATGGCTCAGTTTCCCAATTTTTATCAAAAAGGGACGGGGGATTTATTGAGCGGTAGTGCCATGTACATCATGTTGGGACTGACCCTCTTGACCATGTTGATTATTTGGGGACTCCCCAAACTTACCAAGGCAATCCCGTCTTCCTTAGTGGCTATCGTTGTGGTTTCTGCTATCGTTATAGGTTTTAGCGTAGATACCCTTACCGTGGCGGATACGATGCGTGAGGGCGAAACCATTAAAGGTGGGTTTCCACCATTATCCATTCCGCAATTGCCGTTTACCTGGGAGACCTTTAAAATTATTATTCCCTATGCAGGAATCGTTGCTGGGGTCGGACTTATAGAAAGCCTACTGACTTTAAATATTATAGATGAAATTACCGATACCCGCGGAAGTGGGAATAGGGAATGTGTAGCGCAAGGAACGGCCAATATTCTTTCCGGGTTCTTGTCCGGTATGGGCGGTTGTGCCATGATCGGGCAGAGTTTGATCAATACGTCTTCGGGTGCGCGGGCACGATTGTCCGGAATAACGGCGGCTATAATGCTCTTGGTATTCATCATGTTCGGTTCTAGCCTTATAGAACAGTTGCCTATGGCGGCATTGGTGGGTTTAATGTTCATGGTGGCAATCGGTACTTTTGAGTGGGCCAGTTTTAAGACCTTTGGTAAAATGCCAAAATCCGATGTGGTGGTTATGGTTCTCGTTACTTTGATTACGGCCATTACACATAACCTTGCCGTTGCTGTATTGTTGGGCGTTATTATTTCCGCCTTGGCTTATTCTTGGGAAAATGCAAAACGTATACGTGCCAGAAAGTATATTGATGAAAATGGCGTAAAACATTACGAAATCTATGGGCCTTTATTTTTTGGTTCTACCGCACTTTTTACCGAAAAGTTTGATGTACCTAACGATCCAGATGAGGTCATTATCGATTTTAAGGAAAGTCGCGTTGCGGACATGTCCGGCATAGAGGCCCTGAACAAGATTACGGAACGCTATGCCAAGTTGGGTAAAAAAGTGCATTTACGCCACTTGAGCAAGGATTGCATTCGTTTGTTGGCAAGTGCCGAAGATATTATAGACGTAAATGTTATCGAAGACCCTACATATAAGGTAATGGTGGATAAGCTATAAGGATGGCAGGGAAGAATTAGTGCAGGGTTGCACTTAAGCAAGGAACCAATAATACACGCCTAAAAGACCCATTAGTACTCCTAAAAAAGCCAAAGCATAGGCATAGAGCTCTTTTTTCTATCGGCTCGGGCTTGGGTACGGATTTTATCCTTGAGTTTTTTCTGTTCAAAGGCGGTCAGTTGTTTAAAACTTACCGGTGTGTCGCCTACATAACCTTCATATTCTTTTCTAGCATCTTTAAAACCTCGGTGTTTTTTTAGTAAACCCCTGTTGGCTTTTACTATTTTGGTTCGGTGCGAAGAAAAACCAATAGGCTTCTTTTACCTTATTAGTGGTACAAAATGTTTAATTGTTATGTTTGCTATGATGACATTCGAGAAAATTGTTCCTATTTTAGAAGTTGAATTATAACGTTATGAACAAAAATAAATGGCTAGGAATCGCCTTAAGTTACCTAATTTTAAATGGCCTCAACAGTTGTAAAATGGAAAACGCCCAAAATACATACCCCTTGTTCGTAGGTACCTATACCGATAACGGGAGTGATGGTATTTACCGATATACGTTCAACACCCAAACAGGAGAACTAACGGATAAAGTATTGGCCGCTGCTACTAAAAACCCATCTTTTATAAAAATAACACCAAATAAGGAGTACATGTACGCGGTTAGCGAAACCAATACCGGTATAGGCGGAAGTGGCGCGGTAACGGCTTTTAAGATTGATGATGCACAATTAACGGCCTTGAACACGGTGTCCAGTTTTGGTGCGGGTCCTTGCCATATCGGAATTTCGGAAGATGGTGCTATGGTGGCCGTTTCTAATTATTCGGGCGGTACGGTTAGTGTTTTTAAGACCGATGCAGATGGTAGATTGATTACCCCGCAGGTCATAGACCATACCCTTTTGGACAGCACTAAGACTTCACACGCGCATTCTGCCCTGTTTTCCAAGGGTAAGCTTTTTGTGGCCGATTTAGGCTTGGATATGGTAAGCGTCTATCCATTTTTGGACGGAGGAATAGATACAGCCGAAGCGCAAGTCCTCCCTTTACCAGAGAAAGCAGGACCAAGACATTTTATATTCAGTGCCAACGACGCTTTTCTATACGTCATCAACGAACTGAACTCCACAATATCTGTTTTTAAAAGTACCGAAGATGGTGCTTACAATCTTTTGGAAACAAAATCTACCCTTGCGGAAGATTTTAAGGGTGATAGTTATTGTGCCGATATCCGCTTGTCGCCAGATGGTAAATTCCTGTATGGTTCCAATAGAGGAGAAAATACCGTTGTAATCTTTGGAGTAGATGAGGCCACCGGAAAATTGTCCCTAATAGGAAGGGAAGACGTTCGGGGAGATTGGCCGCGTAATTTTAATATAGACCCTAGCGGTAACTTTTTATTGGTAGCAAATCAGCGCAGTAACAATATAACGGTCTATAAACGGGATAAGGAAAACGGGACTTTGACCTTTGTTAACGAAGAGGAACTTTCCAGTCCTGTGTGTTTGGAGTTTTTGGAGTGAAAGGACGTATCTCCATTTTTTTCAGTGGGATATCTTAGGGCTAATACCTTGGCTTTTTTTTACTGAAGTGCGCATATACAACAACTGCAAGATGTTAGTACTGTAGTATCTAGGTATTTGGGATAACCTGCTTAAAGTGGTATGTTATCTTTGCTTTTTTGGTAAATTGTGTCGGTTAATTAATTGACGGCAAGCAAAAAATCACAATAGTTGAGAGCTATAATGAAGCTGTAAATTTGGATGGACATGAAAAATACAGATAAAAGAAGTCCAGAGAATGCTTATCGATTGTTTGAAACGGGAGATATCGAAAATATGGAAGTTGGTACTACCAAAGGTTTACAACAAATACACAACTATCTCTTTGACAATTTGTATGACTTTGCAGGATTATTTCGGACTAAAAACATATCAAAATGAGGTTTCAGGTTTGCAAATGCCATGTATCTAAATGAGATATTAGTGAAAATTGAACAAATGCCAGAAAAAAAGGTTGAGCAAATTGTTTCTAAATATGTAGAAATGAATATCGCCCACCCCTTTTTGGAAGGAAACGGCAGAACTATTCGGATATAGCTTGATATAATTTTAAAGAAAAGAACACAAAATGTTGTGAATTGGCAGTACGTTGATAAGACATTATATCTGCAAGCTATGGAAAGAAGTCCGGTCCATGAGTTGGAAATAAAGACATTGCTTTCAACCAACTTGACCAAAGAAATTGACAGTAGAGAAGTTATCTTAAAGGGTATAGAGCAATCATATTATTATGAAGGTTATGAAAAAGAGGATAGCGAATAATAATTAGCTATTCAAATTAGCAAGCGGAAAGTGTGCCTGATGGCCATAACTAAGTACGGCGCTCCGATAGGCTGGCGCTATATGACCTCTTAACTGATCCAGGATTTGAGGATAATCGGGAATGTGGGAAGTTCGAGACAATCTTGGCGATTGGCCGCGTAATTTCTGCTAATTGAGAATTACGAAAACGAACATTATCAGATCGAAGCGCCAGACCCAATCGAAGCGATAAAAATTAGAATGGAGGAATTGAATATGCAGCAAAAGGATTTGGTTGGAATAATAGGTGGAAAAAGCCGAGTATCGGAAATTCTAAACCGAAAGAAAAGATTGACAGTCGATATGATAAGAGACTTAGAACGAACACTTCAAATTTCAGCTTCGGTTTTGGTCAATAATTATGAACTTGCGCCGGAATAATAGAGGGGATTGGCTATAACAAATTGGATAAAAAGTTATCCCCAAAGGATCTGGAGCAAAAACTTTGGCTAAGGGCTCAAACGGAAAGGTGGTCGCTTATCAGCTGCCCTGGTTAATATAGTAAACATATGTAAAAAGAAAGTTATGAAATATTTGGTATTTGGTATTTCAATAGCATTCATTTCTTGGATGGTTGGAATGATCTTGAATGAACTAATAAAAAAAGAATCGTATTACATCAACTTATCCAATCTAAAATTATATAAAGAGTGAAAATCTGAATAAAATAATAGGGCTTAGATACTTTAAATGGATTGTGAAGAATACTTTTTTTAAATTTTTCAACCAGAAACTTAAGGTAAAAAATAAAATATCAGAATTGAGTGAATTACGAAAAGAAATGACTTTGTCCGAAATAAGTCATTTAATCGGATTTGCATTCATGACAGTTATAGCATTAGATCAGAGCATATCAGACAACTATTTATTCGGATTGGCCATAATGATAGTTAATATCCTAATGAACTTGTATCCTTCATTATTGCAACAGGAAAACAAAAGAAGAATAGACAAACTGATTGCAAAAAACTAAGTACTCTTGAAATCGGTACGACTCGGCATACATACTCCTAACTAGTGGGGTTGAACTACAGCTGTCGTGTAGATTGCTTTGTTTCCTATGTAGATTGGGTATAATCTTGTGAATTTCTTTAGCTCGGTTTCCTAGTTAACGTGTCCGGATATGTCCCAGTTCCGCTACTGCAATCAACCCAACCCATCAAAAAAAGACACCGCCCTACGTTCGGTATACGTAAAATTATCGGTACCATAAAATCCCACGTGACCACCGTATTTAGGAATTTCTAAATATACATGTTTGCTTTGCTTTGCTTCTGTAATTGGGTAACAAGCTTCGCCCAAAAAGGAATCGTTTTGGGCATTTATAATTAATGAAGGTATATTTATGCTGGGCAAAAACTGCCGAGAGCTACATTGCGTATAATAGTCCATGGCATCGGTAAAACCATGTGCCCTGCTGGTGTACACATCGTCAAAATCCTTTAAGGTTTTAATTTTTTGAATATCCGCATCGATAATTTTGGAAGGAAACAGTTCTTGTTTCGATCTCAATTTTCCAATAAGATTTTTTTTGAATCGCGAAGCATAGGCCACATTTTTAAAGGAGAGTAGTTGGTGTAAGGAGTTATCTAACCGGCAGGGTACGGAAACAGCTACTGCCCCTTTAAGTTGGGAAGGGATGGCATTGCCTTCGCCCAAGTATTTTAGCAATAGATTGCCGCCAAGACTAAAACCTTTTAGATAGATTTCGGAGTAGTCTTTTTGCTCTAAAATATGTTCCAGCACCGCTTTCAAATCTTCCGTTGCCCCGGAATGGTAGGAACGGTAGTTAGTATTAGGCTCTCCGCTGCAACCTCTTAGGTTTATGGCACAAATATCGTAACCATTGTTGCTTAGGGCTTTTGCTGCGCCTTGTATATAGGCGCGCTGTGCATTGCCTTCCAGACCATGTAATAAAATTGTTACTTTTTTAGAAGGTTGTAAAGAAAAGCTCCAATCCAGATCCAAAAAATCGCCATCTGGCAAATGGATTCGTTCCCGCTTTTGGCTCAGGTCTTTTACTTCTCGCAAAAGTCCGGCATAGATGGTAGCCAAATGACTATTTTTATAAAAGTAGGGCGGATTATAGTTAGAGCTTATAAGGGGCATTTTGGTATTATTTTTTTCACACAAAAAACATCAAATTAGTTTTGTCTGAGGATATAAATCGAACAATTTAAAAGCTAAAAGCTAAAAGCTAAAAGCTAAAAGCTAAAAGCTAAAAGCTAAAAGCTAAAAGCCTCAAAAATGTCACACTGAGCGCAGTGGAAGTGCAAACCTTAAACCAAGACCAGTTTTTGAACTTGAACTTATATTTGAGTTTATATTTGAGTTCGAACTTGACACTTGAGCTTGAACTTAATTTTTAGGATACGTCTCCAGCAGCTTCGTCTGCTCTTCTATAGCCGTTTTAAATTCTGTTTTTAAGTTGTCTACAAGCTCCGCTACGGGTAGGCTATTATCTATAAGTGCGGAACCTTGGCCAGCGGACCAGATGGTTTTCCAAGCCTTGGCCTCGGTATCCAATTCTTTCCCAAAATCTATTTTCGTGTCTTTTTTAAGGTCATCTTCTGTAATCCCCGCAGCCTTTAAACTGGCTCCTAAAAAGTTCGCGTGTACGCCGGATATAGAGGCTGTATAGACAACATCGCTGGCACCGGCATCAATAATCATTTGGCGGTATTCCGGTGTGGCCTTACTTTCTTCCGTATTTATAAAACGCGTGCCCATATAGGCCAGGTCAGCTCCCATTTGCATGGCGGAAGCAATATCCCGCCCAGTACTAATGCATCCGGATAGGATAATGGTCTTGTGAAAGAATTTCTTTATTTCGGCCACCAAGGTCATAGGGTTTATGGTGCCTGCATGTCCGCCAGCGCCTGCTGCAACTAGTATGAGGCCGTCTACACCGGCCTCCGCCGCCTTTTCCGCATGCCTCTTTTTAATGATATCGTGAAATACGAGTCCGCCGTAACTATGTATCGCATCCACCACCATGGAGACCGCGCCCAAAGAGGTAATGATAATAGGGACTTTATGTTTTATGCAAAGTTTTACATCTGCTTCCAATCTAGGATTGGTAGGATGTACGATGAGGTTTACACCATAGGGAGCTACCTTTTTTCCTGTTTCCTCCTCAAATTTTTCGAGTTCCGTCTTTATTTCTATCAACCATTCTTCAAAACCTTCGCTAGTGCGTTGGTTCAATGCGGGAAAGGTGCCTACGATTCCGTTTTTACAGCATTCGATGACCAGTTTTGGACCCGAGATCAAAAACATAGGGGCTGCAATAACAGGCAAGGAAAGTTCTTTTATAAAGGAGGGTTTTGTGGACATACCGTTTTGATTTAATTAGGAATAGAAAAAGGAAAAGTAAGCTAACTAATTACTTATTGTTCAAAACTATACTATTTTTACGAGGTATTATGCGTGCATAGTAAAAAATTAAAGGAATGTACTTAAAGGAATTTGAAATTAGATGGAGCGATGTGGATGCGAATCGACATTTGGCCAACTCGGCCTATCTCAACTATATGGGCCATACCCGCATGACCTTTTTAATGGAAATGGGGTTTGACCAAAAAACCATGGCCGAGCAGAATATAGGCCCCGTGGTGTTTTATGAGCATATCTATTATTTTACGGAAGTATTTCCTGGCCGCCCTGTGCGGGTTTCTATGGAGATTATGGGCCTGAGCGAGGACGCCCGGTTTTTTGAGTTCCATCATAATTTCTACAATCATAAAGGAGAGAATTTTGCACATTGCGAAATGATGGGGTGCTGGATCGATTTGAAGACCCGTAAACTTACCGGCCTTACCGATGTTTTTTTGAGGCGATTTGCAGCTATGGAAAAGGGTGATGGCTATAGAATACTGACCAAAGCCGATACGCGTAAGTTTACCAAAACACCAAAGCATCTTGAAAGCTAGCAACATCCACCATATATTTTCTATATTTAGCGAATGAAGGACGTTGGAACGCTATCTGTACAAGCTACATACGAAAAGATAAGAAGTATGATCGCTTCCAAGGAACTCGCCGGTGGTGATCTCATTGAGTATGCCTCATTGTCCAAACAACTTCATGTAGGTGAAAAAACCTTGAAAAAAGTGTTAAAGCTTTTACAGACAGATTGCTTGTTAATAGCGGTTCCGGAAGAAGGTTTAGTGGTCAGGAATTTTTCGTACACGGATATCTTGGAGGTTTTTGATTGTAGGATAGCCCTAGAGACTATGGCAGTGGAACAGTTTGCCCTAATTGCGCCCCAATCCAGAATTGACGACCTGCGGAATTTACTGGTGCCCTTTGAGAAAGGCCCTCTGAGCGCAAGGGTTTTTCAGAAAATAAATTTCCACTTTCATGATATAATATTGGCCAATTGCGGCAATAGATACCTCTACGAACTTTTTGATAAGGGAAATCTTTGGTTGTGTATGGAGGTCATCGGATTACGCAGACCGTTAAAAGATATCTTGCAAGAGCACTTGGATATGGTTTCTGCAATACATCAAAGAGATGCATCCAAGGCTGTAGTATTAATGCAGAAACATCTCAATAATTCAAAACAAGCCTTTAGCGATTAAGATGTCTCTCCTGCCCTTGTAGATTTTTTACTTGCTAAATACACTCCTAAAAGTACAAAACAGGCAGCAACGATTTTAACGGTTGTTAAACGGTCTTGCCCTGTGCCAATCGCATAGGCTATGCCTACCAAAGGTTGCACATAGACAAAAGCACTTAGCGTGGAGGCTTTTAGCTGGGTTAGTGCAAATATGTTAAACAAATAGGTGCAGAAGGTTGTTCCGACAATGACGAAGGCAATGCGCCATAAGGCTTCCATAGGTAATGTTGTCCAAGCAATTTCCGTAAATTCTTGGTAGCCAAAAGGCAAACAGATAAGGATTCCCAGCGTAAACAACCACTTCATAAAGGTAAACGGATGATATTTGGCGATCAAGGTCTTGGCCACGATCAAATACGAACCATAAAACACCGAATTGGCTAAAATAAGGAAATTTCCCAAGGGTATATTCGGAGCGTCTTGCCGTAATTCCGAACCAAAAAGAATGAGTCCCAGTGCCCCCACAAGGCCAATTCCAATGCCAATTATTTTGCGACCCCTAATTTTTTCCTTGATTACTATGGCCGATAAAATTAGGACAATAATGGGTGTTGTGGTAATTAGGACGGCACTGTTAATAGGTGTGGAAAGCGAAAGTCCTTTAAAGAAAACCAGCATGTTGAAACCCATGCCCAAAAGCGCACAAAGACCCATTCTTAGATAGTCCCTTTTGTGTATCTTTTCTTTTGGGCCAAAAAAGGAGGCAAGCCAAAACAATATTGCCGCACCAAGAACCCTTAGAATAATAAATCCTAAAGGCTGTACATAATGGGGCATAACCTCTTTAGCAATGGTATGGTTTAGGCCGTAGATGGTTGTAGCACCTATGGCCGCAAAAATGGCAAGGGTTCTTTTATTCACGAATGAATGGCTTCTTTGGCCTCGGCAACTGTTTTTTTGCTATTGCCTATAAAAATAGAATCATTAAACAGAATAACCGGTCGTTTTAAAAAGGTATACTGCTCTAGAATACCATTTTTATAGTCAGCTTCTTCCAAGGTTTGTTCATGCAGTCCACGTTGCCTAAAAAGCATCGCTCTCTTGCTGAAAAGTGATTCGTAACTATCCGTTAGTGCGCGCATTTCCTCCAGTTGCCCAGGGGTAATGGGCTCGGCCTTAATGTCCTGCAGGGTAAACCCTTCCAAAGGTTGGAGCTCCTTTATAATGCGTTGGCAGGTAGAGCAAGTACCAAGATGGTATATTTTCTTCATTTCAATCTTTAAAATTATTGTAGTAGGGGAAACTTTATTATATCTGTACCATTAACCTTAATGATACGGGTCAAACGCAAACGCAATACCTTGTTTTTTAGATTTTGGATATTTTTGAAATAGCGCAAAAAAATTATTTTCAATTAGTTACAATTTGGTCTTTCGTCTTATGTCTAATAGCGCAGCCGTCTCTTGCCTTTGACCGGACAAGAGTGCTTAAAAATATCGATGGTGCAAAGAAACCTAAATAATAGTATTTGTGCTATTTTTAGCATTCATTTAAATGATACACTTTGAAGAACGAACTGGAAATTACCCTACAGAACAGAAAGAATCTATTAGCTATTTTGGAGTCAACCCCAAAAGAGGACCTATTAAAAATACCACAAGGATTCCGTAATAATATCTGGTGGAACATTGCCCATGTGGTAGTAACCCAGCAAATTTTGACTTATAAATTTAGTGGTTTGCCTATGCGCGTTTCAGACGGCCTAGTGGATAAATTCATGAAGGGTACAGTCCCGGATGGCACGGCCACAGATGCCGAAATAAAACAGATAACGGAGGTCTTGGTGTCAACTATAGAACGGACAAAGGAGGATTATGCAGCCGGACTTTTTAAGGATTTTAAACCCTATACTACAAGTGCCAAGGTAACTTTGACCGATGTTTCCTATGCCATCAGCTTTAATAACTTTCATGAAGGCATACACCTAGGGTCTATTTTTGCCCTGAGAAAAATGCTGTATGTTTAGTAGTAGAACACTGTTTTAAATTCAGACATTTCGGTAGCACAATATCGAATTTTTAGCAGTGACTTGAACTAATCCCGCTTTGGCATTGGGATAATTCGGAACTAATTCCTCGAAGCTTGCAGAGATAATTTAGAAACCTTTTTTCTTTAGAATGCGTGTTGGCATATACCTAGGATTTTACTTTTGTTCTGGAACATACACCAAATAGTCCTGTAGCTCTGAGTAGGGGATATGCAGCACAATAGGGCCATCGGCATAGGAGGCAATTTCATACTGTTCATAAAAAAGCTGAATGCCTTCTTGTGTATGTCCAATGTTTTGGGGCAGGTAAAAGGCGTTTGGCTCGAACATAAAACCAGTACTGTTTATATCGCCTTGAGCGGGAATCTTTTCCTGTAACCTAAATTTGGTTTCGGCAAAGTCCTGAAAATCGGCCAGATTTTTAAAAAGGTCTTCGTTGTCCAGTTCTACTGCTTTCAGTTTGTCAAAATTTAAGAAGTGAGCTGTACTATAGCCATGGGCTCCACCTGTAAATAAATAGGAATCCAGTTGTATGGTCAGTATGTTTTTATCCTCGTATGCCAGTGTTCCGGTAAGTTCGGCTTCCCAAGGCGTGGCTTCTTCCGCAAAACGGCTCTTTAAGTCGGTGTAGCCGTTTGTAAAGGATGTAATCGCACTTTCAATATTCGTAGCCTCGGAGTCGTCATTAAAGTTGAGCAGGAAGATGATTTCCTCTTTTAGGGCGTTGTTTATGATGCTATCTATCTTGGCTTCTTCCAGGGCTTTTGGAATCGTAATGTTAATCACCGGACAACCTGCACAGGCATCGGCAGAGTAGGTAACAGGTTCAAAAGTAAGCTTATAGTCTTTTTTTTGACAGCTGATGGAGAGCAGGACTAAAAAGAGGCAATGGATTCGGGTTTTCATGGGATACGTTATAATAGGCAAAAATACACCTTCATTGTATTCTCCAAAAGATAACGATACATTTGTAGGAACAATTTTTATTATGGGCGATAAAGGCTTAAAATTCAACACCAAAACAATACACGGAGGCCAACAACCGGATAAAGCGTATGGTTCTGTAATACCACCAATATATCAGACCTCTACGTACGCCCAAACCACACCGGGAGGGCACATGGGCTACGCATATTCCAGAAGTGCCAATCCTACCCGTACGGCATTGGAGAATTCCTTGGCCAGTATTGAAAATGGTACTTACGGACTGGCATTTGGCAGCGGTCTGGCGGCCATAGATGCCGTGATAAAATTATTGGTTCCAGGGGACGAAGTGGTTACGACCAATGATCTTTACGGAGGAAGTTACCGTCTCTTCAAACAGATTTTTGAAAAGTTCGGGATTGTCTTTCATTTCATCGGGATGCAGAACGCAGCTAAAATTGAGGACTATATCAATACTAACACAAAGCTTATCTGGATAGAAACGCCGACCAATCCTATGATGAACATCATAGACATTAAAGCAGTTTCCCATTTGGCTAAAAAGCACGCGGTACTGTTGGCGGTTGATAATACTTTTGCCACGCCCTATTTACAGACGCCGCTAGATTTAGGTGCGGATATTGTAATGCACTCCGCTACCAAATATCTTGGTGGGCACTCGGATGTTGTGGTCGGGGCCTTGGTCGTAAAGGATAAGGAACTGGCGAACAAACTTTACTTTATACAGAATGCCAGCGGTGCTATTTGTGGACCTATGGATAGTTTTTTGGTCTTACGAGGTATAAAAACTTTGCATGTACGCATGCAACGCCATTGCGAGAACGGGAGAGCTATTGCGGAATATTTGGCCTCGAACCCAAAAATAGAAAAAGTCTACTGGCCCGGTTTTGAAGACCATCCAAACCACAGTATTGCCAAAAGCCAGATGAAGGATTTTGGTGGTATGATTTCTTTTGTGACCAAAGGGAGCAGTTTTAAGGACGCCATTAAAATAGTGGAGCAGCTTAAGGTCTTTACTTTGGCAGAATCCCTAGGTGGGGTAGAGAGCTTGGCGGGCCATCCGGCAAGTATGACCCACGCTAGCATTCCAAAAAAGGAACGTGAAAAAAGTGGCGTAGTAGATGCCTTAATTAGATTAAGTGTGGGTATAGAAGATGTAGAAGACCTTATTGCCGACTTGGAGCAGGCTATTGCATGATGAAAAGCAGTCTTTTGAAAATGTATAAATGCGATTTTCTAGGCGAAATCTGGTGAGCTAAAGGCAAAAAAACATGATAATCTTAATGAATTGTAAAATAATAGACGCATAAATTGTAATAATATTATAATTTTGCCGTAATAGTTAGAATTCACTAATATCAACAACCATTACAGATTTTTATGGAAGCAAAAATTAATGTATTTATGGATGAGGTAAGGACCAGAAACGGTCATGAGCCAGAGTTCATACAAGCGGTGCAGGAAGTGGCCGAAACGGTAATTCCCTATATCGCGAAAAATAAGATTTACAACGGGAAAAACATTCTCCTAAGGATGGTGGAACCAGAACGGCTTGTTTCCTTTAGAGTAGCATGGGTAGACGATAATGGGGATATTCACGTAAACCGTGGATATCGGATTCAAATGAATTCCGCTATTGGGCCCTATAAAGGCGGTCTTCGCTTTCATCCAACGGTAAATGCAAGTATATTAAAGTTTTTGGCATTTGAGCAAGTGTTCAAAAACAGTTTAACAACGCTTCCAATGGGAGGTGGCAAAGGAGGTTCCGATTTTGACCCAAAGGGAAAATCGGACGATGAGGTCATGCGTTTTTGCCACGCCTTTATGTTGGAACTGAATAGGCATATTGGTCCAAATACGGATGTGCCAGCCGGGGATATTGGTGTTGGGTCCAGAGAAATTGGTTTCCTTTTTGGGATGTATAAAAAAATTAGAAACGAGTTTACGGGCGTACTTACAGGTAAAGGTCTTTCTTGGGGCGGTTCTTTAATAAGACCAGAGGCCACCGGTTATGGTACTGTATATTTTGCACAAAGTATGATGCAAACTAAGGAATTGAATTTTAAGGGTAAAAATGTGACGATATCAGGATCAGGCAACGTGGCACAATTCGCAGCGGAGAAAGCCCTTCATCTGGGGGCAAAAGTATTGACCTTATCGGATTCAGAAGGCTATATTTACGATAAGGACGGTATCGATGAGGAAAAGCTGGGGTACGTCATGGATCTAAAGAATAATAGACGAGGTCGTATTTCTGAATATGCGGATAACTACAGTTCGGCCACCTTCCATAGAGGAGGAACTCCTTGGGACGTAAAATGCGATATTGCCCTGCCTTGTGCCACACAGAACGAGTTGGATGGCGAGCATGCTAAAATATTGATCAAAAATGGATGTATCTGCGTCGCCGAAGGCGCAAACATGCCTTCTACGCCAGAGGCTATCCATGAATTTCACAAAGCAAAAATTCTATTTGCACCCGGTAAAGCCTCTAATGCAGGTGGTGTGGCTACCTCTGGTTTGGAGATGTCACAGAACTCCTTGCGTATTAGTTGGACCCGTGAAGAAGTGGATGAAAGGTTACGTAGGATTATGGAGGATATCCATGAGTCTTGCATCGAGTACGGGATAGAAGAAGACGGCTATTGTAACTATGTGAAAGGTGCTAATATTGCCGGTTTCGTAAAAGTTGCCGATGCTATGTTGGCACAGGGCGTTATCTGATTTAGGAGACAAGAGACAAGAGACAAGAGACAAGAGGCTATCCTAGTCTAGGGCAATACTTCCGCAGATGCTTTCAGGCAATCTATAAATGTAATTGTATTTCTATAAGTATTTTAAAGTCTGCAGAGGTGCTTCTTTGCAGATTTTTTTTGTTTGCCTGCCTTTGGTTTAAATTTCCGCTGTCGGCACTTATTCATGTTATATTTGCATTTCCCAACATAACCATAAAGATGCAAGTAACTACCAGGGCTATTGTACTTACTACCCTAAAATATGGGGATACTAGCCTTATCGTGAAAGCGTTTACGGCTTCAGACGGATTGAAGTCCTATTTATTAAAAGGTGTGCTTACGTCCAAAAAGGGAAAATTAAAAATAGCTTATTTTCAACCTTTGATGCAGTTGGAAATCGTGGCAAGCCACAGGAACAAAGGAACTTTAGAAAGTATACGTGAGGTCAAGGTCAGTTATCACTATCAAAGCCTACATACCCAAGTTGCCAAAAATGCCGTAACGCTTTTTTTGGCAGAAATGTTGGGCAACGCCATACATGAGGAAGAGGTGAACGCGGCTCTTTTTAATTATATAGAAACCGCGTTGCAGTGGTTGGACATGAATGATGACGTGGCCAATTTTCATTTGTATTTTTTAATGGTAATGACCAAATATTTGGGATTTTATCCAGACACCCACAATCAAGGGTCTCCTTTTTTTGACCTCCTGGAAGGAGAGTTTATTTTAAAACCGTCTTTAAACCCTTTAATAAGCGGCCCAAATCTCCTGTTTTTCAATACAATTTTAGACACTCATTTTGATGCCTTGGACACGGTTAAAATGAGAAAGGCAGATCGGCAAGAGTTGCTTAAATCTATAGTGCTGTATTACGAATTGCACCTGCAAGGATTTAGAAAACCAAAGTCCTTGGCTATTTTAAATGAAGTTTTTAGTTAGCCTTTTCAGGTTTAAAAAAACCCTAGCTAAAACGGTGCCGGTAAAATGCGGTAATATGCCTAGGCTCTCCAAAGGATTTCTGGCAGGGAATTCCAAAATTATTTGTGACGTGCGGCGCTACTTTTTTAAAACCAAAAGGGCCCGAAATCATCGGGCCCTTTGTTAAAATTTTGGATGGGGATTAGTTTTTAACCGCGTCCTTTACTTCTTTAGCCTTGTCCGTTACCTTACCGGCAGCGTCCCTGGCAACACCTTTAACATCGTTACCGGCTGCTTTTGCCTTGTCAACTGCTTCAGCTCCAGCTTCTTTGGCATTGTCCATTGCTTCTGCACCTGTTTCTTTAACAGAGTCAACAGCATCAGACGTGGCATCGGCTGCATTTTCAACGGCTTCGCCAGCCGCATTCATAGCGTTTTGGCCAACCTCCTTCAAGTCATCTCCGGCTGCTTCCAAAGCTTCACCTGTCTGTTCAGCGGCATCCTTTGCTTTGTCCGCCGTATCTCTACAGGAAACAAAAGAAATACTTAATGCCAATACTACAAGTGTACTTAAAATCACTTTTTTCATTTGTGTCAATTTATTCGTGGTTGTTTAAATCGCTGAGATATACGCAGTTTATCCTATTTTGGATGTTTCCCTAAAAATTTATAAGTTAAAATATAATTAAAATACTGACTATTAATCTTTTGCAAATAGAATAGCAATACTAATCGCATCAATTAAAATAAAGTAGGAGTATTTTTATCAAGTCTTTTTCCTCTTTAATAGCTAGGTTTCCGTTCTTTAAATACGTTTCAAATCTTTTTCATTAAACTGTTTACAAAAACAATTTTCCATAAGATTTTCGGTTTGAGCGGGCTTAGGGTAAAACTAAGCGTTTTGTGCAGTAGATTTAGAGGGAACATATTGCTCCAAGCTAGTCTGGACAGCTTTGCCCGCCGTAAAACGGATGATTTGTTTTCTAAACAATTTTATTTCATTGTTTAAAATTGTAACGGGTATAGAACATCTGTTTTTTAAATTGCCGCTGTTAAGCTAGTTTGAGTTATTAAATTCTAATCCGCTGACATTCAACAGTTTAATGTGCTGTGTAGCGATCGTAGGTAAATACTGATATCTGTTCCGTTTGTTTGTACTTCCATTTCCTCTAATGTGACATTGAAACGAACGAGATGGGTATTTTTTAGGTTATTTATCCGTGTTATAGAAAACATTTCCTTGATGTAGGGCGTTCCAGAAATTTCATCTTCTAGTTGGCTGGTCTGGCCAAAAATAAGAGCTTGTCGCCGTTCGTAACCACTGGCTTATTAATATTGGTTTCCTGACCAAAAACAAGGGTCGTAAACGAGAGATTTAAAAGCGACACCTTTTTGATAAGGTACATTTGTTATGAGGAATATATGGGTTTTGCAATAGCATTAGGAAATACGTCTTGGTAAATGCTAATTTAGTAAATTTGCAACCTTAATTTAGTGACCTAGAAGCATTTCTTATGAAGTTCGCAGAGTATAAAGGATTGGATCTACCCCAAGTTGCAGCCGAAGTTTTGGCCTATTGGAAAGCCAATGCCATTTTTGATAAAAGTATAACCACACGCGAGGGTAAGGACGCTTACGTCTTTTTTGAAGGGCCACCTTCCGCTAACGGAATGCCGGGAATACATCATGTTATGGCGCGAACCATAAAGGATATTTTCCCAAGGTACAAGACCATGAAAGGGTATCAGGTAAAGCGAAAGGCCGGATGGGATACACACGGACTTCCAATAGAACTAGGGGTTGAAAAGGAATTAGGGATTATCAAGGAAGATATTGGCACTAAAATATCCGTAGAGGCGTATAACGAAGCTTGTAAAAAAGCGGTAATGCGCTATACCGATGTTTGGAACGCCATGACGGAGCAAGTGGGCTACTGGGTAGATATGGAAGATCCGTATATTACGTACAAGTCAAAATACATGGAGTCTGTTTGGTGGTTGTTGAAACAGATTTACGAGAAAGGACTTATATATAAAGGTTATACTATACAACCGTATTCCCCAAAAGCGGGCACGGGACTAAGCTCTCACGAACTCAACCAGCCCGGAACCTACCAAGATGTAACGGACACAACGGTTACCGCTCAGTTTAAGGCGGTGGAAGAAACCTTACCCGATTTTTTAAAGAACGAAGGCACTATCTATTTTTTGGCATGGACGACAACGCCTTGGACCTTACCCTCCAATACTGCCCTAACCGTTGGCCCCAAAATAGATTATGTACTGGTGGAAACCTATAACCAGTATACCTTTGAACCCATGAACGCCATCCTTGCCAAGAACTTGGTAACGAAACAATTTTTAGGAAAGTTCTTTCAGGTCGATGAAAAACCTGCCTTGTTGGATTACGTATCTGGCGACAAGAAAATTCCTTTTTACATTGTTAAGGAGTTTAAGGGTAAAGACCTTATCAATATAAAATACGAACAACTCATAGATTATGTGCTGCCGTACGAAAATGCCGAAAATGCATTTAGGGTCATTGCAGGGGATTTTGTGACTACCGAGGATGGTACGGGTATCGTACATACCGCTCCTACCTTTGGTGCGGACGATGCTTTTGTGGCCAAACTAGCCGTTCCCGAAATTCCGCCTATGTTGGTCTTGGACGAAAATGGCAATACGGTTCCTTTGGTAGATCTTCAGGGAAAATTTAGGCCGGAGATGAAGGAGTTAGGTGGTAAATACGTAAAAAATGAGTACTATGAGGAAGGCGAAGCTCCGGAAAGGTCTGTTGATGTTGAAATAGCCATTAAATTAAAGGAAGAGAACAAGGCATTTAAGGTAGAAAAGTACGTACACAGTTATCCCAATTGCTGGCGTACGGACAAGCCTATTCTGTATTATCCCTTGGATTCTTGGTTTATAAAGGTGACCGATGTAAAGGACCGTATGTTTGAGTTGAACCAGACCATTAACTGGAAACCAAAAGCTACCGGAGAAGGTAGGTTTGGCAATTGGCTGGCGAATGCAAACGATTGGAACCTATCGCGTTCTAGATACTGGGGCATTCCTTTACCCATATGGAGAACCGAGGACGGTACAGAGCAGATCATGATCGGTTCCGTGGCAGAATTGAAAACGGAGATGCAAAAAGCGGTTGCCGCCGGAGTTTTAGAAAAGGATATTTTTGAGGATTTTGTAGTGGCCGATATGAGCGAAGGCAACTACGACAAAATCGATTTGCATAAAAACATCGTAGATCAAATTATCTTGGTTTCCCCATCGGGAAAGGCCATGAAACGGGAGGCCGATTTAATAGATGTCTGGTTCGATAGCGGATCCATGCCCTATGCCCAATGGCACTATCCTTTTGAGAATAAGGATTTAATAGACAAGGGCGAAGCGTTTCCGGCCGATTTTATCGCGGAAGGCGTAGACCAGACCCGTGGTTGGTTTTATACCTTGCACGCTATTGCAACCATGGTGTTTGATTCGGTGGCCTATAAAAATGTAGTTTCCAACGGCTTGGTGTTGGACAAGGAAGGTAAAAAAATGTCCAAGCGTTTGGGCAATGCCGTGGACCCGTTTAAGACGATGGACGAGCACGGTGCAGATGCAACACGCTGGTATATGATCAGTAATGCCAACCCTTGGGACAACTTAAAATTTGATGTTGAAGGTATCGTTGAGGTAAAACGAAAGTTTTTTGGAACGCTTTATAACACCTATTCCTTTTTTGCCCTGTACGCCAATATTGATGCCTTTGCGTTTAATGAGAAGCCTGTGCCCATTGCGGAACGCACCGAGATAGATCGCTGGGTACTATCCGAACTTAACTCCTTGATTCAGGAGGTAGATGCCGCTTATGCGGATTATGAACCTACCCGAGCCACTAGGGCCATTTCTAATTTTGTACAGGAAAACCTGAGCAATTGGTATGTGCGTTTGTGCAGAAGGCGTTTTTGGAAGGGCGAGTATGGGCAGGATAAGATAGCGGCCTACCAAACCTTGTATACCTGTTTGCTAACGGTCGCCAAATTATCGGCTCCTGTGGCTCCGTTCTTTATGGATCAGTTGTATCGGGATTTAATAGCCACGACCAAATCCGAACCTTTTGAGAGCGTGCATTTGGCAGATTTCCCGGTGGCAGATGTTTCGTTGATAGACAAAGGTCTGGAGGTTAAAATGAACAAGGCACAGACTATTTCATCCTTGGTACTGTCCATCCGCCAAAAGGAAAAAATAAAGGTAAGACAGCCATTACAGAAAATTATGATTCCCGTGTTAGGCGAGCAGGACAGAAACGATATTCTTGCGGTATCGGACCTTATAAAATCCGAGGTAAACGTCAAGGAAATTCAACTTTTGGATGATGCGTCCGGTGTATTGGTAAAGCATATCAAACCTAATTTCAAGACATTAGGACCAAAATATGGTAAGGATATGAAGTTGGTTGCGGCGGCCGTAAACAGCTTTACGCAGGAAGACATCCAAAAAATTGAGCAAGAGGGCGAAATTTCCATGCAAATAGAAAATAAAAATAGTATTTTGCAGTTACAGGATGTAGAAATAAGCTTTCAGGATATTGAGGGTTGGTTGGTGGCAAGTTCGGGAAAGATAACCGTAGCCCTGGATATTACCATTAATGAGAATCTTAGAAAAGAGGGGATAGCAAGGGAGTTGGTAAACCGTATACAAAATTTAAGGAAAGATTCCGGGTTCGAGGTTACTGATAAAATTGTTATTAAAATGCAGAAAGATGGTGTTGTAGAACAAGCAGTTGCCAGTAATTTAGCATATATTAAAACAGAAACGCTTACAGCTGAGCTTCATTTGGAAGACATCGTAGAAAGTGGTACTGAAATTGCTTTTGATGAAGTGAACACTAAATTGTTTATTGTAAAA